>TARA_R110001632_G_scaffold8686_11_pt1 | contig 77145 bp, 64 predicted proteins | sample TARA_R110001632 | Tara Oceans TARA_R110001632 (sample SAMEA4398266) | marine metagenome | biome: Polar Biome; feature: [SRF] surface water layer (ENVO:00010504); material: water (ENVO:00002006), including particulate matter (ENVO:01000060) such as... | depth 5 m
ATCGCTATCTTACTATTCTAAGCAATTTTAACCGCGACCGTAAACCAGCCACTAATAATCAGGAGACCACATGCCTTCACGTCAACAACTCGCTAACGCAATCCGTGCGCTTAGTATGGATGCAGTACAACAGGCTAATTCAGGACACCCAGGCGCCCCTATGGGCATGGCCGATATTGCCGAAGTATTGTGGAATGATTTTTTAAAGCACAATCCTGCTAATCCGAAATGGGCAAACCGTGACCGGTTTATTATGTCCAACGGACATGGCTCGATGTTAGTTTACTCGCTATTGCATTTAACGGGTTATGCATTGCCAATTGAAGAACTGAAAAATTTCCGTCAGTTACATTCTAAAACCCCTGGTCATCCAGAGTATGGTTATGCTCCAGGCGTTGAAACAACTACTGGCCCACTAGGTCAGGGTATTAGTAATGCTGTGGGCATGGCGATTGCGGAAAAGGTGCTCGCGGCACAATTTAACCAAGAAAAATTCGATATTGTAGACCATTTTACCTATTGCTTCTTGGGTGATGGTTGCTTGATGGAAGGTATTTCACATGAAGCTTGTTCGCTAGCGGGTACGTTAGGGCTAGGCAAACTTGTGATGTTTTGGGATGACAATGGTATCTCTATCGATGGTAACGTAAAAGGTTGGTTCACTGATAACACGCCTGCACGATTTGAAGCCTATGGATGGCAAGTCATTGCAGATGTTGATGGTCATGATCCAGAAGCAATTAAAGCGGCTGTTGAAAAGGCGAAAGCCAATACTACGCAACCGACCTTAATCTGTTGTAAAACCGTGATCGGTTTTGGTTCGCCCAATAAATCAGGTAGCCATGACTCACACGGCTCGCCTTTAGGCGTGGATGAGATTGCTGCAACCCGTGAATTCTTAAAATGGCCTTATGCTGCTTTTGAAATTCCAGATGATATTTATGCAGGGTGGGACGCTAAATCAGCTGGTTCTGAACGTGAACAAGCTTGGAATGAGCAATTTTCAGCTTATGAAAAAGCACATCCTGAATTAGCCGCAGAATTAACACGTCGTTTAAATGGCGATTTGCCAGCTGATTTTGCTGAAAAAGCACAAGCTTTTATTGAGCAATCTCAAGAAAAAGCAGAAAATATTGCTAGTCGTAAAGCATCTCAGAACTCTATCGAAGCCTTTGCTTCTATTATGCCTGAAATTCTAGGTGGTTCAGCGGATTTAGCCGGTTCAAACTTGACTTTGTGGTCTAAATCTAAAGGTGTAACCGCAGATGATGCCAGTGGTAACTACTTGTACTACGGTGTACGTGAATTTGGCATGAGCGGCATTATGAATGGCCTTGGTCTGCATGGTGGCTTCCGACCTTTCGGCGCAACCTTTTTAATGTTTATGGAATATGCACGAAATGCCGTACGTATGGCCTCATTGATGGGTATTCCTAATATCTTCGTTTATACCCACGACTCTATTGGTCAAGGTGAAGATGGCCCGACGCATCAACCGATTGAACAAATTGCTAACTTGCGCTTAACGCCAAATTTAGACACGTGGCGTCCTTGTGACGGTGCTGAAACTGCCGTCGCATGGAAGTCAGCTTTAGAGCGTAAAGATGGTCCAAGTGCATTAGTATTTAGTCGTCAAGGTTTACCTGCACAAGCGCGTAATGCACAGCAATTAGCTAACGTGGCTAAGGGCGGTTACGTTCTTAAGGATTGCGACAGCACTCCTCAGGTTATTTTAATTGGTACAGGTTCTGAAGTAGGCGTTGCTATGGATGCTGCTGAACAACTTAGCGCTAAAGGTGTTGCTGTTCGCGTGGTGTCTATGCCAAGTACATCTGTGTTTGACCAGCAAGATGCTGCATATCGAGAAACTGTATTACCTCGAGCAGTGACTGCTCGGGTTGCAGTTGAAGCAGCTCATGTGGATTACTGGAGCAAATACGTTGGGCTTGACGGCGCAGTGGTGGGTATGACTACTTTCGGTGAGTCAGCACCTGGTGGCGTATTGCTGAAACACTTTGGTATAACAGCCGATGCAGTAGCCGAGAAGGCACAAGGTTTATTGAATTCTTAGGAAATGCCTTCCAGTTGAAACAATAAAACTATAATCTAAGGCGCTCTCAAGCGCCTTAGTTGTTTTAGCGAATTAATAAAAGCGAATATACTTTTTCAATAAGAGTCGAATGATACGAGTAGCAATAAATGGGTTTGGTCGTGTTGGACGCAACGTATTACGTGCGCTATACGAAACTGGACAGAACAAACAGATTCAAATTGTGGCGATCAACGAACTCGCTGAGCCTGAAGGCGTGGCACATCTTTTAAAGTATGATACTGCCCATGGGCGTTTTCGCTTTCCAGTGGTACTGGACAATCAACAGCTTGTTGTTGCTGGTGATCGCATCACGCTTTTACAGCAGGGAAATATCGGCAAGTTGCCTTGGTCTGAGCTGGATATCGACGTGGTATTAGAATGCACAGGCGTAAATAACGAGCGCGGTCATGGTGAACAACACCTAGCTCAAGGCGCTAAAAAAGTGCTATTTTCTCAGCCATGTGGCTCAGATATGGACGCCACTATTATTGTTGGTATTAATGATGATACGTTAAAAGCGAGCGATACAATTGTATCTGCTGGTTCTTGTACCACTAATTGTATCATTCCAGTTATCCAAGTGCTCGATGAAGCTTTCTCGGTTTCAAGTGGCACTATTACCACTATCCATTCATCTATGCATGACCAACAAGTGATCGATGCTTACCATCCAGATTTACGCCGAACTCGAGCTGCCAGTCAATCGATTATTCCGGTCGATACTAAGCTTGCACGGGGTATAGAGCGGGTTTTACCTAAGTTTGCCGGTAAATTTGAAGCCATAGCAGTACGTGTACCGACGATCAATGTTTCTGCTATGGACTTAAGTGTCACTCTTGAAGCTAAGGTCACTATAGAAGAGGTTAATCAAGCCTTAAAAGCAGTCAAAAATGGTCGCCTAAACGGCATATTAGATTTTACTGAAGAGCCTTTAGTATCAGTGGATTTTAATCATGATGCACATTCTTGTATTGTTGATGGTACGCAAACGCGTGTTAGCCACAAGCAACTCGTTAAATTGCTTGTTTGGTGTGACAACGAGTGGGGATTTTCTAATCGTATGATAGATATAGTGCAGGTCATGAACAGACTGACATTGGGTAGCGCGAGTCATTAACTGACGGTTCACTTTAGTACACGCTAAAGCGCGAAAAATAGATATCAAATGAATACATTTTTTATTAGTAACACACGTTTTAACACGCCAATTGGGGGAAATATGTCAATAGTCAACATGACTGATTTAGAGTTAGCAGGAAAACGAGTTCTTATTCGTCAAGATCTTAACGTACCGATTAAAGACGGTAAAGTGACTTCAGATGCGCGTATTAAGGCCTCGTTAGGTACACTGAAGCTTGCTATTGAAGCGGGTGCTAAGGTGATGGTTATGTCTCACCTAGGCCGCCCAACTGAAGGGCAGTTTGCACAAGAATTTTCATTGCAACCAGTGGTAGATTATCTCAACAACGTATTAGATTGCCCAGTGCGCCTTGCACGCGATTATTTGACCGGCCTAGAGGTTGAAGAGGGCGAATTGGTCGTACTTGAAAACGTACGCTTTAATCCTGGCGAGAAAAAAGACGACGAAGCGTTATCAAAACAATACGCTGCATTATGTGATGTATATGTAATGGATGCATTTGGTACCGCTCACCGTGCTCAAGCATCAACCCACGGCGTAGGTAAATTCGCGCCTGTTGCGTGCGCTGGTCCTTTGCTTGCTGGAGAGTTAGAAGCCTTAGGTAAAGCGCTGCATAATCCTGCTCGTCCACTCCTAGCGATTGTTGGAGGCTCTAAAGTATCCACTAAATTGACGGTACTTGAAGCGTTGTCTAATAAAGTTGATCAGCTAATAGTTGGCGGGGGTATCGCGAATACCTTTATTGCCGCAACGGGTAACAATGTGGGTAAATCCCTTTACGAAGCGGACTTAATCCCTGAAGCAAACCGTTTACTGGCGGCAGCGAAAGACGCCGGCGGTAATATTCCAGTACCAGTTGACGTAGTCACGGGTATCGAGTTTTCGGAACAGGCCGTAGCAACACTTAAAGCGGTGGGCGATGTGGCTGATGACGATATGATTTTTGATATTGGTCCGCAAACATCAGCTGAATTAGCCACGCTTATTAAACAAGCTGGCACCATTGTCTGGAACGGCCCCGTTGGTGTGTTTGAGTTTGATCAATTTGGCGAAGGCACAAAAGCCATTGCTCTGGCTATCGCTGAAAGTAACGCATTTTCTATTGCAGGTGGCGGTGATACGTTAGCGGCAGTAGACAAATATGGTATCGAAGATAAGATATCGTATATTTCCACTGGTGGTGGAGCATTTTTAGAATTTCTGGAAGGTAAAGAGCTACCTGCTGTCACTATGTTAGAGACACGGGGCGCATAATAGCCTTGCATAATGAATAATAAGAAAAGCTTAAGCTTTCAATAACCTTTGTAACCTACAAGCCGTTATGCCCATCGGCTTACAACACAATTAAGGAGTGTTGCTCATGGCATCACAAGCACAATTAGATATGCTAACAAAAATAAAAAGTGATAATGGATTTATTGCAGCGCTTGATCAAAGCGGAGGCAGCACACCTAAAGCGTTACTTTTATATGGTGTTGAAGAAACGCAGTACTCAAACGATGAAGAGATGTTTACTCAGGTTCATTTAATGCGTACGCGAATTGTAACTAGCCCTGCTTTTAACGGCAAACGTGTGCTAGGTGCGATATTGTTTGAAAATACGCTTGATCGTCAGATCGGTGGAAAATCATCAGCGCACTTTCTATGGCAAGAAAAGAATGTCGTACCTTTCTTGAAAGTAGATAAAGGCCTACTTGATGAAGCCGATGGCGTTCAGCTGATGAAGCCGATTGCTGATTTAGACAACTTACTTGCTAAAGCGAATGCCCAAGATGTTTTTGGCACCAAAATGCGCTCAGTGGTTAAGTTAGCCAATAAAAAAGGTATCGACGCCATTGTTGCTCAGCAGTTTGAAGTGGGTAAGCAAATTTTAGCCGCAGGCTTGATGCCTATTATCGAACCTGAAGTTGATATTAACAGCCCTGAAAAAGCCGCAGCTGAAGCATTGCTAAAAGCAGCGATTTTAGCGGAGCTTGATAATCTAGATACCGATCTAAAGGTGATGTTGAAACTGACTTTACCGGTGGAACCGAATTTCTATCAAGAGCTTGTTAAGCATCCGAAAGTTCTGAAGGTTGTTGCGTTATCTGGTGGTTATAACCGTGAAGAAGCAAACCGTCGCTTGTCTGAAAATAATGGCATCATTGCTAGTTTTTCTCGTGCATTAACGGAAGGTGTTAGTGCTCAGCAATCTGATGATGAATTTAATGCTGTCTTAGACAAAGCAATAGAGTCTATTTATCAGGCGTCTATTAAATAATTACTCGTTAGTTTTTGTGTTTAAAAACCAAGCCCCAGTGCTTGGTTTTTTGTTTTAGGGTGAAACAAATAATATCTATACCTTTGCCTAGTAGATTTTCCAAATAGGGACTTGGTATTATAATTTTTTAACTAAAGTTGATACCCAATATTCCATGCGTTATTTTCATCAGGCGTTATGCTTAATAATTGATTTATGAGGAAGTGGTGACGTTGGTATGCATGTATCTTTACCTTTGCCATTATACAAAAAACTTACCGTTACCTTTAGAGTTGAGCCAGGTTGTTTAGGACCTGATGGTCCGGTTCATATTGAGGGTTTTTGTCAATACGCTAAGCAACACGTTGCAGCTTTGCACAGTGATTTTGTGCGTTGGAGGATTGTACCGCGTTATGATAAAAGCTTACCTGAGACTGAATATAAAACGAATAATAAGCGCTTGGATCACCTAAAGGCTAGGCAATACTTAGGCGTATTTGATCAAGAGCTAGATGCCTTTGAAGCACATTTTCAAGACGAGCTAGCGAGATTAATTGATTTGTACTTGGGGCGTTAATTGACGGATTGAAAATACGCGAGTTATCGGTCCTGTAGCCAACCCTTTTTTACGGCTTCACCCACTTGCTGTTCCACATATTCCCAAAGTTTAGGCGCACAGCTTCTTAGGTGACTATTACGCTTCAGTACCTGTGTTCTGTGTACATTGTGGGCTTTCCAACTCCCGCCGTTATTACTCATGTTTTGAAAAATGGGTAATACGCGATCCATACCTTTAGCAAATTGAGCATCAACGCTGTCTGCTTTCTCAAACTCTAACCATAAGTTAAGCATTTCTTGTCCTGACGCTGTTGGCAATAAACCAAAAATACGCTGAGCGGCATCTAACTCTTTTTGTTCTTGGGCTTGATGCGCTTGTTCATCGGCGAAAGCAAATAGATCGCCCGCATCAATCTCGACAATATCATGTATGAGTAGCATTTTAGTGACACGTAGAATATCGATAGGGTGTTCTGCGTAGGCAGCCATCGTTTGTGCTAATAGCGCAATATGCCAGCTGTGTTCAGCACTATTTTCATGGCGGTTGTCATCAGCTTTGACCATGGTTTTACGATATACCGCTTTAAGTTTATCTATTTCGAGAATAAAGGCGATTTGAGCCGATAGGTCGTGCATGGGTTCGTGATCCTGAATGTGGAAATAGGTTTGGGCAACGAAACAACTGCCCGCGGGCAGTTGTCGTTCACTACTTATAACTCGCTTGTAACGTCTTGCTTGTCGGCTATTTTTTTCAAATTTTCATGGATTTTAAATAAGACTATCAGCAATTCACACCAAATACGTGCCCCGATAACACCCGCGATCAAAATGCCGGCACCAGCGAAAAAGCCTCCGCCATAGGAGTTAAACATAGTACCTACGCCTGAAATTACCGCTGCGATAAGCATCAACCAATATACAAAGGTGATGATTTTAGGCGTTAACATTGAGTCGAAAAAGAATAGATCTTTCATTATAGCTTCCTTGTTATTACGTTATGTAAGTATACAGATGAACCTTCTCGCCATACGAACAATAGCGGAAGGCTGAAAACTATAAAGTTTTTTCACTAATTAATACAGTAACTTATCGTGAGTCTAGTGAATTTAGTTATTGGACTGACGTTACCATCTGCGTACGTCCTAACCCGCGCATCATTCAAAACGCAGTTGTAGATCTAGCGCTTGAATATATTGCGCCTCATTGGTCAAATCTGCACTGAATATAGGTTTATTCTCAAGCCAGCCATCGGGAAAAGTTAGGCGAATGCTATTGTTTTTTACCTTGATTTCAATATTCGGCAGAATATCGTCTTGGCGTTTAATATTCAGCAGTACACCCAGACGTAAAATAGCAATTAACTTATATACCTGCTCTGACGGGAGCAGTGTGAAGTCAGGAATATCTCCTGGACGGATTTTTTTACGATAATAACGCACAAGTGTCGCCATCAAGGTTTGCTGTTCTTGATTAAACCCCGGTAAGTCTATGTTATGTAGTATATAGGCGGAATGACGTTGTGTACCATGGGCATTAATTTGCAACCCTACTTCATGAAGCAAAGCAGACCAGCCGAGTAACCCTTTGAGCTCTTTATTGGCAATATTCCAGTCGTCTTTGCAGCTCTGGTAAATACCCATTGTGACGCTGTGCACACGTTGTGCTTGCTCAACATCTACGTCATACCGGGTTGCAACGCTTTCGGCAGAGCGCTGACGTACATCTGGGCGAGTCAGTTGTGTTTCCATTTCGTAAAGCACGCCCTCGCGCAAAGCCGCAGGGGAGAACACCATACTGTCAATGTTCAAACTCTTAAATATGGCGATTAGAATAGCTAACCCAGCGGCAAATACGGGCTTACGATCTTCGCTCATTTGACTAATTTGTAGTTTATCTACCGAGCCCGCTTCACAACAAACTTTCATTAAGCGTGTCAGTTGCGTCAACGTAACTTTACCTTCTGAGTCCTTAACACTTTCATTTTGCGCAATTTGAATGATATTGCGTATTGTGCCAGAGGTGCCTATGCAGGTTTTCCAGCCTGCACGTAAATACGCTTTAACGATCATTTCCAGCTCTTGCTGGGCGGCTGTGATCGCACGGTCGAATGATTTGCTCTTTAACTCATCATTTTTAAAAAATATTTTGGTATAACTGACGCAACCCATTTGTAAACTGCGTAACATTTTGGGTTCAAATCCCTGACCGATAATAAACTCGGTTGAGCCACCCCCAATATCAACGACAAGACGTTGACCATCATCATGGTTGGTGTGTGCAACGCCTAAGTAGATTAAACGGGCCTCTTCAGCTCCACCTATGACTTCTATGGGGTAGGGGAGTATGTCGCGAGCAGCTCGAATAAACGCTTTTGCATTGTGGGCTTTGCGCAACGTGTAGGTGGCAACAATACGTACATTTTCCGGTGGAAAATCTTGTAAGCTTTCTGCCACGACATTTAAGGCATCAAGGCCTCTTTTTTGCGCTTCATCGTCGAGATAATAGTCGCTGCTTAAGCCTTGAGCTAAGCGCACTTTTTGTTTCACTCTGTGCAGAATCTGAACCGATCCGGCGACTACGCGCGCAACGACCAAGTGAAAACTATTAGAACCAATATCTAATGCGGCAATTTTACTGGTGTCTCTTACTTCCACACCATCAAATGGCGCATTATCATTGGGCATCTTTTTGCTTTTCCCGGTGTTTTATATATTCGTACGTTTCGATTTGTGAGCGCAGCTTTTTGCGGTTCCCACGGCGCACATATTTATTGGATTGTGTCTGATCTATGATACGAGCTTTCACAGTATCTTGAAATTGAATTTCAAGTATATCTAAAATCTGTTTAATCAATGATGGTTCATAAATTGGACAACCCACCTCGATACGAAAATCCATATTTCGGGTCATCCAGTCAGCAGATGAAATAAATACCCGCTTATCCCCAGCGTTTTCAAACACCATGACCCTCGGGTGCTCTAAGAAACGATCCACAATACTGATGACCGAGATATTTTCGCTTAAGCCTTTAACGCCAGGAATCAGCGAACACATACCGCGTACTATTAAGCGCACCTTTACACCTGCTTGGCTCGCTTTATATAGGTCATCTATTAATAAGTGGTCATCTAGGTTATTTAACTTCAACGTAATACCAGCGCTCAAGCCTTCCTTAACATTTTGAATCTCCTGACGGATCAGTAACTGAATTTTTGTTCGCGCATTGATCGGTGAAATTTGTAAATGTTGAAATTTATGCCGACGATAAGGTTGTTGAATAAAATTAAAGACGTATTCAGCTTCAAGAGCAAGTTCTTGATTACGAGTGAATAAACTGAAGTCAGTATAAATTTTTGCCGTTTTCTCATTGAAGTTACCGGTGCCGAAATGCGCGTAGTTTACCAATTCGCCCTTTTCTTCGCGGCTAACCAAGCACAACTTACTGTGAATTTTTAGGGCATGCATACCAAAAACGACTTTAATGCCTGCGTCGGTCATTGTTTTCGACCAGCTAATGTTAGCCTCTTCATCAAACCTTGCTCTTAGCTCGACGACAACGGTCACTTTTTTGCCGTTATCTACCGCATCGATAAGTGAATCGATAATCCGTGAATTTTTGGCGACTCGATAGATGTTGAGCTTAATTTGTTTTACTTTGGGATCGAATGCCGCCTGACGAATAAATTCAGTCACGTGTAAAAAACGGTGGTACGGGTAGTAAAGTAGTATGTCTTTTTCGGTAATTGCATCAAATACGGTATTGTGTGCGGCAAAGTCGCTGGAGGTAATTGGCGGCAACGTAGGGTTCTCAAGATAATCACGGCCTACGTTAGGGAAGCCTATAAAGTCTTTAAAGTTACGATAAGTTCCACCTGCAATAAGGCTGTCGTAAGATGATATCTTTAAGCGTTTTTTTAGGTTGCGTATCATGTCGTTAGGCATCTGTTCGTCGTATACCACGCGCACGGGTTCAGCGATCAGGCGCTGCTTCATGCTTTCAGACATTTTCTCAACGTAGCTCTCTTCAATTTCATCGTTGATGGAATATTCAGAATCACGAGTCATTTTAAATGAATAGGCCTCGCCAGACTCAAAGTCGACGAAACCTTTGAAGATACTTTCAAGGTTCAAGCGAATAATGTCATCAAGCAGAATGATGTACTTTTTCTTACGGCTATTTTCAGGGGGAATAACCACAAAACGCGTCAGCGCTTTGGTGGGAACTTCAATTGTGGCGTATTGGGTGTTTTTTCCACTATTGTTAATGGCAACATATAAATAGGTAGCGGAATCATTCAGGCGAGAAACCAGATTCACTTTACTGTGTAACAGTATTGGTGCGATGTGACGTAGCACCTTGTTCTTAAAATAATTTTTGAGCCAATTGGTTTGATAATCCGTGAGCTTGTCACCTTCAATCAAAAATATGTTATAGCGAGCTAAGCGGGCAACAACATCTTCACGAACCTTCTCAAAGTCCTCGGTCATGCCCAATACTTTTTCTTGAATTTGCTCCATAAGAAGTTTAGTTTGCTCGGATTTCTCTTCGTCATCTTCATCTAGATGAATATATATTTTACGTTTTACATCGGCCACCCGCACTCGATAGAACTCATCCATATTACTTGAATAGATGCCTAAAAATCGTATCCTCTCTACGATGGGGTTTTTTCGATCCGCAGCTTCTTGAAGTACCCGTTGGTTGAATGCCAGCCAACTGATTTCGCGAGAAAAGTAAATATTTGGTTGAGAAGTCATTGTGTCTTAACATCAAAATAAGAAAAATTTGAGCGGTATAGTGTCAATTCTGTATGACGAATTTATGACAAAATGCCGCAATACAAGTCATATCAGGCCGTAGTAGAGATATCGACCATTAAATCGTTAGCAATTGATTCAAGTGCCCGGCGAAGCGCGTCTAAGTCGAATCCGTTTTCTATGGCGACTATCGCTTTAGCTTTAAATAACATGCCACCCCAATTTGGAGCACTACCGCAAGTAGAATCGAACTTAACAATATTTAAGCTGAAACGATTTAATATGCTGGTTAATTCTTGTACGATACCAGGTTTGTCGTTACCCATGATTTCGATCTGTACAGTATGCGTTTGAACAGGATTTTCATTTGCACCTTCTACTAAATTTATGGAAAGGTCTGGATGCGAAGAAAACTGCTCTATTAAAGCGTCCTGTTTATCTGCAGGTAATTGAATTTCGACAAAACCAGCAAAGTGACCTGCCATATATGACAGATTACTACCAAGCCAATTACCACCCAATTTGAACACAGATTGAGCGAGTGAGTCGACTAGACCTCTTTTATCTTTGCCGACTAGCGTAAAAATGATTGGTTTCATATTCGTGAACCTCGCGTTAAAGTTAAGGACTAAGATATGACCTTTAGCATAGCTTAGTATGGCGCTATTTGTTTGCAATTTTTCCTTAATAATCAATTGATAATATTAATTGATTATTCAATTTGCAATGTATATTAAGCGCGAAATATGACAGTTTTGTGTGTCATTAAATATGCTCTATTATTACAGTGTGTTGTAAAACTGAGACGAAAAGCACGTCGCTGTCATGTTACTGTCATTTTTCTTGATGTATCATGCGCGACGATTAAATTCGAACTGTTGTATTCAAACCATAGAGATACCTAACGTATGCCAACAAACACATTTCTTGGGGTTTTTGCCAAATCACCTCTGAAACCACTCGAAAATCATATCAAAGTGGTGAATAAATGTAGCCTAGGTTTGCTACCTTTTTTTAATACTGTTTTTACAGGAGATTGGGAGAAAGCAGCCCTATTTCAACGAGAAATCTCTAATTTGGAAAAACAAGCAGATACTCTTAAGCGCGAGCTTAGAATCAGCTTACCTCGTGGTATTTTTATGCCTATACAGCGTCAAGACGTACTTGATCTGTTAACCCAACAAGACAAAATTGCCAATAAAGCCAAAGATATCTCTGGCCGTGTATTGGGTCGCAAGTTGAACATTCCAGTAGAAATTCGCGACAGCTTCATGGTCTATCTAGAACGTTGCTTAGATGCAACCAAACAGGCCACTCGTGTTATCAATGAATTAGACGATTTGTTGGAGACAGGCTTTCGCGGTCGTGAAGTTCGTTTAGTGGAAGATATGATCGTAGATTTGGACAAAATCGAAGATGACACTGACGTAATGCAAGTTTCATTGCGCCGAGAACTACTACAGTTAGAGTCACAGCTTAATCCTGTGGACGTGATGTTTTTATACAGCATCATCGAATGGGTTGGGGAGTTGGCCGATATTTCAGAACGCGTCGGCTCGCGACTCGAACTCATGTTAGCCAATTAAGAGACAGTATTAATGGATATTTTACAAACATACGGCTTCGCGCTTATCGTGGTAGCCGCTTCCGTTGGTTTCCTCATGGCATGGGGCATCGGCGCAAACGACGTTGCCAACGCAATGGGTACGTCAGTTGGGTCAAAGGCCCTAACGATTAAACAAGCTATTTTGATTGCTATGGTGTTTGAATTTGCTGGCGCATATTTAGCTGGCGGTGAAGTAACATCAACCATTCGTAAAGGGATATTGGACTCATCCTACTTTGTCGACAGCCCTGAACTTCTGGTCTACGGGATGATATCGGCACTTCTTGCTGCTGGTATATGGTTGGCATTCGCGTCCTATCTAGGTTGGCCTGTGTCTACTACGCATTCCATTGTAGGCGCCTTAGTAGGGTTCGCTGCAGTTGGGGTGAGTGCTGATGCTGTTGCTTGGAGCAAGGTGGGCGGCATTGTAGGTAGCTGGGTTATTACGCCAGCGATATCCGGTTTTATTGCCTATTTGATTTTTCAAAGTGCCCAGAAGCTCATTTTTGATACCGAAAAGCCGTTTAAAAAAGCCCAACGATATGTGCCTTTCTATATGGCCGCTGCGGGCTTTGTGATGGCCCTTGTGACCATTAAAAAAGGCCTTACGCATGTTGGTTTTGATGTAGGTACGGCAAATGGCTTTTATATCGCTATCGCTATCGCTATTTTGGTTGGGGTGATCGGTAAGTTTGCAATTAACCGTATTAAATACGATGAAAAAGCAGACAAAAGTACACATTTTGCTAGCGTAGAAAAAATATTCGCTATTCTGATGATAGTCACAGCCTGCTGTATGGCGTTTGCTCACGGGTCAAACGATGTGGCGAATGCTATCGGACCGTTGGCTGCTGTGGTGAGTATTATTCACAATGACGGTGAGATAACAAAGCAATCTGGTTTAGTTTGGTGGATATTACCGCTAGGTGGTTTAGGCATTGTTGCAGGTTTGGCCTTATTCGGTCACCGCGTTATCAAAACAATAGGTAACGGTATTACGCACCTGACCCCTAGCCGTGGCTTTGCTGCTGAACTAGCTGCCGCATGTACGGTTGTTATCGCTTCTGGTACGGGTTTACCCATCTCTACTACGCAGACATTAGTTGGCGCGGTATTAGGTGTTGGTATGGCCCGGGGCATAGCGGCAATCAATTTAGGTGTCGTGCGCAATATCGTTGTATCTTGGGTGGTGACTTTGCCTGCTGGTGCAGGTTTGTCGATACTATTCTTCTTTGTATTAAAAGGTATTTTTGCCCCTTAGGTAAAACTAAGGTGGTATATCACCAATAAAACAGAGCTTTCAGACTTAGATGCTTTTTCGCTAAGTAAGGGGCTCTGTTTTTTTTCGTCTGAAATGGGCCATAAAACAAATTTATTGAATATTAGCGACTGTCATATAACCGTTATAAAACTGTCATATTATGTGCATCTAATGTCAGTAGATTAATTAAGTAGTTGAATGAGACCGAGCGTAATTCCGTTAATTTCTTTTTGTTTGTGGGCAGTACTTAGCGCCCCAGCGGCGGCAATGCGCGATTATATTGATGTTGTGGGCTCGTCCACCGTTTATGCGTTTTCGACTGTTGTGGCAGAGCGTTTTGGCAAGATATCCGAGTATAGGACGCCTAAAATTGAATCAACGGGGTCCGGCGGCGGATTAAAGCTTTTCTGTCAGGGCGTAGGTATGAAGTTTCCTGATGTCGCTAACTCTTCTCGTCGAATAAAGGCGTCTGAAGTTGAGCTGTGCCGACGCAATGGTGTGCAAGACATCATTGAAATTCTTATTGGTTTTGATGGCATTGTATTAGCCCAGAGTAAATTAGGACCAGAGATCCGTTTAACGCGTCGTGAGTTGTTTTTGGCGCTAGCCAAGAACGTTCCTAATCCTGATGGCAGCGAAAATACTATCGATAATCCCTATCATACTTGGCGTGATATTAATTCAACTTTGCCAAACATTAAGATTGAAGTGCTTGGGCCGCCGCCAACATCGGGCACCCGTGACGCATTTTCCGATTTGGTCCTCGATTATGGTTGCCAGACGTTTGCCTGGTTGGCCGAGTTAACAGATCAATCCCGAGAAGCACGGGAGAAACATAATTTTAAGCTTGCTGGAGAATTCAAACGTAAGCAGCGTCGTCTATGCAGGATGTTGCGTGAAGACGGCGCGTATATCGATGCCGGTGAAAACGATAATCTGGTGGTGCAAAAGTTAAATGCCAATCCTGATGCGCTTGGTTTACTCGGCTTTAGCTTTCTTGACCAAAACAGCGATCGCATAAGAGGGACAAGAATTGATGGATTCGAACCCACTTTTAGCTCTATTGCTAGCGGTAATTATCCTATTTCTAGACCTTTATATCTTTATATTAAAAAGGCGCATATCGGCATGATCCCTGGAATTGAAGCTTTTATAAGTGAATTTATTAGCGAACGAGCGGCGGGAGAGAACGGATATTTATCGCGCAAAGGTATGATTCCGCTATCGCGATCAGAGCGAGAAGACATTGCACAGCGCGTTAAAATGCTGCGGGGCCAAGCACAAAAATGAACAATCATCATAATCAGGAACACAGATATCCAAAAGCTGGATTACTCGCTACGTTAAGTATTGTGGCTGAAAAGGCAATGAATTGAAGTCTATGGAAACCCCGACGCTCATCATTATCACGCTGTTGTGTGCAGCCGGTGCGTATATTCTTGGACGTAATCGCGCCTCCAATATTGCGTACCGAGCGGGTAAAGAAAACGTCTTGCATTCGTTACCTTATTATTATGGCGTATTAAGTGCTCTGTGGTGCGCGCTGCCTTGTTTATTCATTGTGCTTGGCTGGAATTTACTCGATGACTACGTGGTGCATACCGCTATTGTGAAATTATTGCCTGGGTCTGTTCAGGCTCTACCGGATAGTGAAATTGATTTGATGGTCAATACCGTTATCAATAACGCCCTGTATCCGAACGCATTAATCAGCAGCAATACTCCAGAATATTTGTTACAAGCGGGGCAAAATTACCTGCGCTGGCAACAACTGAGTCAGTTGAGTTTAACGGTAGTGGTACTCATTAGTTTAGGGCTGGCATTCTCATTAGGTTGGATATGGATTAAGCCAAAAGTACATGCTCGTCAGCAAGTAGAGCGGGTTTTTCAGTGGTTCTTGTTATTTTGTGCAAGTATCGCAGTTGTAACGACTATCGGCATCGTACTGTCGGTGTTGTTTGAATCGCTGCGTTTCTTCCAGTCGGTGAATCTTTTTGATTTTATACTTGGTACTCATTGGAGTCCGCAAACTGCATTGCGAATTGATCAAGTGGGGGCGTCCGGCGCGTTTGGTGCAGTGCCGTTATTTTTGGGTACCTTACTCATTTCTTTTATCGCCATGTTGGTGGCGGTGCCTGCGGGCTTAATGTCAGCAATTTATTTGTCTGAATATGCCTCGCCTAGGTTTCGCGCGACAGTCAAGCCTATATTAGAAATATTAGCGGGTATTCCTTCGGTGGTATACGGTTTTTTTGCGGCCTTAACGGTAGCGCCATTTATTCGTGATGCTGGCGGCTTACTGGGCTTAGATGTGTCTTCTGAAAGTGCGTTAGCAGCAGGCTTAGTGATGGGCGTGATGATTATTCCGTATGTTTCATCACTATCTGATGACGTGATCAAAGCGGTGCCTCAGTCATTGCGAGATGGCTCTTTGGGGTTAGGGGCAACTCAGTCAGAAACGATTAAGTTGGTGGTGATCCCCGCTGCGCTGCCGGGTATTGTCAGCGGTATACTATTAGCCGCATCACGGGCGATAGGTGAAACAATGATAGTGGTGATGGCCGCTGGATTGGCAGCACATTTAACCGCAAACCCGCTGGAATCGGTGACCACCATTACCGTGCAAATAGTCACTTTGCTGGTGGGAGATCAAGAATTCGATAGTCCTAAAACCCTATCGGCATTTGCATTGGGTTTAATGTTATTTACCGTCACGTTAGTACTTAACTATGTAGCCTTGTATGTGGTGCGCCACTACCGCGAAGAGTATGAGTAAACCAATGACTAAAGCGACAACGAAGGTATCTGTAGGGAAAAACCTAAAAACCATTGATTTGGTGCAACGTAATTTAGCTAAACGTAAGCGTGCCGAGTGGCGTTTTCGAGCTTATGGCGTGAGCGCTATATTGTTTGGCCTTGCTTGTTTGTTGATTTTATTTAGCGATATTATTGGCAAAGGGCATGGTGCATTCTTGCAAACGCAAATTTACTTGGAAGTGACTTTCGACAGTCAACGATTAAATATCGATGATCCTACTCGTGACGCACAGGTTAGACGCGCTAATTACGATAATGTGATATCGCAAGCCTTGATCGTGCAGCATGAAAGGGATAATAAAGCGACAGCAACCAAAGCAGGTTCGCCCATCACATTATCCGCCTTAGACAAGCGACAGCTTTTAAATCTTATCAGTACTGGTGCGGTATACACCATTAGACAAAGCTTGAATGATAACCCCCGTTTACTTAATCAGACTGTCGGTTTGTGGTTGATAGCTGATGATGACGTAGACAACTATGTTAAGAATATTGGGCATGATGGCAAGGGCTTTAGCAGTCGACTGAACAAACAGCAGCAAGAGTGGGTGAATAATTGGATTGCCAAAGACCAGGTGCGTCAAGTGTTCAACACGACTTTTTTCACTTCCGGCGATTCACGGGAGCCAGAACAAGCTGGGATCCGCAGTGCACTGGTAGGTTCGTTGTATATGTTACTGGTGACAATCGGGCTAACGTTTCCTATTGGTATCGCTGCCGCGGTGTACTTAGAAGAATATGCCGCTAAAAACCGCGTAACAGATTTTATAGAAGTGAATATTAATAACCTCGCAGCGGTACCATCGATAATTTTCGGTTTACTGGGTTTGGCAATTTTTATCGGCTTTTTTGATATGCCTCGTTCTGTGCCTTTAATGGGGGGGCTAGTATTGACCTTAATGACACTGCCCACCATTATTATTTCTAGTCGTGCTGCCATTAAAGCGGTACCGCCGTCCATACGCGACGCGGCGTATGGATTAGGCGCTTCGAAGATGCAGGTCGTGTTACACCATGTCATACCGCTAGCAATGCCGGGCATGTTGACAGGGGCTATTATTGGTTTTGCGTTGGCGCTTGGTGAGACAGCGCCATTATTAATGATTGGGATGGTGGCGTTTATCGTGGATGTGCCAAATGGTTTAATGGACCCTTCAAGCGCGTTACCGGTGCAAATTTTTCTGTGGGCTGATAGTCCCGAACGTGCTTTCATTGAGCGCTCATCTGCTGCGATCATGGTGTTATTAATTTTTTTAATCACAATGAATGGACTCGCGGTGTGGTTGCGTCATCGTCTTGGTCGCAGCTATCAATAATAGGAACAAGCAGTGAATTCAAATTCAGGATACAACGGTTTATTCGATCCAATGCTAGAACAAGGACGAAAACTTGATTTTGCTCAACAAGGCTTGAGTAACAAGACTGTAGGCAATCCGTTCTCAGACAAAGCCAAAATGTCGGTGCGTAATTTAAATGTGTATTACGACAATAAGCAGGCCATTCATGACGTTAGCTTAGATATTAATCGCAACGAGGTAATGGCAATGATCGGTCCTTCAGGTTGTGGTAAATCGACTTTTTTACGGTGTTTAAATCGAATGAACGATACGGTGGATAACTGTGAGGTTGAAGGTGAAGTGACGCTTGACGAACATAATATTTATGATCGTAAACAAGACGTAGTACCCCTTCGCGCCCGAGTGGGTATCGTGTTTCAAAAACCGAATCCTTTCCCTAAATCGATATACGAAAATGTTGCCTACGGACCCAAAGTGCATGGCTTGGTATCGCGTCGCGCTCAACTAGATGAAATTGTTGAAGACAGCTTACGCAAAGCGAGTTTGTGGGATGAAGTGAAAGACCGTTTGTTCTCTCCCGGCACGGGGTTATCCGGTGGTCAGCAGCAACGGCTGTGTATCGCTCGCACTATTGCCGTTAGCCCAGAGGTGATCCTGATGGACGAACCCTGTTCGGCACTGGATCCGATAGCGACCGCTAGAATCGAAGAATTAATGGCAGAGCTAAGTCAAAACTTCACTATCGCGATTGTCACCCATTCGATGCAGCAAGCTGCTAGGGTGTCTAATCGCACGGCATATTTCCATATGGGACGTTTAATAGAAGTGAACGACACGCGTCGTGTATTTACGAATCCAGAGCATGAGCTAACAGAAGCCTACATTACCGGACGATTTGGCTAAACCAAGGGGAACAATATGGAAAGACATATTTCTCAACGCTTCGATTCTGATTTAGAAGCGTTGAAAAGCCAGGTCCTAGAAATGGGCGGCGTGGTAGAGCAACAAATTATTGATTCGGTGAAAGCTATCGAATCGGTCAACCGTACGTTAGCGGAACATGTCCTGAGTGTTGAAGATGACGTGGACCGTCGTGAAGTCTTACTTGATGAAAACTGCACTATGATCTTAGCATGCCGTCAGCCAGCTGCGTCAGATTTACGCATGGTATTGTCGGTCACTAAGATGACGCGTGACCTAGAAAGAATGGGCGACGAAGCGCAAAAAATAGCGCAAATGGCCATTGCTTTAAGCGATGACGGCGCCGCGCCTGGTGGATACCAATCGATCCGCCATATGGGGGCTTTGGTACAAAAAATGGTGAACTCGGTACTCGATGCGTTTGCCAGATTTGATGCTGATAAAGCGTTAGATGTAGCGCGCGCCGATACACAAGTCGATAGAGAATACCAAACGGCGATGCGTGAAATCGTGACCTACATGATGGAAGACCCGCGTTCGATTGGTCGAGTGATGAATATAATATGGGCACTACGTTCGATTGAGCGTATCGGCGATCATGCACGTAATATTGCCGAGCATATAATTTATTTGGTCAAAGGTTATGATGTTCGCCATACCAGTGTCCATGAGATTGCAAAGAGGCTAAACAAGTCTTAAACCACACATTTTCAGCTGGATCATTCATTCAGAACAGGCGATCCAGTTGTTCAAAGCAATTTCCTCAATTAATTTAGTGAAATAGTCTTCAATAATCAGCATAACTCTTCATAAATTCTTAATGAAACTGTCATTTTGTCATGTAGCTGTAATAAATGTGTCATACATTGCGCGCAATTAATTTGAATGCTTCATATACTACAACTGCGATTACCCATCGCAGGTTTATTGAGTATTGTTAAAACCAAATACGCCGTAACATCCCTGCAGATGATTTCCATTAAGGACATATTGCAATCGGGATAAAATGAGATGTGAGTAAACCAACAAATTGGTGGAATGCTCTTTTACTCTCAACAGAAATTTGCGGTCGTACAATAGGAATTCGTTTTCGTATGAATATTAAAAACCACCTAATTGCCTGTAGCGCGTTGATTACAATTTTGCCTATCAATGCCATCGCAGCGGCAAATACGAGTGAAGAATTGGCCACACTTATCGAGCGTATTAATAAACTCGAACAAGAAGTGCTCTCGTTGCGCAGTGAATTAAATTCAGTCGAACTTGAACAGAAAGATCAGACTAAGCGAGTTGTCGTTATTGAAGATGCGGCAGAAGTAGACAGCCCCATCGCGATAAAATGGAAAGGCGCACCTGAAATAAAAGGTGCAGGTGGATGGAGTGTCAAACCCCGGGGACGCGTACTCTATGATTTCGCTTATCTTTCGTCGGTTCCTTCAACCATTGATATTCCCGGTGAAGGATTTTCAAGTGAAGCGAGACGGCTTCGGTTCGGCATAGAAGGCACTATTCCTGGCGGTTTTGGTTACAAGCTTATTGCCGATTATCTTGATGATGTGTCGCTGACTGACGCTTATATTAGTTATAAAGATGGCCCTCTGAAAATTATCGTTGGCCAGCACAATACCTTTCAGGGGCTTGAAGAGCTTTCTAGTAGTAACGATACCAGCTTTATAGAGCGTTCGGCATTTACTGATGCCTTTGGATTTGAGCGCAGAGTCGGTCTTTCCGCAGCATATAATGTGGGTGGTTTTTTACTAGAAGGCGGTGTATTTACAGATAATATCGATGATTTAGACGATGGAAATAATTCCTTTAGCGTCGATGGTCGAGTCACATACGCTACGGTTGTAGATGAGACACAAATACACCTTGGTAGTTCTGTACATGCACGTGATTTGGGAGAAGAAATTGATAGTGTACGCTACCGCAAACGTCCGTTGGTGCACAGTGTTGATACACGTTTTATCAATACAGACCAAATATCAGGTGCCCAAGACGAGTTGAGTTATGGTCTTGAAGCCGCCGTAATTGCAGGGCGTTTTCATGTTGCAGCTGAAACCTACTGGGCCAAGGTCAATCGGACAGAACTTACGAATCCTACGTTTTTTGGTGGATCGATTGAAGCAGGCTACTTCTTAACCCAAGACAAACGTGAATATAAAGAAGGTGTATTCAAGGGCGTCAAAGTAAACAATCCAATTGGCAATGGCGGAGCAGGGGCTTGGCAAATTAACTTTCGTTTCGATCGCCTCGATTTAGTGGACGCGGGCATTGTGGGTGGAGAGCAGGATGCTTATATGGCGACACTTATTTGGACGCCGGTCGATGAAGTCCGCTTTTTACTAAATTATGGACATCTTTCTTACAGCAACGTCTTAGATATTGTTGAAGGCGCGCCAAATGACTTCTCGGTAAATGTGATAGGTGCTCGAACACAGATCGGTTTTTGAGGCTGCCAGGAAAACACTGTGGTTTTAGAACCGATTATTTAGGCTGAGAGTGAAACTTTCTTTGCACACTCAGCCTTGCTTATCGCTTACATTTTGGACTTTCGAAGCATAAAATTCTGCAAGCAACATCTGAGTATTTAATTTAAACTTATTATATCAATCGTTTTTATTAATGAGTTTCTATGAAATGGCCCAACCTTAAACACCTTCATTATCTTGTTACATTGCATCAAGAGCAGCACTTCCACCGTGCGGCAAACCATTGTCATGTTAGTCAATCGACACTTAGCACTGCTATTCAAAACTTAGAAGAACAGTTTGGTTGTCAGTTGCTTGAACGGGAGCATAAAACGTTTGTTTTTACCCCGTTTGGCTTAGAGCTAGTAGAGCGCAGTCGGCGCTTGTTAAATGAAGCGAATGAATTGGTCGATTTCGCCCAGACTGCTGGCGATTGGCAAGCGGGAAATCTAAAAATTGGTGTCATCCCCACTATTGCGCCATTCTTTTTTGAAGGCTTGATTGGTGTAGTTAAAGAAAACCTTCCTGATATTACCCTGCAGCTACAAGAAGACACCACGACCAATCTATTGAGCCAATTAAATGAAGGGATTTTGGACTTGTTAGTATTGGCATTGCCTATGGAAACCCCAGGTTGTAAACAGCTGGTGTTAGGTCACGACCCATTTCACTTAATTGCGCACTCTGATTTAGTTGAGACATTACCCATGCCCATGGATGTGTCAGGGTTACCGGCGAAAAGTGTGTTCTTACTGCAGCAAGAGCACTGTATGACAGGCCACGCTGTGAGCGCCTGCAACTTACGCCACAAAGAGCAAGTTAATTCGCTGGCTGCTAGCAGTTTGTATACCTTGGTGCAGTTGGCCAACAGTAAACTTGGTTTTACCTTTATGCCTGAACTGGCGATTAAAAATCATATTTTGACTACCACCAAACTCGTTTCTATGCCTGCTGAAGACGGTGCTTATCGCGAAATTGGCTTAGTATGGCGTAACGCTACCACGCGAGTCCGTTTATTCAGATACCTTGCAGAATTACTCGCTCCGTTAACACCTGTTCCTACCTTGAAAAAATAAAAGTCAGTTATTTCAAACTTTTTTAACCCAGTCTGCGACTTTACTTATGGTCAACACAAAAGGGAATCAAATGGGTGTTTGAGAAAAGCGATGAACAGCTAATAGAAAAAGCACAAAAAGGCCATAAGAAAGCCTGGTTGAGCTTGCTCAAACGCTATGAAAAGCCGGTTTATCATTATGGATTGCGAATGACAGGCAATAACGCGGATGCGCTGGATCTGATGCAAGAAGTGTTTATCTCGGTATTTCGAAATCTATCCTCATACCGAGGTGAAGGCAGTTTTAAAGGATGGCTTTTTCGCATCGCCCATTATCGCTGTATAGAATTTTATCGACGTAAGCGGCCTACACAAGGGCTAGACGATGCGCCTGAAATTCCATGTGATGCTGCGCCCGCTGAGCAGCTTATTGAGTACTCCCAGCGCAATACCCTGTTGATCAAAGCGATGCAGCAACTACCATTGGCTCAAAAGTCCGTGGTTGAGCTTAAATTTTTTGGGCACTTTACCTTCGACGAAATCGCCCAACAAACCGGTATGTCAGTCAATACCGCTAAGTCGAGATTGTATGGTGCGTTAACCAAATTGAAAACCCTAATGGAGGTGGATTATGTCGAGCTCTGACAACGCCGAATTACTGGCTTTATGGCTAGAAGGCAAACTGACCCCAAAACAACGGGACGAGTTTGAACAACGCTGTATCCAAGATAGTCAATTTGCTGAGCAAGTGGAAACGGCCGCTATGGTTAAAATAGGTGCTGAGGATTATTCCTCTTTTGAGGTCCCACAGTGGAATAAAGCCGCAACCTTTGAGCCCCAGCAAGCCAGTAATAGTTGGTCGTGGTTATCCGGCGTATCATTTGTAACGTCAGCGCTGGCCATCGTGCTGGTGTTAACGGGTACACAAGTGACTACATCTGATGGGGAGTTACGTATTCGCTTCGGTTCTGGACCGTCAGAACAGGCATTAGCGAAATTGGTAGATAGCAAGTTAGATGCGTTTAAGCAAAATCAGCAAGACGCGTTCAGCTTGTATGCGCAAACGTTACAGCAACAGCAGTTAGAAAGCGCAAGCCAATTGACGAATTATTTGTTGAGTTCAAGTCGCAAGGAGCGCCGCGAAGACTTTGCCGAACTGATTAAGTTTGTTAATCAGCAGCGCAGCGACGATCAGCTTTTTTATGCACGCCAACTCAATCAATTACAACAAGACGTTTATCATGATGCGACTGGCGTCGCATTAGAAAGTATTCAACAGTAGAGGTAGCCCTATGAACATGTCCAAACATATTTTCGTCATCAGCACCGTACTTGTTGCCTTGTGGGCATCCCCCGTTTTAGCTGACACAGATAAGCAAGAATTGACCGGTGAATTAGAAATAATGAGCAGTATTTTGCAAACCGCACTCAAGCAAGATAAGCAAAGAGGAAGTCTGAGCATACGAGATATCGGCTATACCTATCTGCAAAATCAAGGCGTGGTGTTTAAACTGGATTTAAATCGCTACGGTAGCAGGCAAGTGTTCTTTACTGATGGTCACTCGTCTGTGCCTGTCGCGCCGCTTGCGCCTAACGTTTTTGATATGCAAGACCTCGATATCGACATTCACATGGACGAAGATGAAATAGAGGATGCAGTAGAAGACGCCATGGAACGAGCTAAATATTTATCACGTGAATCAAGCAGTAAATTACGTGCGCTAGGTGAAAAACTACGGGAACTCTCACGGGAGCAGCGCGAGTATGAACGCCGTAGCCGAGATCTTGAGTTTGAAAAAAGCAACAGTAACAACGAACGTAAAGCTAACATCGAAGAGCAGTTAAGCGAGTTAAACGCTGAGCTCAAAAAGCTTCAAGCAAAACGCACAGAGATAGAAAGATACAAAACGAAAATCGAGATCGAACGCCAAGCGCAATTACAACAACGAAAAGAAGCTGCAGAACAAGAGCATAAACGCTTTTTAGCTAACTTCGAAGAAAACTTAGGCCAAGTTTTATGTCGTTATGGCTCAGGATTAAGAGCGTTGGATGATAACGAATATGTCAATTTTGTATTAGCTGATTTTACTTCTTTATCGGCTAATGAAAAAGGCAGTCAAGATAGGGTTTATGTCTTTAAACACAGTGATATTCAGGCGTGTGTTAAAGATAAAATAGACCAGAAGACCTTATTTTCTGGTAGTCAGGTGTATGGGTTTTAGATTTTAATCTGCTATTTTTTCTATGCGATAAAAACCGTTACGGGTAACCGCTACTTCTCTTTTGAAGCAGCGGTTTTTACGGTTCTATAATAATCTTCATTGGGTATGCCAAGTCTTGCTCTAAAACGCTAGCCAAGGCGCCTGTATGTCCTTTTAATTACATTCACATCACCCCCTCAATATTGGCTGGAGGGGCTTATGTCGCGGGCGGCTAATTCTGGACGGTGATTTAGCTTGGTTCAGTGTTTCGTCAGGAGATAACCTCATCATTACACTAAACAAAGGGATTGAGGTTGCTATGGTGCAGTACGATTACCTAATACAAATTGCAGGTTAAACATTCTATTTGGCCTAGTATGTAATTTTTTAGCCTTAGCAGTGTGCACATTCATTTAGTGTCTTCACTAATCTGTTTAATCAGTCGAGAATAATCTGCCATCAGCCACATCTATTAGTCAAAAGGGCTTTCGTTTCATAGATTACTCTTTGAATTGCACATGCAAACAATGTGTAACGCTGTTTTGATACGCATTTTTGATGAATATTACGGGAGTTAACATGCACGTTGAGAACATGAACGGTCTTGAATTGATGCAGGCAGTGGTGTGCGGTGCGCTGCCGCATCCCAATATGGCGGATACCATTCCAATGAAATTCATATCGGCGGATAAGGGGGTTGTTGTGTTTGAAGCCATTGCGGATGACAGACACACAAACCCTCTTGGTGGCGTACATGGTGGTTTTGCTGCGACGGTTATGGACTCGGTCACAGGGTGCGCGGTGCATACTATGCTTGATGCAGGTGTAGGTTACGGTACTATCGATTTAAATGTGAAAATGCTTAAGGCTATACCCAAAAACATGCCTATGATCGCGGAAGGGAAAGTGATCAGTATGTCAAAATCACTTGGTGTGTCTGAGGGGAAACTAGTTGATAAAAATGGCAAAGTCTATGCGTACGCTTCAGCCACGTGCATGATTTTGTTACCAAAAAAATCCTAAATTTAAAGATTATTTGAGGTTAAACCTTGTGTATTTTGTACCGATAAGTTTTGATTGTCGGCAAAATGTCATATTTTCATGGGCATAATTCATTTTTTATTTTTTGGAGTACGTGATGAGGTTGGAGTTTATACGGTGTAGTTTGACTAAAAGCATGGGGCTGAAAAGCGTTTTTGTGGTGTTGTCGCTTGGATTCACGGCTGGGATATTTGCTGAAAATAGAATCGATACTCAGCGACCCGATGCGCCGGATCTAGCAGCGTATGGTGAGCACAGTATTGGCGTGCGTCAGCTTGAGGTGGTTAATGCGGATCAAATTGATATGCTAAAACTTGACCCAACGAAGACTCAGCCCACTGAGTTACCGCATTATGATAGGCCCCTTACACTTGAAGTTTGGTATCCAGCGGTAAAAGGTAGCCAAGGCAATACGACTTTAAAGGCGTATATGCGTGATGGCAAGACCGAGGTTGATTTGCACGGTAAAGCTGTGCGTGATGCTAAGCCTGAAACAGGCGAGAAGGCATTTCCTTTGGTACTTGTTTCACACGGTTATCCTGGTAACCGTTTTTTGTTGTCGCATTTAGCTGAGAATATCGCTTCAAAAGGCTATGTGGTGGTCTCAATCGATCATACTGATTCTACTTATCGTACTAAAGCGGCCTTTTCGTCAACGTTGGTTAATCGGCCTGTGGACCAGTTATTTGTTTTATCGCAAATTGAAGCAATGTCTCAAGACAAAAACTCCTTCTTGTATGGTTTGGTTGATGCGTCAAACGCCGGACTGATCGGTTATTCAATGGGAGGGTACGGAGCGGTGATTAATGCGGGCGCAGGCGTTACTGAGCAGGCCGCGAGCAGCAAAATGGGGGCGCCTTTCGGTACACTTAAACGGCACCAAAGCGGTATTAAATCTAAAGCAGATACACGTTTAAAAACGATTGTGGCTTTTGCTCCATGGGGTATGAACTATCAGATGTTTAGCAACGACACGCTTAAAGAAGTCAGTGTACCGATGTTACTCATTGCAGGATCGCAAGATGATGTGTCTGGTTATGAAAATGGGACTCGTGCCATATGGCAGGGCATGACTAACGTGGATCGTTCGCTACTGACTTATGATAATGCAAATCACAATGCAGGGGCGGTGATGCCAGCCCCAGAAGAGTCTTTCGTATATGATAAAACATTAGGTTTTAACATCAGTGAACACTATATCGACGCGGCTTGGGATAACGCTCGGATGAATAATATTGCCCAGCATTTTGTTAGCGCCTGGTTAGACAAGTATTTGAAAAATAACGGTGCCATGAATGCGTACCTAGATTTGATACCTAATTCGAACGATGGGGTTTATGCTGTCGATGATGAAGGTAACCCTAAGGCTACCAATACTTATTGGAAAGGTTTTCCCAAACGCACAGCGAAAGGCCTGCATTTTGAGAGCTTGAGTCCATCAAAATAAGTTTTTTATCACCTTTAGTTGAGCAGCCTGCAGGGCTGGTTTAACTGAAGGTGATGTATTTCAGATTATTTCCCTGTTCACACAATTCAATTTACGCTTCATAAATATCCATTTCCCACTGTAAAAATTACAGAATAAATTTCGGATAAACGTTATAAAACGGTTTTTTTTAAATTATCTATCTGATCCATAGACAGATTTATTTTGGCGCCAGTTTTGCTTTCTCGATCTAATAAACCATTTAAAAGTCTTGAGTAAGGCGAAGCGCATGATTGATTTAATACCCGAGCATTTAATACGATTCGAAATAGATTTTCAGATGGTGGTGTACCATTTGTTTCAACTTGGCTTAGCTTTTTTATTTGCCTTACCGATTGGACTCAATCGTGAGAGTTGCTCAAATGGTGCGGGACTTAGAACTTTTCCATTGGTGGCGATGGCGTCTTGTGCGTTTATGTTAATTGCGATGAACGCTTATTCGAAAGGTGATGGTGAAGCGGAAGCAAGGGTGATGTACGGTATTATCACCGGTATAGGCTTTATCGGTGGCGGGGCCATATTCAAACAGAGTGACGGGGCAAGTGGTACCGCGACTGCCGCTGGGATCTGGAATACAGGCGCAATTGGCATAGCCGTGGCCTATCAAAATTATGAAATTGCTATTATTTTATCGATCCTTAACTTTTGTATCTTTCAATTTGCCAAGCAAATTAAACCTAAGAAGACCAAAGAGTTAGATGATTGACGATAGATCGACTCTGCATCGGGTATGGTTTGGTTGCTAAAGGTAATTTAAACTAGGAGATGCTAATCGATTTGCAAGGTAATGAGGCTGGTAAATCTGTCTATTCCCCTATCTTAGGCTACTATACCCCTGCATTACCCTGCGACTCAGCGTCTTTTAAATGACAAAATCCCGTAATATAATGGTTCCCGAATAACGCAAAAAATAGCTCAACATACCAATATATTGAGCGGTGATTTTATAAAATGCTATATATTTTAGCGTATTAAGACGTGCTTAGTAGTCAACACTTATACGCTGGTTAATGTGCACTGCGTTCTCGGCCTCATCGACCAATGCTTTGGCATAGTCAGTCACTGATATTTTACTTTCACCGCTGCTGTTAGTAAAAAATGCGTCACCACCGATACGGAACGTTCCTTCACTTTCACCTGGGGAAAGCTGTGCTGCTGGACTAATAAAAGTCCATTGAGTGGCTTTTTTATTAGCACGAAATATATTGAGTGCTTCACCTTGGGCAAGGGCTTCATCCTTAAATTCAGATGGAAATTCAGGTGAAGAAACCAGTAATACGCCTGGTGCAACTCCTAAACTACCGGCACCACCAACCCAAATTAGACGTTGTTGGGTGTTTGCCAACGAATTAAGTAAGCGTGCTGCGGTTTTAGCCACTAAGTCGTGGTTACCCGCGGCGCGCCCCCCGATAGAAGCAATTACCACATCAACAGCTGATTGCCCGGCGATTAATACGTATTGACAGTGTGTTGTGTGCATCACCCGAATATGTACATCAACATTTTGAACTAACACAGCCTAGTGATTTGCTAAGTCATAATTACTTAGTGCATAACAGTAATAGCCAGTGGCGAGTAATGTCTGCTACCAGTGACGAAAAAATCCCGGTAAGCGGAAATATACAAGCCAATGAAATGGGCGTTATCTTGAAGGCCGCTTTATGTGGTTTGGGCATTGCTAATCTACCGTGTGATTTGGCTAACGGTTATTTGCGTAACAAAGAGTTATGCCAAGTGTTACCTGAATACTCAACACCGGGTAGTAACTTATGGGCGGTATATTTGTCTCGGGATCATCAACAAAATGTGGTGCGTGCCTTTATTGATTTCTTGGCGCTGCGTTGGCAAGATGATGTGAAAAAAGCGTGATGAATAAAAAACTTGATAAATAACAGAGCATAAATTTTTGCATGGAGACGCACTAAAGAAATGTAATCTACCGCTAAATCAACGAAAATAAGGTCTCTTATGTCACATATTATGCCGCAAACGTTTAGAGTCTTCGCGCCAGCGACCATTTCTATCTCACTGTTATTGTCTGTCTCTGCTTGTACTAATAAACAATTATATAAGGCTGGACAGTCTTATCAAAAAAGCGAATGCGAACGCAGCGCTTTGTCAGATGTACAGTTTACTCAATGCAAAGAGATCGAAGCCAAACGTTTTGAAGATTATGAGCGAGAACGCCAAGCTGCATTAGAAAAACCGTAATATACAAACAAAGCCAATAGTAGACCTTAGTATAATAGTGGATTTTTATTGGCAGATCTAATTCACTATTTTTAAGTGTATAAGTAGTGATAAATGTTAATTAAATGTCAAATTTATTTACAAGTTGCTGCTTGTGATTTTTTTGAATTATCTAAGGTGTTGAATAAAAAGTACTTTTAATTGTGGTGTTGTTCTTGCTGTACAGGCTGTGATTTTCATTAAGAGGAATGTCACATGCATAAAAAAAATACAGCAAAAACAAGCTCAAAATTAGCTAAACATATGGTCAAAATACTCAGTTTAACGGCGGTACTGGGTTTATCGGTCAGTGCTTACGCCTCACCGATAAACGGCACCGGTAATATCACACCAGAAGTCATTTTTGGAGATGGCAACGCAAATGGTTCTTGGACCGGCGAAACCGCTAATGGCGTTGAAGTTGCCTTAAGGGGCAAGTTACGTTTCAACGCAGCGGCTAGCCCAGAAAATACCTTCAATTATGATGGGGATCGTACTTATACTTTTGATCCTACGCTAAGCTCAATTCCGGCAAATCGCTCGGTGTTTAATTTCGAGTATGCGGTCAACGTCGATACCGATGCATTGGGTAATACACTCGATGATTATTCCTATTTATTTGAATTTGATTTAGATCCCACTGCTGGCACTGAATTTGTCGGTTTCGATATAATTACCTTAAAAACCGATAACGAGTTAGGTGATAACGCTACCGGAAATGGTGATGGAATAGTAGACGATACTAACTATGCGTCTATTTTTGGCAATTATAGCGTGGCACAGAATTCTCAGAACCGAGGCTTCGGCTATTCAGGCTTACTTGACGCGGCGGCAGAAGGTATTTTTACTTATAATTTAACCGTATTTGATGCAAACGGTGGAACTGTAGCAACTAGCTCAATTGATATTGTTGTGGGAAATGTACCCGTGCCGGCACCATCAACACTAGTGTCGTTATTTAGTGGAATATTTGCTTTAGGTTTTGTTAGCTTGCGTCGTCGTAAGAAGCAATTATCTTAAGTATTTAAATCTGAAATTCGCTGGTATTTGCGGCTGAGAGGGCTCAACCGTAAATACCATTATGATAATACTCTCAGCGATTTTCTAATCGATTATAATCTAACAAGCCTGCTTCAATAGGGTCGTGCTGCATAAAAATTTGATTAAGTTTGTCGCTAAACTCCCAGAAGTCTTTTGTTGTGCGGCGCACGGCAAAGGAATCTAAAAAGGCTTCGTAATCCTGTTCATTTTTAATCTGCTGAGCGTTAGCCACTAATCTCGCTAAATCTGCCTCTTTGACTCGCCAAAATACATCTGGATAACTGCCAAGCAACCCATGCACTAACGTCACATCATCATTTTTGTAATCACGGTTGGCGTCCTCAGAAAACAAGCTATTCACGTTATAATGGGCACTATTACGCACCAATGTGAATATTTCAGCTTGGTGGCCGTCTTGTGGCTCAACCATGATCATACTTAGCTCAGGTAGAATAGAAGCACTACGGCCTTTAATGTCAGCTAATTGCCCTAACAGCGCTTTGCTGTTTCTGCCCAGTTCGCTGTCTTTTAACCTATAACGACTTGGTTGCACGTCTTTTACGCGTTCGGCAAAAATGGCGTAAAGTTCTTTTTTATGCTGTTTGGTTTTGAATTTAATGCCACTTGGTTGATCAAATGGATTAATTTTGCCTTCGACAAATTCAGTCAGTTCAGGGCTAGCTTTTTGATACCATGACGCTAATTCTGCGCGCCGACTTTTTGGCGGTAAGAAGGCCAGAAAGTTTGATTCGCCTTCCATGCGTAGAAAATCCATATATAAGCGCGTCATCAATTGATGCCCGTAATTACCGTATACGTCGAAACCAGCGACTAGTAGGTAATGTATACGTTCAAGTAGAGCGTAGTCGATAACCCAAGCTGTTTTAGGTGGTTTGCCCACTAGCCCTTTTATTACCGTGGCGTTATCGAAATGACGAAATACTGTTAGGGTGGCGTTGTCGTTTTCATCATCGCCAGCCCAAATGTCGTCAGGGGTAAAGTGCTGTCCATTTTCCATCGCTGTATTCATAAAGTTATTTCTGGCGCGCATGTAGTCGCCTTGTCTGGATGCGTACTCAATCCACTTTACTGCTAATGCACTACTTTCTTGTTCTGCAGGGAGACGCAGGTTATCCCGCTGTGACGCATAGAATGCGCTTATTTTATCTGATGCAGCCACTTCAGGTTTTATAAAATATACCCAGAAACGGTCGTTGATGACGTTCAGTGCTACTTGGCCACGACATACAGGGCCTTTTATATAACCCATGATGGTATTTTGTGCGCGCTCAAGCATAAACCGGTAACGAGCATTCACAGGCAATTGAGCAAAAGCAGTCAAAGGATTAGCGCCTATGCTTGCCTGATAGCTAGGTAAAGCGGTGACTTCATAATCTGCGTCGACAAACCATTTTTGCCACTTGTCGGTGAGCTGTTTGTGGATTGCATAAGGTTGGTGGGCTTTATTCACGATTGTCGACATCACGGGTTGCAAGCGGTAGTAAACACGCTTAACACCAGGGGAATCGAACGGACGCCGACTGGCAATAACATCTATCGGTTGCCCTGATGGGGTTCTGGAACGCACTACATTGAAAAACTGTGGCTGCACATCTGATTTGCTCAGCTCACTAAAATACAAGTGGGTACTAAATAGATGTTCGTATATGTAGCGACCGCTAAGTTGCATTTTTAAGCTATCACCATTTAGAAAGATCTCAAATTTGCTGGCTGCTTGCTGTAGATCGTCAGGGATTGGCGCGCGGGCTGGCATATAAGCACCACTTTCTAACCAGCTCATTAATACACTGTGCTCATTGTCGGTAAGTTCAGGAAGCGCATAGGGCATACCCCCATACGGTTGGCTTTTGGCATAACCGTTAAACTCTTGAATAGTTGGGCACTGTTGGTTGCGATCAATACTGATATCAAAACGCTCATCTAACAGCTTGTCATCCGGAAGGGGATGCTGTTGTTTTAGGGTTAGCATTTCAGCCAATACTGACGCTTGGGTGTTAGCCCTAGGTGTTTGTGCACGCTCGTTTAACACCGGGTAAAAGCCGCGCTCGCGCCATTCCTGTGAATCTAGCGCATCCATAAACAAGCGATTCGGGGTGGCCGCCAAAATACGAGACCCGTGATAAACCTTTTCTTTGTTGGCACCGCGATCGATTCCCTCTGGAGACGTCATTTTCAACTGGCAAGGTGAGTCGTAACAAGCGTGGCATACAACGCAGCGTCCTTCGATGATCGGGGCCACCTGGTTTTCATAAAATACCGTGGCAGGACTTTCTAGTGTTGATTGCGCAATGGTCGCAGATGCTCGATTACTGGGGTCTTCATTACCGTAAAGCTTATTCAAGTCTAGGTTAGCTATGGTTGCGCAGCCTGAACATATCAGAATGACGCCGATGAATATCTTTATCCATCTGGTGTGAGTATTTTGCATAGAGGTCCAGTAATGGCAGAGGAACAACAAGTATTTGTTCATTAACAGTAGCGCACAGCGCTAGAGTTAGCTGAAAAAACAAATTAGTAGGTGGGTGTCACAAATTTGCCGCGCAGTTTACCTTGTGAGCCCCGTTGACTCAAACTTTGTTAACTCTCAGTGATACGTTGACCAGCTATGGGCCGCTTTTCTTTGTACTTGTCACGCAGCTTGACAGTATAGCTAAAAGCATTAACCCTATTGCCACTCAATAAATATTTTGGTTGCTTATGAGCCGTGAAAGTAAAGTGACGTCAGTGTTCGGTCATATCTTGATTATTATCCTGGCGGGCGAACTCATTTTCGCATTACCGTTTCACCTGGCGCGTTTTTTTCGGCCGACTTTTTTGCAGGCGTTTGAACTTACTAACACTCAGCTAGGTGACATATTTGCGGTATACGGCGTTGTTGCCATGTTGTCTTATTTTCCGGGTGGCTTGATTGCTGATAGGTATGCACCTAATCGCCTAATGAGTTACTCGTTATTAGCGACCGCAGCCGGGGGGCTGTATTTATTAAGCGGGCCAAGTCATCTCGGATTGACGCTGTTATTTGGTTATTGGGGGGCAACCACTGTCTTAGTTTTTTGGGCTGCTATGATCAAAGCCACACGTTTATCGGCTGCGCCGAGTCGCCAAGGTTTTGCCTTTGGTTTGTTAGATGGAGGGCGAGGGCTAGCAGCAAGTTTGTTTGCCAGTGTGGGAATTTTGTTGCTCAGCCAAGGCGCGTTTAATCCACAAGGAGACTTTAACAACAGCCACGACGCCTTTAATGCCATGAGCTCACTGATTATTTACTACACCGGTTTAACGGTCGTTGCGGCGGTACTCACTTGGCTCTTTGTCAGTGCTGAGCGTCCAGAGATAGATGATAGCCACAGTCAAACATCCCAAATTGCTTCACATCAATCGGTCTGGAATACGTTGCGTCTAACGTTGGTCAACCCAATGGTATGGTTACAAGGTGGTGTGGTGGTTTGTGCATATTGCGGCTATAAGGCACTGGATAATTATAGCCTTTTCGTTGTGCAGGCATTTAATTGGTCGCAAGTTGAAGGGGCTCAATTTATTACCTTCGCAAGTTATACGCGTCCTGTTGCGGCGCTTGCAGCGGGAATACTCGCTGACCGATTACGTACCAGTCGCATGACCTATATTTTATTTGCCTTTTTAGGCGTTGTGTTTGTCAGCATTGCTTGGCTCACCCGTTTCAATTCCGCGGTGACGGTAATATTAGCCATGCTGTTGTTTACCTTTATAGCGGTATTTGCGCTGCGAGGTATCTACTTTGCATTGGTTGATGAAAGTCAGATCAGAATGGGTGCCACAGGCACTGCGGTAGGCATTATTTCGGTGCTGGGTTTCACTCCTGATATTTTCTTTGCCTCTATTTCTGGGCGTATGCTTGATGCGGGACAACACGGCTTTGGGTATTACTTTTTATTTGTTGCCGCGATTATGTTTATCGGTTGCCTGTGCGCATTATTATTGGCTAACAAAGTCAATAAATTAGTTAGTGTTAGTGAAACGCAGTTGAAAATCGAGCGTTAAGTATTGATATTTATCGGTAAATTTTTTGGCTGAAAATAACCGAATATTCAATGTGGCCCGATAAATTGTCATATTCGCCACATATCATTAACGCTTAACATCTGTTTTAATTAAGAAAATTATAAGTAGTAGTAATCATATGTTCGGTATTTTTAAACCCGCTCCTCATCAGCCTCGACTACCCAAAGATGAAATCGATAAAGAATACAAAGCATTGCGCTGGCAAGTATTTATTGGGATTTTTGTTGGATACGCAGGCTACTATTTGGTTCGTAAAAACTTCTCTTTGGCTATGCCATTTTTAATTGAAGAGCAGGGCTTTACCAAAGGACAACTCGGTATCGCCTTGTCCGCCGTCTCTATTGCTTACGGTTTAAGTAAGTTTCTGATGGGCAGTGTGTCGGATCGCAGTAACCCTCGTTATTTCTTGATGACAGGTTTGTTGATTTCGTCTGCTGTGATGTTCATTTTTGGTTTTTCCGATTGGGCAACACAAAGCGTCGGCAGTATATTTTTACTGCTCTTCATCAATGGTTGGGCTCAAGGTATGGGGTGGCCAGCGTGTGGGCGTACTATGGTGCATTGGTACTCTGGTAATGAAAGGGGACGAACGGTCTCTTTTTGGAATATAGCTCATAATGTGGGAGGGGGCTTAATAGGCCCGCTTTTCATTTTAGGCATGGCGTGGTTTAACGATTGGCACAGTGCTTTTTATATTCCAGCTGCCGCGGCATCGTTAATCGCGGTGCTCGTTTATTTCATTATGAAAGATACACCTCAATCCTGTGGTTTACCTCCAATTGAAGAATACCGCAATGATTACCCTGCGCAATATTCTAAAGCCCATGAAGAAGAGTTTACGGCTAAGCAAATCTTCATGCAGTTTGTACTGAATAACAAACTGTTGTGGTTTATAGCGGTGGCAAATGCGTTTGTGTATTTAATTCGTTATGGGGTACTTGATTGGGCGCCAACCTATTTGTACGAAGTCAAAGATTTCTCATTTGATAAGAGCTCTTGGGCTTATTTTCTATACGAGTGGGCAGGCATACCGGGCACGCTTTTATGTGGCTGGATAAGTGATAAATGGTTTAAAGGGCGCCGTGCACCAGCAGCCATTTTGTACATGATACTGGTGCTCGTAGCTGTCATCATCTACTGGTTAAACCCAGCGGGTAATCCAGGAATAGATATTGCCGCCTTGATGGCTATTGGCTTTTTAATATACGGCCCTGTTATGTTAATTGGTTTATTTGCGCTCGAACTTGTGCCTAAAAAAGCAGCAGGCACCGCAGCAGGCTTAACCGGTTTGTTTGGTTACCTAGGCGGGGCCGTTGTGGCAAACATTGCCCTCGGTTACACGGTAGATAATTTCGGTTGGGACGGCGGCTTCGTATTGTTGGTTGGTGGGTGTATCGGTGCGATATTGCTTATTGCTTTAACGTTAAAACATGAAGTTGCCCATGAAAGCCATCAGCGAGCGCATTAGTATATAGAGGTATTGAATAACAATCCCTTAAAGTAACCCGTTAAAAAAGACGTGCTGAGATAGCGTTGAACTATCTAGCGCGTCTTTTTTTACCCGCCACTTTGTACGATTCGCAGCCAAGTCAGGCTTTCTTTGCGATTTGTTACAGATTTTTCCATGTTGCTCTTTCACTGGATCGCGTCCGCGCGAGCTTAGATGTAGCGAGGCAAAGGCTGAGATCTTTACTGTCCAACACTAACAAAGCGTGATGCAGAACGGTCAAACGCTTGAACATTCATGACATTTCCGTTGCAAAGCGATAAGCTAAGGGGATATTTCAAGCGGAAAAATAAACATGACAAATTCTGTAGTGATCAGTGGTTCGGGATTATGGAATCCTCCACACAGCATCTCAAATGAAGAGTTAGTAGATGCGTACAATGCTTATGCAATGCAATTTAATGAACAATATGCCGGCGAAATAGAAGCTGGTTCGTTGACAGAGAAACCTTTATCAAGTGCGGAATTCATCCAAAAAGCATCGGGTATTCGCAGTCGCTATTGCTATATTAAAGACGGCATTTTAGATATTAATCGTATGCGTCCAATGATTCCTGAGCGTGCAGATGATGCGTTATCCGATCAAGCTGAAATGGCAATTAATGCGGCTAAATTGGCGCTAAAAGCAGCTAATAAAACCGCTGATGATATCGATGTGGTCATCGTGTCTTGTGCCTACACGCAACGCTCTTACCCGGCCTTAGCGATTGAAGTGCAGGGCGCACTGGGTATCAAAGGGTTTGGCTTTGATATGCTCGTTGCATGCTCTGCGGCCACGTTCGCGCTGCACCGAGCCTATGAGATGATAACCGCAGGTACGGCCAAAGGGGTTTTGGTGATCAATCCTGAATTGACGTCTCCTCAGGTAAATTACTGTGACCGTGACAGCCATTTCATTTTTGGCGACGTTGCGACTGCTATGGTGGTCGAAAATGCAGATACTGCTACATCAGACCACATATTTGAAATTGTCAGCACTAAAGCCGTGACACAGTTTTCGAACAATATTCGTTCTAACTTCGGTTATGTAAGCCGAGCGAACGATGTTGATCCTTATGGAGCCGATAAACTTTTCCATCAAGAGGGGCGTAAAGTATTTAAAGAAGTGTGTCCCATGGCTGTTGAGCATATCAGTGAGCATTTGACGCGTCATAAGCTAACCACTGCTGATGTCAAACGCTGGTGGTTGCATCAGGCAAATATCAATATGAATAACCTTATTAGTAAAAAATTACTTGGCCGCGAGCCAACACGAGAAGAAGCGCCAATCGTATTAGATCAATACGCCAATACGGCGTCTGCAGGGTCCATTATTGCTTTTAGTATGCACCATAAAGATTTACAAGCGGGTGATTATGGGTTGCTATGTTCGTTCGGCGCAGGTTATTCGATAGGCAGCTTACTGGTTAGAAAAAAATAACGGCTAAGTTGGTGACAACGCTTGCTGACTGAAGAAGGCATGGCTTTTTACGTCATTAGCATAAAAACGGAATAACAACGTTGGGGACAACACCATTATGCTAGCAGTTTGGGGATATGCAGCCAGTGCGTTAGGTTACGCACTGTTACTGTTGTTACTGTTAACTTCCCGCAAGTCGGGGTTAGCAAAATACTTACTAATTCTCGCTACAGCGGCTACGTGCCTGTGGTCGTTGTCACCATTTTTCATGGATGAAATTACGGTCGAACGATTAATTGTGTTCGATAATATAAAACAATTTTTCTGGCTGCTGTTCTTGGCAGCCTGCTTAAAAGACAATTTTACTAGTCTGGCTGGGGTGCTAAGACGTCCGGAAACTTGGTTGATTTTAGCCTTACCAATAGTCGCTATTATCGTCCCGTTGTTTTTTAACGTAGCCGACAGTTGGTTGTTCCTATTTCAAACCGTGCTCGCATTGCAAGTACTGATATTGTTGGAAATTATTTATCGGCAAGCAGGGGATAATCGGTGGGCATTCAAGCCACTTATTTTGTACCTCGGGGCAACGAATTTATTTGAGTTTGTGACGTTTGCTAACGCCCTTATGGTTGAGCAAATAGATCTCACTTATATCGCCGCCAGGGGCTTTATTTATACCGCTCTTATTCCATTTTTAGTGCTGGCTATTCGCCGAGTGCAGCATTGGGGCGTAGATATATTCGTTAGTCGTGAAGTGGTGCTGCACAGCTCTTTGCTTGTTGTGGCGGGATGTTACTTGTTTGTAATGTCGCTTATTGGCTATGTGGTTAAATATATGGGTGGGGAATGGAGTTCCACGATCCAAATTTCGTTATTTTTCTTATCATTAGCCTTACTGGTAACTGTCTTTTTATCTGCTAGTTTCCGTACCAAAGTGAAAGTGTTTATTACAAAGCACTTCTTTGCTAACCAATTTGATTACCGTCATGAATGGGTCAAATTAACCCAATCATTGGCACATAATCGCCCCGAGCAAACCGTTTATCAGACTGTACTTAATGCGTTTTTGCAAGCGATGGATTACCAGTCAGGTTTGTTGATTAAGCGTGTTGACAATAAAGTGGAATATCTGGCGGATCAAGATGCAGAGCCATTATGCGAGGAGCAGTTAATTGTGATGCAGCAATTTTTTGACTATTTTCAGCATAAAAACTGGATTATCGATATCGCTGAACTACGCACTAAGCCTTTTGTGTACGAAGAGTTAAAGGTCAATCATGCAGCACTGAATAAAGTAACCTTTCAGTTGGTAGTACCCATCTACCGTGAGGAAACATTTTGGGGGTTAGTGTTAATGACTAACACCAAAGAAACGTCGCGCAGTTTAAATTGGGAGTTACGAGATTACTTAACCGCTGTGACGGCTCAGGTAGCAAACTTTTTGTTTCACCATGAAGCAGCGAAAGAGGTGGCTGAAAACGCCCAATTTGCGGCGTTTACCCGTATGTCGGCTTTTATCCTTCACGATTTGAAAAACGTACTGGCCCAAATTGATTTGATTTTATGCAACGCTGAGCAGCATAAAGATAACCCTGAATTTATTGATGATACCTTTGAAACATTGCATCATACCAAGGCTCGCATGGAAAAAATGCTGCGCCAACTATCAGAGAAAAATTCGGATTTGGCCAGTCCTCAGCGATTGTGCCGTTTATCTCAGTGTATCGACAGTGTTATTCAACAACGCTGCGCCAATCAATTACCCAAAGTGGAGTTGAACGTTATTAGTGAAACAGATGTCGTGTTAGATCAAGACAAATTCGCTAATGTTATGTATCACTTGATAAGCAATGCTCAGCAGGCCACAGCAGATGATGGTTTTGTGCGGGTTGAAATAGAGCATGCCCCGCAAAACACGCAAATGGTTGTGACCATTTCTGATAATGGCTCAGGAATGAGTAAGGCGTTTATTCAGCAACGTTTGTTTAAGCCCTTTGATACCACTAAAGGCAATGCAGGTATGGGCATAGGTGCATATGATGCGAAAACATTTTTAGAAAAAATCGGTGGTTTTTTATATGTTCAAAGTGAAGAGAATGTTGGTACAGTCTTTACATTGAACATACCAGCAGACTAATCAAATAAGTTGCAAGGACTATTACATGGATAAGATTTTAGTCGTCGATGACGACCTAGGCATTCAAAAGCAACTAAAGTGGAGTTTTACTGGGTATGATGTGGTATTTGCAGACGATAGAGCATCGGCCATTACGCAATTACGTCGTCACGAACCGAAGGTCATTACGCTCGATTTAGGCTTGCCTCCTGATCCGGCAAATGCCACTGAAGGACTCGCTGCACTGCAGGAGATACTGGCGTTGTCTCCCAATACCAAGGTGATAGTGGTCACTGGCAACAATGATAAACTCAATGCGTTAAAAGCCATTGAGCTAGGTGCCTACGATTTTTATCAGAAGCCGATAGATTCAGATACTATTCAACTGCTTGTCAGTCGTGCCGCCCAACTTTACGACTTAGAAAAAGAGATCCGCCACTTATCGGCTGTCGCGCCCTCAATGGATAGGATCATTGGTAACAGTGAACAGATTTTAGCGGTGAGTAAAAAAGCAGAGCGTATCGCGCAAACTGATATTAGCACCTTATTACTAGGCGAAAGTGGAACAGGTAAAGAGGTATTTGCCCGCAGTATTCACGAACATAGCCTACGTAAAAATAAAGCATTTGTAGCTATTAACTGTGCCTCAATTCCGGAAAATTTGCTTGAAAGTGAATTGTTTGGTTATGAAAAAGGCGCTTTTACCGGAGCGAATAAGACCACCCCAGGTAAGATTGAAAGTGCCCAAGGCGGTACGTTGTTTTTAGATGAAATAGGCGATATGCCGGTTGGTTTACAAGCCAAGATGTTGCGCTTTTTACAAGAGCGAGTCATTGAACGCGTGGGCGGTCGCTCAGAAATACCGGTCGATATTCGGGTTATTTGTGCTACTCACCGTGATTTACCATCAATGGTGTCTGAAGAAACCTTCCGGGAAGATTTATATTATCGTATTGGCGAAATTAATATTCTGATCCCGCCGTTACGTGACCGTGGTAACGATGTGATATTATTGGGTAAAACTTTTTTAAATCAGTATAACGAAGATTTTAAAACCAAGGTTAAAGGCTTCAGTGACAGTGCTGTGCAGGCTATGTTACAGCATCGTTGGCCGGGTAATATTCGCGAATTGCAAAACAAGCTTAAATCCGCGGTTATTATGACTGAAACTGCCTATATTCAACCCGATGATTTAGGCCTTCAAGTGAATGAGCATCAAAGTGTGATGCCCACATTGAATTTGCGTGAAGTACGCGAAGAAGCCGAAAGTCGAGCCATTCGACATGCTTTTCAAGTGGCTGAACGTAATATGTCGCGTACTGCTGAATTGCTTGGCGTTACGCGTCCTACCTTGTATTCACTTATAGATAAATATCATTTAGAGGATATTAAAACTGGCTCTTAGTTTATGTATGTTGGCTGGCTATCGACTGTAATGAAAACTATCACGACCGTTAACACGATTAACACCAATAGGATGGTGACTGAGGCGTTAGATGCAATGGCTTAACTACGCTCTGGCGCTTTTGTCTTTGGTAGGCTTTTGGTTTGCCGGCTTGCTTTTGAGTCAGTTTATTGCATTGCCCGCATCATTGCTTGGCTTGTTATTATTGTTAATGGGCTTGATGTGGTTAAAACAAATTCCCAGTGCATTATTACGCGTGTCGCAGTTTGCACTTGGGCATATGTTAGTGCTATTTGTGCCTGCAACTATGGGAATTTTATTGTTTGGCGAAAAACTCGCCGGTAACCTTTGGTATCTAGTATTAATAATTGTTATTAGCACCGTCATCAGTTTAGGGATTACCGCTTGGATTGCTCAGCGTCATTGGCAAAATCATTTGAAAGCTGATATTCAAAGCGATGAACTCGATGAATAAGAATGCCTATGCTTAATGATAACAGTGAATTATTATCAGCCGTTATTTGGGTCTGTATTACTTTGGTGGTCTACGTTGGCTCGCTGCTAATATATCGCTTGTTAGGCAGTCGACCTCTTTTTCATCCAATAATTTTTTGTATCGCGATATTAGCCGCACTCTTGTTCTATGCAGAAGTTGATGTAAAGGAGTATCAGCGCTACACAGGTTTGTTAAGTTGGTTACTTGGGCCGGCAACAGTGGCATTAGCCATTCCTGTATATGCGCAACTTAGCAGTATCAAGAAAAATGGCTTGGGCATTATGCTACCCATAATAGTTGGCGGCACGTTAGCGCCTCTGCTGGCTTTGATTGGCTTGTATTTTTTACCAATGGAAGCCAGTATCAAGTTAAGCTTTTTGACTAAATCTATCACCACACCTCTTGCGATTGAAACCAGTCAACATATTGGCGGTATTCCTGAGCTCGCTGTGGTGATTGTGATTTTTACCGGTATTGTAGGGGCGATATTTGCCGCCAGTATCTATCGATTACTAGGGGTTAAATCGGCACAAGCCCAAGGGATCGCCTTAGGTACAGTTGCCCATGCTATTGGCACGGCTCAAGGATTTCAAATGAGTCAAAAGGTCGGTGCGTTTGCCTCACTAGGTTTGTGCATAAATGGTGTATTAACCGCGATCATCCTACCCATTATTTTCTTTTTATTCAGCTAGTGGTACGAATGCTGCTTAGATAAGTTTATGTATTGAGTAAGCGTATAAATTAAATTCGCTTATTAATCACGTTTACCTTATTGAAATGGTGAAATTATTTCGTCATTAAAAGACAACATTTCACGGACACTGGTTACCACATATGCGCAAAATATCACATTATACAATTCATTATTGGCTATCGCTTTTCTTCGCTACCATGGTTTTAACTGCTTGCGGCGGCTCAGGCTCTTCAGATTCAAGTACTGACAACACGCCAAAAGTACTTGTTAATGCTGGGCCAGGTTCAACGGTCAATGAGGGAACCACAGTAAACCTTCAGGGTGATGCCGTGGGCACCACTGATGAGCTGACTTATGCATGGTCTGCTGCGCCTACGCTTGACATTACGCATGATGATACCACTTCAGGAGTGGCATCTTTTGTGGCACCTACAACGAGCGACAGCCAAACTTATCGCCTAACATTGCAGGCTACCGACGGTAACGGAAACGTAGGCTCAGACACCTTAGATATTACGGTTTTACCGTTAAATACTAAACCCAATGCGTTGATTACTTATCAACCTATAGACGGCTTCAGCAATAATGTATTCCCAGCAGGAATGAACGTGACGCTAGATGGCAGTACTAGCACCGACGCAGACGCAGCGGACGCGAGTGACCCCATTGCCGCATACCAATGGCAACAACTTGCCGGAGTTGATGTACTTTCTGGTGTTAGTAAAGATGCCAACAGCATCTCTTTTACCACCCCTATTTTGGATGAAGACACGAGCTTAACGTTTGAGCTTACGGTAACCGATTATGAAGGAGGCACGGATAGCCAAGAGCTTACGGTGACCATTTTAAGCGCGCGTAACAATGTTCCGACTGTTGATGCAGGTGTCGATCATCAGGTATTTTCAGGAGAGAGTATATTGTTATCAGGTATCGCAGATACCGCCATACCGTCAGCGAAACCGCTTACTTATTTATGGCTAAAAGACTCTTTGCTTGAACCCCAAATTAATAATGCCAATGTGCTACAGACGTTTGCGGTAGCCCCTATGGTCAGTAGTGCTCAGGTGTTAACGTTTACGTTGCAGGTGACGGATGCAAACAACAACGAAGTAGACGACAGTATTTCGGTCACGGTTAAGCCTTTCCCTCGCAGTTTAATTAACGATACTGGCGTCACTCGTCAAGGCAGCACGAATGCTATAAATTCATCCCATCAGGCTGATTACCCCGCGCAAGACGGCCAACGAGGTCGCGATATTATTGCTAATAACAATATGCTGACGAAGGCGGGGCGCGGCGAAGGCGGATTCGATTTCACTCGTCTGGATAATATTGGTGACGAAGTGGATGATGTGAGTCAGCCTTGGCGATGTGTGCGCGACAACGTAACAGGATTGGTGTGGGAAATAAAAACCACCACGGGTGATTTACATGGTCGGCGTCACACCTACAGTTGGTATGACGAAGAAAATAACGGCGGATACAGCGGACCATTAAACCCAGATGTGCCGAGCTGTTCTATCAGTAATTGTAATACCCAAGCGTTTGTTGAGGAAGTGAATGCCCAAGGGCTATGCGGTTTTTATGACTGGAAATTGCCCGACCATAACGAGCTATTGTCGGTTGTACATTTTGGCAAGTCGACGAGCCCATTGCTGGATACTGATTATTTTCCTTATGCCGATGATGGCTCAACCAGCACATTATGGTACTGGACGTCACAAGCAAGTGTTGACGGTACGAACGAGGAAGCGCAAAACGCATGGGCGATTGATTTTTCATCGGGTAACGATAATTTTTTGAATAAGTCCACAGCGGTCAATGTGCGCTTAGTTAGAGCAGGACGATAATATGAAAAAGTTTTTAATTCTGGCCCTTCTTAGTCTTAATGCCAGTGCCCAAACGTGCCTTGATAGTGTGAGTGAAACTGCAAACGCCGAGCAATTCGTGGTCGATACTGATGGCACGGCCACGCATACCGAGAGTGGTCTAATGTGGATGCGTTGCAGTTTAGGGCAAACATTCAGCAGTGACAGTTGTATTGGCGAGGCTGATGAACTCAATTGGCAGCAGGCGTTAGATGATGCACACGGTTATACCTTTGCTGGTCTAAGCGGTTGGCGAGTACCTAATATAAAAGAATTAGCCACCTTGACTGAGCGAGCGTGTGTGCGCCCAGCGATTAACGAAACTGTTTTCCCCAATACGTTATCCGATGATTACTGGACATCGACTCCTTCTGTCACTGATGCCAGTCGAGCTTGGGTGGCGGCATTTTTTAATAGTAGTAATGCGCTGAAAGAAAAACGTTTATTCGTTTATACCCGACTGGTGAGAACAGTCGATTAACCTATATTTTAATTCGATTGTCGTATCGCGCTTTCAATACCGAGTTTTAATGGTCAGAATATCTGGGTCTTTTTAAGTTAGTGGTTCGATATGCGTTTTTTGTGGTTAATTTTTCTGTGCTTCCCTATAGCCAATGTAAAGGCTGAATATAAGTGTGATGTCGAGTTAAACTACGGGTTAGTGGTGACGACAAATCAGATCAGAGTCATTGATAATAGCCGCACAGTTTATCAAATTAACAATGACGATCAGCTCATTGTTAAGGGACAGTGGGTAGCGCTGTCGCCCAAACAGCAAAGAGAACTAAAAGAACTCGCGGATGGTGTACACCACGTCGTACCAAAAATGATTTTATTGGCCAGCGAAGGTGTCGAGCTGGCCATTGAAACAGTCGAACATGTATATTTAGGATTGGTGGGGGACGAGCATGATAGCTATGAAAAGCTTCGCTCGTCTCTTGCTAGAGTGCAATCCCGAGTCAAAGAAAAATTCATTCACGCTGGCAGTAATTTTTATATGGGTCCAGGCACACTTGAGAACGTAGACGATTTAGTCGATCGTGAACTCGAAGAGCAAATCGAAGAAGCAATGAATACTTCTCTTGGGGGGATTTTATCGGCCATTGGTGGTTTGGTATCTGAAAGTACCAGTACCGAAGAAAAAATCGCTAAACTAGCTGAAAAAATTGACAGCATCGGCAATTCCGTAGATGAGGTCATTACCTCAAAAGGCCAGACGTTACAGCAAAAAGCACATTGGTTTTGCAACGAATTTAACCGGCTTGATCGAGTGGAAAATCGTTTGCGCCGAGATATTCCCGAGTTAGCGCAATACGACGTGGTGAGCAGTTCTCAATCTCGCGCTCGCTCCCATTAATTTTCAATCCACAGTTATCATTGCGCGATTAATACTGGGGTTAAAGCGTGTCCGCTGCTAGTATAGCCGCCGTTTTGCCCAGAGTTGTATAAGAGCACCCACAATGCGTTTATTCCATCAAGATGCGGTTCAATGGCTGCAAAGTCTACCCGACGCCAGTATCGATTTAGTTATCACAGATCCTCCATATGAATCATTAGAGAAACACCGAGCTAAAGGCACAACTACGCGGTTAAAGCATAGCAAGTCGTCTAGCAATGATTGGTTTGAAATTTTCCCAAATACGCGTTTTAGTGAATTGGTTGAGCAGGTTTATCGGGTGTTAAAACCCAATAGTCACTTTTACTTATTCTGTGATCAAGAAACCATGTTTGTGGTTAAGCCGCTTGCTGAGGCTGCTGGTTTTACTTTCTGGAAACCACTGGTGTGGGATAAATGTGCCATAGGAATGGGCTATCACTACCGTGCGCGTTATGAGTTTATTCTGTTTTTTGAAAAAGGTAAGCGTAAATTACAGGACTTGGGTATGCCAGATGTGTTGCAAGAAAAACGCGTTTGGCGGGGTTATCCGACGGAAAAGCCAGTGCCGCTAATTGAAAAACTTATTATCCAAAGTTCTGGGGAAGGGGACACAGTCATAGACCCATTTTTTGGTTCTGGCGCAACGTTAGTGGCGGCAAAAAATCTTAAACGGCAGTGGCAAGGAGCCGATTTATCACCGTCGGCCCATGCTTTTGCCGCTGAGCGCCTAGGTTGTTAACCACCATAACGTAATGGCGGTTTAGCACATACATAATAGGTGCTAAACCAGCATTTCAAGTAAGGTATTTAAATAGCGCCTTCCTAAAGGCGTGACCTGCCAATGAGTTTCGGTTTCTGCCAACAAGCCTTTGCTTATCGCGCTATTCAGATTTTTTAATAACTGAGGCTGCTTGGCCATGACTAAACCGGTAAATTCTGTAAAATCCTGTTTAGGGCAAGGTTCGAGTAGGCGCAGACGATTCATAAAAAACTCAAAGGGCAACTCATCATCCTGAACTTCATGTTGTTGATGCATATAGGAGCGGGTGAGATCCATGTATCCCTTGGGGTGCTTGACTTTGACCGTACGTATTATTTGACCGGAGTCTTTTAACGTCACTTTGCCATGCGCACCGCAACCAATGCCTAAGTAGTCTCCGAAGCGCCAATAATTCAGGTTATGTTGGCATTGCTGACCCGGTAAACTATAACCTGATATTTCATACTGCTCATAACCTGCTGCAACGAGTATTTCGTGACCTTGCTCTTGAATGTCCCACAATATATCGTCTTCGGGCAGTGTTGGGGGTTTAGAATGAAATTGTGTATTGGGTTCAATGGTCAATTGATACCAAGATAAATGAGGTGGACTCTGATCGATACCTTGGCGTAAATCAAACAACGCGTCGTCAATAGTTTGTTCTGGTAAGCCATGCATTAAATCCAAGTTAAAGCTATTTAAACTAGCATTACGCGCATAGCCCGCGGCATTCAGGGCTTGTTGTTCATCGTGAATACGGCCTAATCCTTCGAGTTTATCTTGTTGAAAACTTTGTACCCCTATGGATATTCTGTTCACACCTGCTTTAGCAAAACCGTTAAAACGTTCGCTTTCTACAGTACCTGGATTGGCTTCAAGTGTTATCTCGGCATCGATGGCTAAATTAACGCGTTGACGAACACCTGCCAACAAACGGCTGATCGCATCGGGGGAGAATAAACTTGGCGTGCCCCCACCGATAAAAATACTGTGCACTAGGCGCGAGCCGATTAGTTTGGCGTCTTCGGTTAAATCATCTAATAAATGACTGACGTATTCAGATTCCGGCAACGCGCTCTGTTTTTGTCCATGTGAATTAAAATCACAATATGGACATTTCTGCACGCACCAGGGAATATGAATGTATAACGCTACTGGTGGCAAACTTAGGGTTTTAGCTTGAGCACTATTTATAGCTACGTGTGACGAATGTGTATTAATCAAGGTCTTTACTTAACCTAGTTAATAGCTGAGCAAGTGCTTGGCCGCGATGACTTAGTGCATTTTTTTGCTCACGACTAAGTTGTGCGGAAGTACATTGCTGCTGGTCCACCCAAAATACTGGGTCGTAGCCAAAGCCGCTATCGCCGCTTCTTTGTTGTGTTATTTCACCGTGCCATTCGCCTTGACAGATTATAGGCGTAGGATCGTTTTCGCTGCGCATATAAACCAATACACATAAGAAGCGGGCTTGGCGCAGTGGCGTTTTTACATCTTGTAGCGCGAGCAACAACTTATCTATGTTATCTGCGTCAGTGGCATTTGGACCTGCATAGCGCGCTGAATATACGCCAGGTGCACCGCCTAAGGCATCAACGGCTAAGCCAGAATCATCAGCAATAGCGGGTAAGCCTGTTTCTTTAGCCGCATGACGCGCTTTAATTATAGCATTTTCAACAAATGTGGTACCCGTTTCGGCTACTTCAGAAACGTTAAGTTCACTTTGTGGAACGATATTAATGTTTAGCGGAGTCAGTAATTGACTTAACTCCGCGACTTTACCTTTGTTACCTGTAGCTAAAACTATTTTGCGCGACAAGAGCGACCCTTCTATCTGAATATGTTTGCCCGAATTTTACCTGTTTCAACAAAAAATTGATATTGCACTGTTGCGCTTTTAATCTTTTACGCAAGGTCGTTTGTGACAAATACACCTTGCTGTGAATGGGTAATTTATTTAGTCTTGATACTAACTACTGAATATTGGAAATTGATCGCACCATCATTCGTTTCAATATTATCTTGTTCAAACTTAACCGCTTAGTAGCGCAAGGATGCTTTATGACATTTTCAGCCAAATTACTCCTCATTAGTAGTGCAAGCTTAATCACTGGTTATGCGACTGCTATAAATAAGCCGCAAACGGAAGCGCAGACCCATCCCATCGCAATCAGCGAACCCAGTACAGTGCTTTTAGAGTCAGCTAAGCTCCCTGAGCCTATTGAACGCGTAGCACCTAAATATCCAGTGAGCATGGCACGAAAAGGCGCTGAGGGTTGGGTGCAACTGAATTTTGTGGTGGGTACTGACGGCAGCGTCAACGATATCGTTGTGGTTGATTCAACTGGTATGCAAGCCTTTGAAAACGCGGCGGTAAAAGCAATGAAAAACTGGCAATACAGCCCAGCATTTATTGATGGCAAGCCAATTGAGCAATGCCACAACAAAGTACAAATGGACTTTCGGTTAGATGGGGGAGAAAGAGGGGTTAGGCGAAATTTTAAACGTAAATATGAGAGTGTGCGTTCCGCGCTAAGCAGCAATGATATTGCTTTAGCGCGTGAGTTGAGTGAAAACATGAAGGACAAAGGCTTGCTCAATAGCATAGAGTTTAGCTTTTATTCTTTGCTACGTGCTGACTTGGCAAAAGCACAAAACGATGAAGTTTCAGAGCTTAAGCACGTTGAACATATCTTAAGTACCGACAGAAAAGGTGAGTACTTAGGCAGCGAAGCGTATAGCTTGTTGTTAAACCGTATGTTTGTGCTGCAAATAAATCAGTCTCAATACCTGGACGCCTTGGATACGTTTCAGCGTGTGGAGACGCAAGAAAATAACGACGAAAACATCGCAATGCTCAAACCTTATGTGACCCAAATACTCAATGTGCTTAAGAGCGACCAAGTAATAGCCATTCCAGGAAAAGTCAAACAAGACGGTGATTGGTGGCACGCTCTAAGCCGGCGCGCCTTTAGTCTACGTGACGTGCACGGCACCCTAAATACAGTGGAACTTCGTTGCCACAATAAAAGCGAGCTATACACCGCCACCACAGACAGCACATGGAATATACCCACCAGTTGGGGCCGTTGCAGCGTAAGAGTGGTAGGAGACACCGACAGCCAATTCACCTTGCTAGAAATACCCACTAAGAGTGAGCAAAGTTGATTTTCAGCCACAGCTCTTCTTTTTAACTAAATCAATATTCACCACTGTCGGCCAGTGGTGATAGTCTTTATTTCATATCGCTGTGCTCTATTCCTAGGCTGATAATCCAAACGACACCGATCAGGCAATATCTTGGTCAATATTGTGTAGTGAATGTATATTTCAGAAATTTCAATCCCTACATAATTGCCCCACATTTACGCATTACACTGCCCAACGTTACCTATTACTATTTTCTCAAAATCAATTGGAGGTCAGTTAATGAAAAAGACATGGGCGTTTTGCTTAGGTGTGATCTGTTGTTTTACCCTAAGTGCGTGCGATGACTCAAATTTTGAGTTAGAACAGCAAACCCATATCAATGAGTTTGTTTTGAGTAGCTCAGCGATGGCGGATGGTGACAGCTTACCCACCATCTATACCTGCGATGGCGACAGCCTTAGCCCACCCTTGACGTGGCACGGTGCTCCTGAAGCAACAAAATACTATGCGTTGGTCATGCACCACGATGCACCAGAGGGCGTGCACTGGTATTGGACCCTATACGATATAAATGCTGATACAACCCAGATAAAGGCTGGGGAATCATTGGGCCAAGTAGGCAGCAATAGCGTGAATGACGTCGATGAGTACGCGCCACCATGCTCTAAGGGGCCAGGTAAAAAAAGCTATACGTTTACCGTATACGCACTGTCTGCGCCTGTGGCTTTTAACAAGCAAACCAAAGTAGATAGAGCGACACTACTAGCTGCTATTGAGGGGACTACACTTGACTCCGCAAGTATGACGGTCACTTATCAGCGAAGCGCTAGCGATACTCAAGGTAAGGCTGAAGCCAAAAAAAAACGCAATAACGTGCCTAATCAGCCACGTTCGACATCTAATATCGATTCGCCTCGTTGTGACGATATTAAGCACTCAGTGAATGATGCAGGGTTTGAGCAAAGTGTGACTGTTACGTGCGACGAAGACTATGCGTATGTGGCATCTACTACGTATCCTAGCCATGAGGTTATGACGGGGATTACCGGTACTAATGAGCAAATTCCGGTACCTGCCAAGGGGTATGCTGCGCCTATCAAACTCAATCCTGAAAAAGCGCAAAAATTGACGACGATTGATGCTGCTGTCGGCGTAGCGGTAAATGGCGTTCCAATATACGACTACTCTTCGCAAGGCGAGTTAGATGTGACTTCTTACGATCCAAAACATGACACATTAGCCCTTGGGCAATTAGATAATTGCGGCGGGCATGCAGGTCGTGGTGATGATTATCATTACCACGTGTCGCCTACTTGCATGATCAACTCAATGAAAAACCAAGCAAGTGATGCCATCATTGGTTGGGCCTACGATGGCTACCCTTTATATGGGGATAAAAATCCAGATGGCAGTAACATTCCACTGGGGGCATTAGATGTATGTAACGGCCAAACTGACGAGAAGTTTGGTTACCGCTACCAAACTTCTGTGACACCGCCTTATATTATTCAATGTTTGGTGGGGGAAGTTGATACCAGCAAACTCCCCAGAGTGGCTCCACTTAGTGGCGACACTCAAGGGATAAGAGCGGATCTGCGCCCACCCCCTGAAGGCGTTGAAGATTTAACACACAGCGTAGCTGAAGATGGTGGTCGTACTATGCGTTACTCATACCGAGGTGAAGATTATTTCACTACTTACACACCGTCGGTTGACGGCGATAACTGCTACGACTTTAAACAGAAAACGATTAGTAATGGCGGTAAGGTTCAAACGGGTACATTTTGCAGAGGTTCACAATCAGCCGCGAGCCAACCATCAACAACCCGTGTTAATGCTAACCCTGCAATCAATGGCGAACACAATTTAAAGCTAGAGGCATGGGCTGATAATTGGTTTGCAGCGTATGTTGGTGAACAGCTACTTATTGAAGATTCAGTGTCGATTACCACGGAGCGCTCGTTTAATGCAGAAAGCATTTCTTTTTCAGCCGATTACCCTATACAACTTAATTTGATCATCAAAGATTTTAAGCAAAACGATACAGGCTTAGAGTACATAGGGGCCAAAAACCAACAAATGGGAGACGGTGGTTTTATTATGCAGTTAACAGATACCGACACAAATAACGTTGTCGCTGTCAGCAACAAAAGTTGGAAATGCGACGTTCTGCATAAAGCACCGCTGAATAAGTTATGTGAAGACGAATCTAATCCTGTTGCAGGACAGGGATATTGTACATTTATGTCTAAAGAAGCGCCTGACAATTGGCTGCAAAGTGATTTTGATGACACTAACTGGCCTCATGCTACCGAGCACAACTTTAGCGATGTTGGGCCTAAAGATGGGTACGATGAAATAAATTGGGACAAGAACGCGCAATTTGTCTGGGGTGATGACCTTGAAACGGATAACACCCTAATTTGTAGAGCAACGATAGAACAACCAGAGCACAGCGATGTAGGTAGCGATAAATAATGATTGTGAATTTTTTAAAACGAATACATTGGTCAATCTTGATATGTGTGTTGATGAGTATCAGTTCAACAAGCGCACATGTTTTAAATGAGACTAGTGCGCAAGTCATTTTAAGAGATGGCCAGGTTGAAGTGAGGCTGATAACCGATATAGACCACTTAGTCTCGGTTTTACAGAACGAACAAGCTTGGCTAATGGGTGATATCGAGCAGGTCATGCCGACAAACTTAAGCGAGCAGCAACAAGAGGACTTTATAAAAAATGCGTTAGCGAAAAATATGACCTTGCTGGTCAATCAGCAAGCAATAGCCTTTGAACGAGTCGTTGTTGAAACTAAAACTAGTGGCAGCTCCCATGGTGAAGAAATTGTTTTTCAAGCCAAGCATGATTTTGCAAACGTGGATGATATTGCACTTTCATTCCCCAAAAATCTAGGCTCTGTACACGCAAGTTTTGTCAAACCCCGATACCAATATCTCGGGGCCGGGGACACCGGGCATGTGGTCTTTCATAACCGGTAGGTAATAGAAATAATCTGCCCCCAAAGTGTATCTACTAATTTATTATTATTAGTAGATACGCGATCACACGCATTGTAGGTGCCTACTCAATATGCAATATTGCGCAACATACTTTACATCATGAGTCTTAACATTTGGCAGCCAATGAAGTTAATTCATAAGTTCTTTTTAGCCTTTTTTATCACTAATATCATCCTAGTGGGACTCATGTTTATATTTATATACATGACCTTTTCGTCAGGATTCAATAATTATGTCGAGCAGGAAGAGAAAAAGCACGTAGCGAGTGTTAAACAGCAATTAACAGAACTTTATGTTGAATTAGGTAGTTGGCAACCCATTACTCAAAACACACAATTATGGCGCTCAATTGTTGAACCTGAAAATGCACCTAGCGCACCTAATGCCAATAAACAAACTAGTAATAGCCAGCCCAAACAACCTACCGATAGCGCGAGTCCGTCTCTTTTGTGGATAAACCTTCCCGCAGGAGCACTTAAGACAGGGCAGCGCATAAGCTTATATGATCAGAATAAAACAGTCGTAATGGGTAGAGAATATTTACATGACAACCCATCGGTTGAGCCCATTTTATTGCAAGGTGAGATAATAGGTTGGATAGGTTTAGTACCATCGCGATTGGTTGAAAGCAGTCCGGCAAAAGCATTTTTAAGCGCCCAATTTCAGAATTATTTTATGATCACGTCATTCGTTGTGTTATTGGCATTTATTATGGCTATTGCTGTGTCTAGGCATCTCATTAAACCCATAAAGAAAATCCTCGCCGGAACAAGTGAGTTAATCAAAGGTAACTTTACCAGCAGAATTACGGTGCTAAGCAAAGACGAACTCGGCACCTTATCTAATCACTATAATGCGTTAGCCGTCACACTTGAGAAGAACCAGCTGTCGCGCTTTCAATGGGTTTCAGACACATCTCACGAGTTAAGAACGCCGCTCACTGTATTACGCTCTCATTTATTGGCCGTACAAGACGGTGTATTTGTGGCTGACGACAGTCGTATTGATTTGCTGCTTAAACAAGTTGATAAGCTAAATTGCATAGTCGATGACCTCGCCCAACTAGCTCACAGTGATACAGCAAATTTGACATACAAGGACTCCGACGTTGATTTAGTCTCTACCTTTACGCAAACGCTAGAAAACTATGCTGTACGATTTGAGCAGCGTGGCATAACAGTTGAGAGTCATGATTTAAATAATGCTGGCAAATTTATCATTAGTGGAGATAAAGAGCGCCTTCAGCAGGTATTTACCAATTTGTTAGAAAATACCTGTAGATACACTCATCAGGGCGGACAGCTAAACGTAAAAGTGGACACCCTAGACCGTAAGGTTGTGCTTACTTTACAAGACTCGGCGCCAAGCGTTTCGCCAAGTGACAAGCAAAGACTATTTGAACGTTTTTATCGAGTTGAAAAATCTCGTAACCGCGATTTTGGTGGTTCCGGTTTGGGGTTAGCGTTATGTGAACAAATAGTAGAAGCACATGACGGACATATCACATTGCACGACTCACCACTTGGTGGGCTGGAAGTTAAGATAACGTTTCCACTTATAGGTCGATAATAATGGCAGCGCAAAAAATACTTATTGTTGAAGACGAAGAGAATATCGCAGAAGTACTCATTGCTTACAGTAAACAACAAGGTTTCAGCACACATCATTTCAACAGCGGTATAGGCGTGGCGAACTATGTGGAGCATAACCCTGTAGATTTAATTTTACTTGATTTGATGATCCCAGAAGTAGATGGCATACAGTTATGTAAGCAAATTAGGGCTTTTTCAAGCATACCTATCATTATGGTCACGGCGAAAAGCGCAGAAATAGACCGTTTATTAGGGTTAGAACTCGGTGCCGATGACTACATATGTAAACCCTTTAGCCCTAAGGAAGTCATGGCTAGAATAAAGGCCGTATTGAGAAGAGCAAACCCAAACCCAAACAAAAGCCAAGTGATTACCCATTCAGGCTTTGTGTTAAACAAAGAGGGTTATGTAGCATCGTTTCACGGTAAAAATATTGCCTTCACGGCTGTGGAATTTAACATTTTCTTGTTATTAATCAGTCATGTTGGACGTGTATTTAGCCGCGAGGATATTATCAAGCATGTTTATAACGACACGAGTGATATCTCGGACCGTAACATTGATACGCATATTAAAAATATTCGAAAAAAAGTGACTGAGATTGAAGCTGGGGTAAATCCAATTGTCGCAGTTTACAGTGTGGGTTATAAGTTTGAATACCAAAGAGATGTCTAAGGTAACGCTTGGTCGATTTCTGTTCTATTTTCAGATGGCTTAATGATACTACGGCACTTGGCATTCTCGCATCACCTCATTTAATCGTTGGGTATTTTTAAGAGCGAATAATCTCAGAGTAAATGAATAAAACCCAGAACTACATTAACGAATTAACAAAGAGGTTGATTCAATCGTTAAATGTTAAAAAGGCTAAGAGATAACCATAAAAAAACCTGCAATTTTGCAGGTCTTTATATAATGTTAAAGTGCTCTAAAAAGAACGGTAATTAGCTTTTGTTCTTTTTCTTCTTGGCTTTTTTCTTCAAGGGTACACCCGCCGCTTTTTTGGCGCGGTTACTCATTTTTTTCTTGGCTGGTGGTTTAGCCTCTTTGTTTTTTGGGCGCAGTTCATCAATCACACGGCGTTTAAGGGGCTGCTCCGTGTAACGCTCAATTTTAGGCACGATAGCGATATCATGTGCTTCGACGATCGAAATAGCAGTGCCTTTGTTGCCTGCGCGACCTGTACGACCAATACGGTGTACATATATATCAGCAGTACGTGGCATGTCGTAGTTAATAACGTGGCTGATGTTTTCTACATCAATGCCTCTGGCAGCTACATCGGTGGCGATCAGTATTTTGACTTCACCGGAGCGAAATTTAGCCATGGATAAATTACGTTTATCCTGCGGCATCTCACCTTGTAACCAACATACAATAAAACCGTCACGCTCTAATACCTGCTTTAATTCGTTCAGACGGTCGCGAGTTTTAACAAACACGACTGCTGACTCAACCTGATGCGTCAGAATATGTTTGAGTAAAGCATATTTGTGTTTCGCGTCGTCAGCTAGGTGCAGCCACTGATGAATTTTACCTTGTTCTTTTCGGCTCGGAGCCGCTTCAAGTTCAACGGGATCATTCAGAATATCTTTTGCAAAGCGGCTAATGCCAGCACCTTCAAGAGTGGCTGAAAACAACATGCTTTGTTTGCGCCAGCGAGCTTCAGCAGAAATCTGGTTTACGATTGATGAAAAGCCCATATCAAGCATACGATCCGCTTCATCTAAAATAAGGCATTCAATATCACGACAATCAAAACTTTCTTGTTCAATGTGTTCGAACAAACGACCTGGGGTCGCGACTAGAATATCGAGGTTTTTTTCTAGTGTGTCTCTGTCTGTGCCGTAGTTAATACCACCTGTAATCACACCGCAGACGATATCCGTGTATTTGCTTAGCTCTAAGGCTTGATTATAAACCTGCTGGGCGAGCTCACGAGTCGGCGTTAAGATTAAAATCCGCGTCGAGCCAATACCGCGACGAGGGTAATCTAATATAAATTGGCAAACAGGCAATAAAAATGCTGCTGTTTTGCCCGTACCGGTAGGGGCTGAGGCAAGAATATCTTTGCCTTCCATCGCTGCTGGAATAACCAACTGCTGAATACTGGTGGGTTCTATGTAGCCTAACTCAGCGACTGCGCGGCAGAGTTCATCATCTAGGTCTAGTTGCTCAAACATGGCGTTTCTATGCTTCTTAAAGTTGTACTTAATATAATGGGCGCAAAAACAAAACTGTTAAGCTCCCGAGATGCCTAAGGCAATTAACGAGTTTAATTCGTTGGGTAGCGCTGCTTTAATTCCTGATAAACCTTATCGCTGTAATCAGGTAAATCAATGTCTAATGTGTTTAACACATCGACTAGGTGTTCGTTGTCTTCACGGCCGTGCCATAGCTTTAAGTAGCTACCATCTTTATAACCGTTGTCTTGACGGAAGAAGTTTAATACATTTTTACCCACATACTGACGATACAGTTCATCGGCGGTCATATCAGCTTGCTCGACAATTTTGATGAATAAAGACACATCGAATCGATTGGCAGCGCAAAGACCTGTCATCAATTGCAAATTTTCGAGTATATCCAAGCTGCTAAATGGGTAATCTTTACCATCAAACGTAACACTGCTATTACCGGATGCAAGTTGCTGGGCAATGACACTGGCAGACTGACTGATATCACCCTTGAATTGGATAATGATCGAAGATAAAGCAAAATGCCAAATATCCACCAACTCCATTTGCAACTGTGATAAATCTTTATGTTGGGCTTTCCACCATTTCCAACCGTGATGCTCAATACCCTCGACTGATTCGATCATTGCCGCGCGCAAATATGCATAGTTCGCGCTCAACCAATTTGGGTTCACTTTATAGTTCATGCCTTCTTGTAATGTCAGCATAGTGTTTAATTGAGTGGTGGATAACATGGTAAGCCTTGTTTGTTCTGATTATGGTCTGGTTGCTACAAAAAGCGGACGAGTATTATGCCACGTTTGCAGCGATAGCATGAATGCGTTTTTGCCTGAGTTGTTGTTTTATTTCTGCACCTTTATACCCAGCGAGTACGATTTCCTGCACGTTAACTTCTTTGGCGAGTAAGTAAGCCTGCCAAATATAGTCGGCATTAGGGTAAGGGCTATCTTCAAAGCCTGTTCTACCGCGAGCATCTGCGGTACATGCTAACAGCAAATCAGCAAAGCGCTCGGGTTTACGCCAGACGTCACAGTTATCTAGAAAGTCGTTGATGGTCGAAGCCTTTAACTTGAATGCGTGGTGAACATAGCTGTGATACTCGCTCATTAATATGGCTAAGTTGCGGCAATCATTAGGCACTTTTAAGCGCTCACACAATGTGTTGATCGGGGCTATACCTAGTTTCTCATGTCCTTTATGAGACGGCCACAGCGTGGGATCGGTTAAACCTTTACCCAAGTCATGTACCAAGGCGGCAAAACGCACAGACAGTTTGTTCGATATGCGTACAGATTGTTCAAGTACCATCATGGTATGAATACCGGTATCTATTTCTGGATGCCATTTGGCCGGGTTTGGTATGCCCCATAAACAATCTAATTCAGCAAACCAGACCTTTAACGCGGTGCACTCGCGCAATGTCTCAAAATACACTTGCGGGGTATCTTCAAGCAGGCTTTTAGCCGTTTCGACCCACACACGTTCCGCGCTTAAATTCGCAAGTTCACCCGATTGGCTAATCTCGCGCATGAGTACTTTGGTTTCATCGGCAATGGTAAATCCGTAACTTGCATAGCGTGCAGCGAAACGAGCGACGCGCAAAACGCGCAGCGGATCTTCGACAAAAGCGTTCGATACATGGCGTAAAATACGCTTATTAAGATCGCCTTGACCATCAAATGGGTCGATGATATTCCCAGCGTCATCCATAGCCATGGCATTCACCGTAAGATCCCGGCGCATTAAGTCTTGTTCAAGGGTGACATTGGGCGATGTATCGCATTCAAAACCCGCATAACCTTGACCTACTTTGCGTTCAGTGCGAGCCAAGGCATATTCTTGTTGGGTGGTTGGGTGCAGAAATACCGGAAAATCTTTACCTACCTGCTGGTAACCTTTAGCAAGCATGTCAGCTACGCTCGCGCCCACAACAACCCAGTCTTTATCTTTTACCTGGCGATTAAGGAGTTTATCGCGCACCGCCCCACCGACTAAATATACCTGCATACATACCTTAAATAATAAAATCACCTTATTATGCCAGATTTCAACAGTTAGCAAAAATATTCGCTGATTGACAACGTGCATTTTTCTTCGAATTAACGCCCTGAAAATTATCAATGTGGCGTTCGAAGAGCTCTAGACATAAGCTGTTTCACTAAACTCGGCCTTATCTTTGACAAGTTTAGATGAAGTGGTTAGTTTATCTTCCGCTTATTCTCAAACTGCCATTAGAAGCATTGTTATGTATCTTAATTATTTCGGACTTTCAGATAATCCGTTTTCCATTGCGCCCAATCCCGCGTACTTATATATGAGCCCCAGACATAAAGAAGCCTTAGCGCACTTAACGTTTGGTTTGCGTGAAAGCGGCGGTTTTGTGATGCTGACAGGGGAAGTGGGTACGGGTAAAACCACTGTATCGCGCAAACTAATGCAGCAACTACCTGATAATACGCAAGTAGCCATGGTGCTTAATCCGACATTATCGGCTATAGAGCTACTTGCCACCATTTGCGATGAACTAGGAATTGAATACCTTTATGAGCGGGCGAGTCTTAAATATTTTACTGATTTGATCCTTAATAAATTAGCGACCAATCACAACAGCGGCTTAAATACGATTTTGATTGTAGATGAAGCTCAGCATCTGTTACCTGAAGTGCTTGAGCAATTGCGTTTGCTGACAAATCTCGAAACCAATCGAGAAAAGTTGTTAAAGGTGGTGTTGATAGGCCAGCCCGAATTACAACTGCTACTTAAACGTAATGAATTGCGTCAGTTGGCTCAGCGGATCACGGCTCGTTATCATCTGTTACCGCTCACCTCAGGTGAAGTGAAAGCCTATATTAGTCACCGCTTGAGTGTGGCAAATGGCGACAGTAGTATTTTTAGCGCAGGCGCGTTAGGTGCGGTGTATCAAGTGACGGGAGGTATACCCAGAGTGATTAATTTATTGTGCGATCGCGCGTTAACCTTGACGTTTACTAAGCAATCTACCGTGGTACACACCCATATTTTTTATGCTGCAGCTGAGCAGATTTTAGGCGCTGATGTGGTCGCGCAGCGCAGGGGGAAGCAGCGACGCTTAATATTAGCGCTCTTGTTTGTTGTCGCCTTGGGTGCCGGTTTTTTCGGAGGCAGATGGTTTGGCTAATATCGTAAACATAGATGCCTTATTGCCTGGCATGGTGATTGTTAAAATTACCCAACAGAACGGCCCGATAAAAATACGTAAGTCAGGCTTAGTAACCAGTATGGAAATGGTCATTGGGCTCGGTGAGATGGGGGTTCAGCAGGTGGAGATTGACCCAGCACAAACCGTCGAAATAGATAAACCAAAAGTACAAAAGTCACAGACACAAAAGTTATTAGAAAGTGAGCGTTTAAGTGAGCATGGCGCAAATGCCGCTGTGTCTGATCAGTTCAATCGCAGCTTATTTCTGCCATCAGTGCAAGCATTGCCGTCACGGTGGCAGTACTATGCTAAGCCGTTAATGCAAGGTTTTCTGGTTATTTGCATCGGTTTTGCATTGGGCTGGGGAGCGTCAGTTGTGCCAACGTGGCTGGTAAAGCTCGATATGACAGGGGGAAAGGTACAAACCAATGATAACGAACATATTGATTTAACGTCGCAAGCTGCCAACTTAAATCCTGCGGGCACGGAACTGGTTGTTGCTCAAACCAGTGAAGGGGCAAAAAATGCCAATAGTGCTGAAACGCGTCCAATATCGAAAACTGAAACGGTCAATATCTCGCCAAATGATACTCAGCCCAAGCAAGCACAATCAAAGCGCGCAGCCAAAACAGATCGTAACGATTCACAAGTTAAAATAGAAAATACGGTTAATAGTGCGAGTAACTGGAATAATGGGACGGATGAATCGAGTTCTAGGATCTCAACAGATTTACTGAAACGATTTGAAAAAGCCATTACCGAAATAGACAGTGAACCGAACAAACCGTTTGAAACGACTCAAACGAAAAGCGAAGACACCCCTCGTATTGATCAGTTACCAGCTTGGGTGCTCACTCGGTTACCCCCTATGATATTTTCAATGCATATGTACTCGTCCTCTGAACAAGACCGCTGGGTCGAGGTTAACAACAGACGACTTCACGAAGGGGATATGATCGACAACAAAGTGCGTATCGAACACATAGAGCAGCAAAACGTCATCCTGAATTTCCAAGGGCAAACATTTAGTATGTCGGCTCTTAGCGAGTGGTAAAGAGTCAACACCGCAGACCACTTGCTTAAACGCGTCATTGGCTAGAAATGTACGGTTTAATATGCATAATGCGATTATTGAACACGGATTATCGCAATTATGGACACATAACAGACATGTTAGCCAAGGAACTGCACTGCATCACTGCTGTATTGATACCAGTGTCATGCATGTGGCTAAGTTTTATCAGCCACGCAAGTGAAATAAAAAGCCAGAACACGTCAAGAGCCAGCCAGCAGAGCGAGCAACTAGAAAACCGTGCTTTTGTGGCGAGTGTCTCTGGTACTTCTCCCGCGCTTGTAAATACGACCAGTGAACAGATCAGATTGGCAACGGGAGAAGGCTATTATCCTTATGTATCTCAACGTTTGCCTCAGGGCGGATGGTCACAAGCTTTAGTCGCAGGCACATTCTTAGAAATGGGTCACAAGGTTGATATTCATACTTTACCTTGGAGTCGCGGTCAGATGTGGACCGAAGAGAAACGATTTTTAGGAACATTTCCATATGTTTATTCTGCGCAAAGGGCAGAGAAATTTTTCTTCTCCACTGCGATAAATTATATTTCCGTGCGTTTCTATGTGGCTAAGACATCTAATATCACTGATGTTCAGCAGTTAAAAAATAAGCGTTTATGTCTTCCTTTTGGTTATAGCGACGATTTTGTCGATGATGGTGTCGTTGAAAAACTAAATTTAAAGATAAATCGGGTGCTTGATGGCGCAGCATGTATTGGCCACGTACAACGTGGGTGGAGCGATGCAGGGCTAACTAACAGTTATGTGTCGTTAAATGAGGTAAGTAATAATCGGTTGAATGATAGCGAGTTGCGCGTGCTACCTACAGACCTAGAAAAAGTTGATTTGCATTTTATTATTTCTAAATCTTACCCTGATGCCCACGCTTGGATAGAAAAATTCAATCACGCATTTAATACCCTATCTAAAGATGGCCGCAAAGATGCCATAGACCAAAAATTTATGCAGTTAATCGATCTCCAATAAAGCCAATCAACAATATCCCGTAAATTACACCTATAAAGTGAAAACGTTTTCTGTCCGTTTTGTCTAGGTGGGCGATGCACATAATTATCTCATTGTCATTTCGCGTAGAAATCACGAGCCTAGATACGTCGGGTTAATTTAGGTTGTTAGTCATTTTCCATGAACACTTTATCCACCAGCTTCCAAAATGTAATGATTTTAAAAGGGCTTACATCTGGACAAAGGCTTCGGGCATTTATCCTCTTATATAAAGCTAATAAGCCCTGCGTTTAGCTATTGATAGCTGATTTGCAATTATTCTTTATTTCACCTTGTGATGATAAAGTTTTAGAGCCTCGTCTCATACCTGATGAGCCAAACGTTTAATATCGGGATAATGAACTACTCGTTAGCTTCTATGAGTGTCACTAGCTGAAACAGCTCTGGTACCTTCACTTTAGATTGACTGAAAATACGCAAACGTTGCTGAACATCAGCCTTCTTGAAATCTTTCTGCAACGTCCTTAGTGAAATAATATCAGCGGCTCAGCACAGATATGTTTTCGTTTTCAGCCTTTTTATTCCAAAATAATTTAACGCGTAATCTTAGAGGTAGGTAATTTACCCGCAATGCTTAAGCAGAAATAAGAGTTGTTAATAAAGGTGACAAAATTGAGTGTGTCAGTATGTAGATAATTCAATGGTTTTAAGTTTTTTTGAAAATTTATTTTTAACATTTATATATTTACACATTTTAAAAGATGGCGGTTTTTAAATTTCAGTTATCCACTAAACTCCTTTATTCATGGGGTTTAAGTCTGATAGTTATAAACTCAACGCCGAATTTGTCATAGTTATGACCGATTTTTTAATACCTCATATCACTAAATTGCATTAATGTATTTGTAACATTTGACTGTCTTGATGGCGTAAGTCTATATTTCAAAACTATCGCTCAGTAAAATGTTGACGAATTGTTAAAATAATCTTAGCATGATGAAAACGTTTACATTGCGTGATTGTTTTTTAACGTAATGGATGAATCGCATACCAAAAAATGCCATGCAATAAGCATTGCAGCGAAGTACCTAGCAGTACAACGCATTTTAGTGACGCGTTTCTTAAGCATGGTGAATAAGTGGGGGGCAGTTTGAAATAGGTTCTTCCCCCCTGACTTGGATCGTTTTCAAGTAACTCTACTAATAGAAACACAAAGGACACACAATTATGAACACATACGCGAAGTTTAATAAATCGCTGCTAACCAAAAGTATTTCGATACTGCTAGGCAGCGCGGTGCTTGCACCGGTAGTCGCAGTTGCACAAGAAACGGCAAGTGATCTGGAAGTGATCCAAGTGCGTGGAATGCGCTCAAGTATTCAAGAATCTATGGGTATTAAACGTGACTCCGCGGGGGTCGTAGATGCTATTTCAGCTGAAGATATCGGTAAGTTCCCAGATACTAACTTAGCGGAATCGTTGCAACGTATTACCGGTATTTCTATTAGTCGGAGTAACGGCGAAGGGAGCCAGATCACAGCGCGAGGTTTTGGTCCTGATTTTAATATGGTCACGCTAAACGGCCGTGCTATGCCAGGTGCCGCGATACCTGGTGGCGGTGGCACGCCTAATTCACGGGCATTTGATTTCGCAAACCTAGCCTCTGAAAGTGTGCGCGGGGTTGAAGTTTATAAAACAGGCCGTGCAAGTATCGCTACCGGCGGTATTGGCGCAACAGTTAATATTAAAACGGCTCGGCCTCTTGAGGCAGTAGAAAGTGGCTTTACCGGCTCAGTGGGTGCTAAAGCATTAATGGACACCACAAATCGAGTGGGTGATGACGTGACGCCAGAAGTGTCAGGCTTCTTTAACTTCGTTGATGACGACGGTATTTTTGGTGTGTCATTGTCGGCCAGTGTGCAGGAGCGAGATAGCTCTGCAGTGGGGGCATTTGTTAATGAATGGCGCGTTAACCCTTATGAGGGGACTATCCCTCAAACGCCTAATCAGACGGACCCAAGCTTACCAGGTTTTAACGGCCCTGCGGTCGTGATAAATAACGGCCCTGCAGATGGGCAGCTATTCGCTATTCCTGCAGATTTACGTTACTCCATCGCTGATCGCGAGCGTAAACGGACCAATGCACAGCTGACTTTTCAGTACGCACCCAGTGAAGATTTAACCGCGACATTAGATTATACCTACTCTAAACAGGATTTATTTGAAGCGCGCGCTGAGCAATCAATTTGGATGGATGACGGTTATTTTTCTGAACTAACGTTTGACGATGGTATCGTTAAAACACCGATAATTATCGAACAAGAACGCCGTGATTTATTGCCACGGGATCTTGGTTTAGCAATGCAAGAACTAAATCAAATTAATGAAAATAAATCCATTGGTTTCAATGTTGAATACCATGTGAATGATAGATTAGCCTTGTTCTTCGATGTGCATGATTCATCGGCTGAAGGCCGTCCTGATGCGCCTTATGGTACGTGGACAAACCTAGGTTTAGGCGCTAACGTGAATCGTGGTCAAGGAGCTGATTTCTCGGGTGAGTTTCCTATTATGACGGTGGATTTTGACGATGTTTCGCGTGATAACCTAAACGGTAATGGGGTGCTTGACCAAGACGATGTGGGTACCGCTATTCTTGATATGAACTTTAATTCGCAGCGTACAGACATTACTCAGTTCCGTTTAGACGGTGAATACGCATTTGATGACGGTGGGATTAACTTCGGTGTTGAATCACGCTCAATGGAGAGTACTTCATTACAAGCGTTGACCCGCCGCACCATGGGGAACTGGGGGATCGAAAACCCTGGCGAGTTGCCAGCAGATTATTTAACGCCATTTAGCTTTGCTGATGAATTTGAAGACTACAACACTAACGGTATCTTTAGCCAAGGGTTTACAGGTAGCGTGGCGCAACTTGGCGCTTTTGCGGCCCAAGAATATGGCTTTGCCTTCGAAGCGGATAATCCTTATGCCACTAATCGTACTATTGAAGAAGATATATTTGCTGCCTATGTGGAGTTCGAATTAGACGGCGAACTAGGTGGTCGTCCATATAATATTTTGGCGGGCGTACGCTACGAGAGTACAGATTCAAAATCCGTTGCCAATATTAGTTTACCAAATGCAATAGCATGGGAAGGAAACAATGATTTCAACGTGCGCTTTGGCTCTGAAAGCCAGGATGTAGCAGTCGACTCTGATTATGATCATGTTCTGCCGAGTATAGATTTCGACATCGAAGTCATCGATGGTGTGAAAGCGCGTTTGTCATACAGCAAAACCATTGCGCGTCCGACATATAATAATTTAAGCGCAGCGGCTTCTGTAGGCACGCCAAGTGGACCAACCCTCATTACCCAGGGGGCAACAGCCACCGCGAGTTCTGGCAACCCGTCACTTGTGCCGTTAGAGTCAGACAACCTCGACTTGTCGGTTGAGTATTACTTTGAAGATACCAGTTATGTGTCTATAGGGTTCTACGATAAACGCGTGAAAAATTTCATTGGTAATGAGCAAGTTGAAGAAAGCATATTTGGTTTGCGTGATGCGACAGCTGGTCCGCGTGCAGAGGCGGCAGCAGCAGAGCTTGAGCGGATTGGCCAGCCTTTAACCGATACAAACTTGTTTAACATGGTTGCTGCCATGGAAAACAACATTGCTTACGATTCACTAACCATTGAACAATTTGAAGCTCAATATGATGTATTGCCTAATGAAGATGACCCATATTTGACGTTCATAAACTCAAAACCGGTCAATAATAAAAGCGCGAATATATACGGTTTCGAACTTGCTGCGCAGCATTTCTTTGGTGATACCGGCTTTGGTATTCAAGCTAACTACACGACAGTTAATGGTGATGTTGGTTACGACACAACCGCTAATCCATCAGTAACTCAATTTGCGCTAGTGGGGTTAAGTGATACTGCCAACCTTGTGGCTATGTATGAGAAAGATGGTTGGCAAGGGCGTATCGCTTATAATTGGCGTGACAAGTTCCTTGATACCACCAGTCAATACGTGAATGAACCGGGTTTTACTGAGTCTTATTCGCAAATTGATTTCAACGTATCGTACCAAGTGAATGACGATTTATCGGTATTTTTAGAAGGGATTAACATTACCGAAGAGAACAGTCGCCGTCACGGTCGAACATCAGCTCAATTGTGGAACTTAGAGCAACTTGGCGCACGTTACGCGCTCGGGGCTCGCTATACATTTTAGAGATTTAATGAGTGTGTGTGCCTGTAGGTAAGCCGAGTTAATCGGCATTTCATAAGCCGCGATTTATCGCGGCTTGTTTTTTAGTTATATTAAAACAAACACACTACACAAATATACGTAGGTAGAGGTCGGTCTTGAATAGCGAAAAAGTTCAGAAGGTGGTGATCGCAGGTGGGGGGACAGCTGGTTGGATGGCCGCTGCTTCCTTATCCAAATTACTGGGAAAAACACTCGATATTACATTAGTGGAATCTGACGATATTGGCACCGTTGGTGTAGGGGAAGCAACTATTCCGCCTATCCGTACGCTGCATAAGTTACTCAATATTGATGAAAAAGCCTTTATGCGCGCCACCAATAGCACATTTAAGCTGGGGATCGAGTTTAATCATTGGGGGCAAAAAGACGATACGTACATTCATTCATTTGGTGTCACGGGAAAAGAATGTTGGGCCGGAGAATTTCATCATTTCTGGCTACGAGGCAAAGAACTCGGGATCAACGCTCCTTTTGGAGATTACTGCTATGAGTTGCAAGCATCAAAGCAGGGTAAGTTCGCGTTTTCCGCTAACGCGCCAATGAATTTTGCGTATCACTTAGATGCGACACTTTATGCGAAGTTTCTACGTGATTTTTGTGGTGAATCAGTTACGCGCATTGAAGGTAAAATTCAGTCTGTTAATAAACATACCCATAATGGCTTTATCTCCTCGTTGACCCTGGATTCAGGCCAAGTAATCGACGGAGACTTCTTCATCGATTGTACCGGCTTTAAGGGACTATTAATTGAAGAGGCACTGCATACCGGTTACGAAGACTGGTCTCACTGGTTACCTTGCGATAGCGCTATTGCAGTACAAACACAGGCCAATTCCGATCCGCTGCCTTATACCCGCTCTACAGCCCATGATTTTGGCTGGCAATGGCGGATACCACTGCAAAATAGAGTCGGTAATGGCATGGTCTTTTGTAGCCGTTACGTGAGTGATGAAGAAGCGAAAGAAGCGCTGCTGGCGAATTTAGATGGTAGTCCAATCAATGAGCCTCGAGTCATTAAGTTTAAAACCGGTCGTAGGCGTAAAGGATGGAATAAAAACTGTGTTGCCTTAGGTTTAGCAAGTGGCTTTGTAGAGCCATTAGAATCCACCAGTATTCATCTGATTATGACGGGTATAGTGCGCTTGATGCGTTTATTCCCATTTGATGGGGTGCGCCAATCTGCCATTGATGAGTACAATGAAAAGCTAACGAGTGAGTTACATAGCATTCGTGACTTCATTATATTGCATTACAAAGTGACTCAGCGAGAAGACTCACCATTTTGGCGTCATTGTCAGAGCATGGATGTGCCTGCATCCTTATCTCATAAAATTCATCTATTTAAGGAAACGGGTCGTGTGTTTCTGGATGATGGCGATATCTTCCGAGTGGATTCATGGACTCAAGTCATGCTGGGTCAAGGTTTAGAGCCGAAGCAATATCATCGTATCGTTAATGAGATGAGTGATGATGAACTTCAGCGTTTTCTAGCAGGCATGCGCAAAGCAATTGAGCAGCGCGTTAGCAGCTTACCGAGTCACCAACAGTTTCTTCAACGTTATTGCGCTGCAAATTAGCCAGACAGGATAATATGAGAATAAAATACATGAGATGAATCTTTTGGATTAAACCCTATCAAATACGATAGTATTTGTTTATTCGATGCTCGCTCATTGGGCAACACTGGGCGCTTTACGTTTTAGATTGGTAGTAATAAATGAATAACCGCAGTATTAAAAAAATTGTCATAGTGGGCGGCGGCAGTGCGGGTTGGCTAACCGCCGGTATTATAGCCGCTGAACATCAATGCGGCTCCAGTGACAGTCAACTCCAAGTGACATTAATTGAATCCCCAGACGTTAATATTGTTGGGGTAGGTGAGGGGACTTGGCCTTCGATGCGTAATTCATTGCAACGCATAGGGATAAGTGAGACTGAATTCATCCGTCACTGCGGCGCGGCTTTTAAGCAAGGTTCAAAATTTGTCGGCTGGAAAGACGGCGCTGAAAAAGACTTCTATTATCACCCTTTTGTGGTGCCTAACGGTTATGGTCACGCAAATCAATACAGCACATGGAAGACCTATGGTGCTGAGCACCCCTTTGCTGATGTCGTCAGCGCCCAAAGCCAAGTATGCCAAGCTGGACTTGCCCCTAAGCAAAACGCTACCCCTGAATACGCGGGTGTGCTCAACTACGGCTATCATCTAGATGCAAGTAAATTTGGTCAGTTGTTACAGCAACACTGCACCGCAAAATTAGGGATCACGCACATACAAGACCATGTCGAAGGCGTGCTGAGTCATGATAATGGCGATATCAAATCGTTGATGATTCGTGATTACGGTGAGCTTAAAGGTGATCTATTTATTGATTGCACCGGCGCACGTTCTTTATTGCTAGGCCAACATTTTAATGTGCCTTTTATTGACAAAAAATCAGTCTTGTTCAATGACAGTGCCATGGCGTTACACGTGCCTTACATCAAATCTGATGCGCCCATTGAATCAGCAACTGTTTCGACTGCACAAGAAGCGGGTTGGGTTTGGGATATAGGCCTTCAGGATCGCAGAGGTGTAGGGTATACATACTCCAGCGCTCATATTGATGATGAGCAAGCTGAGCGCACACTAAAGTCATATGTGGCTCAGACCATAGGTGACGAGCAAGCTGCTAAGTTACAGGCGCGTAAAATTTCTTTCGAGCCAGGTCATAGAGCTTATTTTTGGCATAAAAACTGTGTCGCTGTGGGTTTATCCGCTGGTTTTTTAGAGCCATTAGAAGCCTCGGCGTTAGCACTTGTTGAGTTGTCGGCTACGGCTATTGCCGAAAATATGCCTGTTACTAGGGAGCATATGCAGGTCACGAGCGATAATTTTAATCGGCGCTTCTTGTTGCACTGGGAAAATATTGTTGAATTTTTAAAGTTGCATTACGTATTGAGTGAACGCAGTGAGCCTTACTGGCAGCAGATGCGCGCACCTGAATCAATTTCATCACGGTTACGTGCTTTACTTATACAGTGGCGTTTCCAGCCTCCGAGTCGCAGTGACTTTGTACAAAACGAAATTATGTTCCCTTCTGCTAGTTATCAGTATGTGTTGTACGGCATGGGATTTGATACGGTAAACGACGTATCTTCACGAGTATTCGACCAACCGCAAAGTGCGATGAAAGATTTACAAGAAAACCAACAACAACTGCGTAAGTTAATGAGCGGCTTGAAAAGCAATCGTGATTTGCTTTCTCATGTTCAACGTTACGGTTTTCAAAAAATTTAGGTTAATACTCTCCCTTTCTTTATCGCAACATTCTCGATAAACCTCTTCTTATTCCTTTTTATGTCAGGTGCCTAGAACTTAATCCTCCTATGGGCACCTTCGCTTTATTGCCTATAGCAAGAAGCAAAAGGGTTCGCTAAATCTTGATTTGTAAGCTCACTGAGAAAAACACACAAAAAGCTTGAAAACGTTTTCATTTGCAATTAACGTTAGGTTAACAATGCACGGAAATGGCAATTCCTTTCAGGCTTTATCCATAATATGTGCTGACGCAAACGCCCTAAAAAGGCATTGGATATAGGAATCATAGCAATGCGCCAACGCATACAGTACATGTTTGTTAGGAAAGTATTTTCATGATCAAATTACCCCTTTACGAAAAGATTGGTTATGCCATGGGGGATGCGGCTGCCAATTTAGTTTGGCGAGGCGCACTTGCCTACTTAGCGGTTTTTTACACGGATACTTTTGGTTTAACTGCTTCAGCAGCCGCTATCTTATTTTTAGTGGTACGGCTATCTGACGGTGTAACAGATATCATCATGGGCATGATTGCCGATCGTACCCATACATCATGGGGTAAATTCCGGCCATGGATATTTTGGTCGACGCCTTTTTTGTGTGCTTTTATGGTGCTGTGTTTTACCACGCCCAATCTCAGTGACAGTGGCAAGTTAGTTTACGCTTACCTAACCTATATAGGCTTAACACTGGCGTACACAGTTAATAACGTGCCTTATTCGGCGCTGATGGGCGTGATGACCGAAGATGATAGAGAACGCACCAGTTTATCTGGCTTTCGTTTTGCTGGGGCCTTTTTAGGCGGCTTGTTCGTTATGGGCTTTTTACCTAGCCTAGTCGCTTTACTAGGTGATGGAGATGACGTACAGGGTTACCAGTACACTATGTATGTTTTCGCAGGATTATTGATGGCGCTGATGGTCACTTCGGTAGCGACTACCAAAGAGAGGGTCGCGCCAGTCGAGCATGCGAGAAGCAGCTTGCGTAGCGAGTTGTGGGACTTGACTAAGCAATCTCCCTTTGTGCTTATTCCTCTGCTTTCTATGTCGCTGTTCTTCTATTACCGCAATCTATTGACGGGCGTCATTTTCGTATTGGTTTTTGCCACTGCAACTTGGCTTGTGCGCCGCATGTTGAATCGTCCTCGGGGAGATGTTTCCGGAACACAGCAAGATATGCTCGATTTGTTGACCAACAAACCTTGGCTTATCTTACTCGGTATGGGCTTTTTGACCATGATGTTCAACGGTATCAAGTACAGCGTTATTGCCTATTATTTTAAGTACTTTGTCGGCGATGAACTGCTAACAGGGCAATACTTTATAGCATTGCTGGTGGTATCAATTTTGGGCGCGTTATGCACCAGTTACTTGGCTAACAAATTAGGTCGCCGCAATTTATTCATTGCTGCTTTGCTGTGCAGTAGCGCATTAACGAGTGGCTTTTATTGGCTACCCGGTGAAAATATTACCTACATCTTTGTTCTAGGTTGTGCCGCCGAATTTTTTGCTGCGATGATGCCTACCTTGTTCTTTAGCATGCTTGGGGACGCCGCTGACTATTCTGAGTGGCGTAATGGTCGTCGAGCGACCGGTCTGGTTTACTCAGCCGGCACGTTTGTGCAGAAAACCGGTAACGGCTTCGCGGGCGCTTTAGTGCTGGTGGTACTGGCAGGTTATGGCTACAACGGTATGGACTCAACCACTATTGCCGCATCATTGCCAGGCATGCAACAGCTTATGAGCTTTATCCCTGCCGCCTTTGGTGTTGCGGGGGCATTGCTAATGTTGTTTTACCCTCTTAGCGATAAAAACCAGCGTCAAATCAATGCGCAGCTTGTTGAGCGCCGTAATGCTTTATCCACACATCATCAATAGCGCTTTTGCCTCAGTGCAGCGTAATTCACCAAGAGAGATATTTACCCATGATCAAGCCACTCACTGACGCCAAAGACAATTCATTTGGCTATTTTGATGATAAACAAAAAGAATACGTAATTTCGACGCCTTTTACGCCAACACCTTGGATTAATTACCTTGGTAATGATGGCTTCTATGGATTGATATCGAACACGGCTGGGGGCTACAGCTTTTATCAAGATCCTAAGTTTCGCCGCTTAACCCGTTATCGCTACAACAGCGTACCAGTTGACACATCGGGTCGTTATTTCTATTTAAAATGCGATGACGAAGTATGGTCTGCTTCGGGACGTCCAGTTGATAACCAACCCGAAAGTTACGAGTGTCGTCATGGTATGGGCTACAGCCGATTTTTAGTCAGAAATCTAGATATAGACTCCGAACTTACTTGTTTTGTACCGTTAGGGGAAAAAGCGGAAGTGCACCGATTAACCCTTAAAAACAGCGGTGCTCGACATAGAAAAATCAGTCTATTTTCATACATTGAATGGTGTCTGTGGAATGCAGAAGATGACGGCGCTAACTTTCAACGTAACTTATCAACCGGTGAAGTAGAAGTTGAAGGTAGCGTGATTTACCACAAAACCGAATACCGAGAGCGTCGCGACCATTATGCGTTTTATTCGGTTAATCAACCTATTAGTGGGTTTGATACCGACAGAGAAAGCTTCCTAGGACCATATCGTGGTGTGGACAATCCTTTGTGCGTTGAAACCGGTAAAGCGAGCAACTCGCGTGCTCATGGCTGGTCGCCGATTGCGTCTCATCATGTAGAAGTAGAATTAGCTCCTGGCGAAGAGCGCACATTGGTATTTGTGCTCGGTTACTGCGAAGTGAACAAAGCGCAAAAGTGGCAATCTCCAGGCGTGATCAATAAGGCGCCTGCTAAAGAAGTGATTAGCCGCTACGAAAGTGCGCACAGTGTTCAACAGGCACTTAATGCCCTCGCTACGCATTGGGATAAACTACTCGGTACATTTCAGTTAAACAGTCCAGACAAAAAGTTAAATCGTTCACTGAATATCTGGAATCAATACCAAAACATGGTGACGTTTAATTTATCTCGCAGTGCATCCTTTTATGAATCGGGTATTGGACGTGGGATGGGCTTTAGAGATTCTAATCAAGACACCATAGGTTTCGCCCATATGGTGCCTGAGAAAGTTAAAGAACGTATCTTAGATTTGAGTGCCACCCAAAAAGCTGATGGCTCCGCATACCATCAGTTCCAACCTTTGACAAAAAAAGGCAATGCCAACATCGGTGGTAATTTTAATGACGATCCCATGTGGATGGTGTTATCCACGGTGAATTATATTAAAGAAACTGGCGATTTTTCAATATTGACTGAAAAAGTGGGCTTTGATGGTGATAACGAAGGAAACCCTGATCATTTCGAGCACTTACGCCGTGCGTTTGAACATGTTGTTAATAATTTAGGTCCCCATGGCTTGCCATTGATCGGACGTGCGGACTGGAACGACTGTTTAAATCTAAACTGTTTTTCAGAAGATCCTAATGAGTCCTATCAAACTACTCAGCGTGGTCAGTCCGATGTAGCTGAATCCCTAATGATTGCGGGGCAATTCGTGCTTTACGGCCAAGACTTTGTGCAGTTATGTGAACAAATTGGTCAAGTTGAATTAGCCAAGTATGCTCAGCGGCACGTTGATACTATGCGAGACGCAGTGCTCAAACATGGCTGGGACGGTGAGTGGTTCTTGCGTGCCTATGATGCTAGAGGCAAAAAGGTAGGCAGTCACGAGAACCAAGAAGGCAAAATTTTTATCGAATCACAAGGTTTCTGCGTGATGGCAGGTATCGGCATGCAAGATGGAAAAGCCCGCCAAGCACTTGATTCTGTTGAAAAGCATTTAGCAACGCCACACGGTATTATGCTCAATCAACCTGCGTTTAGTGGCTACGATAAATATCTGGGTGAAATTTCTTCTTATCCTCCTGGATATAAAGAGAATGCGGGGATTTTCTGTCATAACAACCCTTGGATCATGGTGTCTGAAGCAATGCTTGGGCGAGGCGATAAGGCCTTTGAGTATTTTGCCAGCATTTCTCCGGCTTACCTACAAGACGTGCAAAAACTGCATAAAACTGAGCCTTATGTTTACAGTCAAATGATTGCAGGTAACGATGCAGCCACCCCAGGTCAAGCGAAAAATTCATGGTTAACAGGGACTGCTGCTTGGTGTTTTTATGCGGCTACGCAGTACATTTTGGGTATTAAGCCTGATTATAAGGGCTTAACTATCACGCCATGTATTCCAGCAGACTGGCCTAGCTTCGCTGTGTCTCGACGGTTCCGCAATGCCCATTACAGCATAGAAGTACGTAATCCAAACAGAATAAGCTCAGGCAAAATAAAATTGGAGATTGACGGTACACAGATAGCCGGTAACGTGATTGATTACAGCCTATTTAACGGCGAGCATCATGTCATTGCGACCATTGTAAACGGTTAATGACAACATGGTGTGCTAGAAAAATGCTCGGATGCATACATACTTTTTAAGCGTAATAAATTCTTTAAAGATAGTTTCCTCATTCGCTCCCTCTAGGCTTAATTGCATTTAGGGAGCGTTTTTTTGCAATAGCGGTTTGAGCTACGAACCTGTATAGCTGTTAAAGGCTTTTGTGCCCCACAACGGCACGGTTGACAGGCTATGTTTAAAGCTGCCAGAGGTTTCTTTGGTTGAGTACGACACGTACATCAGTGTTTGACTGCTAGGGTCAAAAATACGACGTATCTTCATAGTCTTGAAAAAAACACTTTTGGACTTTTTGAATACCACATCGCCCGATGCTGACTTATCTATTTTGGCAATCATCTCTGGGGTGATCTCTCCTGTTTGACGACAGGAAATCGAGCTGTCAGAAGGGTCAGAAAAGCTCAGGTTTGCTTCAATACTTGCCACATGGCACGTTACACCACTGATAAGTGGGTCTTGCAGAATATTCAGTTTGATATCTTTGGTGGTGAATAAACCTAAGCTTACATCACCGACTTCATTCGAGTCACAGGCAGTTAAGAGTAGCGCGCTACCAAGAATAGCTAATATTTTTTTCATACATCACTCACTAAAGGTATTTCCCATAGTGTAATAGATTTTAAGGATGATAAAAATCCTATTAACGATCAGTAGGGACGGGTCCTGTGCTTTGACGAACCATTAGTTTAAACGGTAGTTCAATATAACGACCTGGCTCTGACTTACCATCAAGTTGTTCAAGTAACAATTCGATACATGCCTTGCCTATTTCTTCTAAAGGCTGATGAATGGTCGTTAGAGCAGGGGTCATTAATCTGGCATAGCGGATATCGTCAAAACCCATAATCGAAATATCTTGCGGAATGCGGAAACCGTTTTCTTGCAGCACGCTCATTGCGCCGATGGCCATATCGTCACTAAAACAAAATACCGCAGTGGGCCGCATGCGTAGTTTTAGGAGTTGCTCCATGGCGCCCATACCTGAATCTAATCCATAATCCCCGCGGATAATTAATTGTTCATCTATTTGGATACCTGCATTTTTTAGTGCGCTTTTATAGCCATCAAATCGTTCTACCGTACTGGGCGTATCCGTTGGCCCCATAACCGCAGCAATACGCTTATGGCCTAAACTAAGTAGGTGTTCCACAGCCGTGCGCGCACCCGACACATTGTCGATCATTACCTTGCTGATCCCTTCAATGGGGATCGATTCGCAAGAGTTGACCATGGGCGGTAATTGTTTCAATACCGGCTGATTTTGGGTGAGTTTAAAAGGCATGTGAAAGGTGAATAATAGTACGCCATCAGCTTGGCCTGATTGCGCCATTCCCGCGTAATGCTTTTCTCGCTCAATTAAGCCTTGGGTATCGCCAAGCAGAATTGAGTAGCCAGCCTTTTGTGCTTCTCGTTCAATAGCACGAATAATGCCTGCGTTTACCTGATTGGTAATATCTGGCATCACCACAATAATATTGCCACTCTTTTGGGTGCGTAAGTTGGCGCCGAATCGACTTGGGGTATATCCCCCTTCTTCCACTGCTTTCATCACTTTTTTGCGGGTTTCTTCACTGACGATATCTGGATTACGCAAGGTGCGTGATACCGTCGCGGGGGAAACACCAGAGATGGCCGCAATATCTTTTATGCCTAACTTAGCCAAAGAGTTCTCTCTTGCTGGGGTAACGGATAAACCATAGATTAGCGCCAGAACGCTTGGCTGTAAACGTTTTCAATTCTAGTGACGGAATAACAAATTTCAATGTTGAAAAAAGGCTATATTTATTAAGACGTTAAATGAATTAAAACGTTTATCGTTAGCAAAATAATGGGAAATGACATGATTTTCATTTGTATGATAAATGACCTGAGGGCAAGGTAACTGCTATGGTCAAGCAGCTACCTTGTTACTTTTTAGCTATGAATTAACACTGCCATGCAGGTTGTTTAGCTTCGAACGCACTGATTTTGTCATTAAGTTCAAGCGTCTGACCAATGGCATCTAAGCCTTTGATTAGATTATTTTTGTGATGAGGTGCAATGTCAAAAGGGATCACTTGATCATTAAAGCGCACTTCTTGCTGAGGTAAATCTACTACCACCTGACAACTTGAGTCTTGTGCAACAGCGTCAAATAAAGCATCGATTTGTGCGCTTTCTAGTTTAACGGGTAGCAAGCTGTTATTGATGCAGTTACCGTAGAAAATATCGGCAAAGCTGGTGGCAATAACGACTTTAAAACCGTAGTCGTCTAACGACCAAGGCGCATGCTCGCGACTCGAACCACAGCCAAAATTTTCACGGGTAAGTAAAATGCTGGCACCTTGATATTCAGGTTTGTTAAGCACAAAGTCTGGATTCGGCTCTTGCTCATGCAAGTCTAAATAGCGCCAATCATGAAACAGATGTTTTCCGTAACCGCTCTTGGTAACCGAGGTTAAAAATTGCTTAGGAATAATCTGGTCTGTATCCACATTCGCTTGATTTAATGGCGCGACATGGCCGGTATGCACACTGATACCGGAGCTTGCTGGGGTAGATTGATTGCTCATGTTAATTCCTAATTATTAATCGTTGGCAACGAAGTCGCGAGTATCGGCGAAATGCCCTGCTAAAGCAGCGGCAGCAGCCATGGCTGGGCTAACAAGATGGGTACGAGCGCCGCGACCTTGACGACCTTCGAAGTTTCGGTTGCTGGTTGATGCGCAGCGATCTCCTTGGCTCAAAATATCATCGTTCATACCAAGACACATAGAACATCCAGGTAAACGCCATTCGAAGCCGGCCTCGAGGAATATCTTATCTAATTGCTCAGCTTCCGCTTGCGCTTTGACGGCGACAGAACCCGGAACAACAATAGCCGTTACGTGACTAGCAACTTTGCCTTGCTTGGCAATAGCGGCAGCGGCGCGCATATCTTCTATCCGGCCATTAGTACAAGAGCCAATAAACACATGATTGACCGTTAGTTCTGATAATTTTTGACCTGGCTTAATATCCATATATTTAAGGGCTTTAACCGCGGAATCTCGATCTATCGCGTCACTAAAGTCTTCCGGTGCTGGGATAGGTTGATTAACACCAATAACTTGACCTGGGTTGGTTCCCCACGTCACCTGAGGGGCAATATCTTGGGCTGAAAGCTCTATGACGATATCGAAAGTCGCATCTGCATCAGATTCCAACGTTTTCCAATAAGCGACGGCAGCATCCCAATCAGCACCTTTGGGCGCATACTCACGGCCTTCAAGGTAATCAAAGGTAGTTTGGTCAGGAGCAATAAGGCCTGCCTTCGCGCCAGCTTCGATGCTCATGTTGCATACGGTCATACGCTCTTCCATGCTCAAGCCTTCAATGGTGTCACCGCAATATTCGATGACGCAGCCTGTGGCACCTGCATGACCAATCTTGCCGATAATAGCTAAGATAATGTCTTTTGCTGTTAAGCCTAGTGGGCGAGGGCCAGTCACTTTGACTTGCATGCACTTACCTTTACTTTGCTTCAAGGTTTGGGTTGCAAATACGTGTTCTACTTGTGAGGTGCCGATACCAAAAGCGAGAGCCCCGAAAGCGCCGTGCGTCGCTGTATGTGAATCGCCACAAACAACTGTTGTGCCAGGTTTAATTAGACCAAGTTCAGGCCCCATTACATGCACTATACCTTGCTTTTGATGACCCACAGGAAACAACTGAATATTGTGTTTTTCACAATTATCCGCAAGAGTTTGTAACTGTAATTTGTTCGCAGGACCGCACGCATCAATAGCCAAAGAGCGGGTGGATATGCTGTGATCCATGGTGGCAAATGTCAGATCGGGGCGGCGTACTTTGCGTCCCTTTTGTACCAAACCGTCAAATGCTTGGGGAGAAGTGACTTCATGGATAAGGTGGCGATCGATATACAATAATGCGTCGTCGCCGATTTCATCGACAATATGTGCCTGAAAAATTTTGTCGTATAAGGTGGTACTCATGTCTGGTCTTTCCTTTAAGCGTTTGCGGTGGCGATAATGTTGGCGATGTAATCGCCTACTTCACTGGTCGATTTGGCTTGGTCACGATT
>TARA_R110001632_G_scaffold103412_1_pt1 | contig 76945 bp, 63 predicted proteins | sample TARA_R110001632 | Tara Oceans TARA_R110001632 (sample SAMEA4398266) | marine metagenome | biome: Polar Biome; feature: [SRF] surface water layer (ENVO:00010504); material: water (ENVO:00002006), including particulate matter (ENVO:01000060) such as... | depth 5 m
ACGCCATATGATTTATCGAAGGGCCGTATTATTTACCGCGCTCGTTAACATCTAAAGCAAAAGAAAAGGCCCAGTGTTTGATAACACTGGGCCTTTTTCTATATCTGAAATTTAGTATTTGACGCATTTTGTGCGCCAAATACATCATTATCTATCTATGCTTCAGACTTGGCTTCTTTTAATGCCTTAAACGTAAACACCAACTTTTGGTTTTTCAGCGAAATCTTCACACTACCGCCTTGGCTTAATTCACCAAATAACAATTCACTGGCGAGCTCTTTCTTAACATGCTGTTGAATAATACGCGCCATCGGCCGTGCACCCATGTTGCGATCGTAACCTTGTTCAGCTAACCACTGTCTTGCATCGTTGGTGACCTCTAGCGACACACCCTTGTTATCTAGTTGAACTTGCAACTCAACAATAAACTTATCGACAACTTGCAGTATCACATCTTGTTCAAGATGATTGAACCAAACAATGGCGTCTAAACGATTCCTAAACTCAGGTGTAAACACCTTGTTGATTTCAGACATCGCATCGTGACTATGATCTTGCTGTTTAAAGCCAATAGACTTACGTATCGTTTCCTGCACACCCGCATTCGTTGTCATAACTAACACGACATTGCGAAAATCGACCTTGCGACCGTTATTATCGGTGAGTGTGCCATGATCCATCACTTGCAATAAAAGATTAAATACATCTGGATGAGCTTTTTCAATCTCGTCCAACAACACAACTGAGTGAGGGTTTTTAATCACCGCATCCGTTAGCAAACCACCTTGATCAAAACCCACATAACCTGGGGGGGCACCAATTAGTCGGCTGACAGCATGACGTTCCATGTATTCAGACATATCAAAGCGTAATAATTCTACTCCCATAATTTTCGACAGCTGTTGGGTAATTTCTGTTTTACCGACCCCTGTGGGTCCCGCAAACAAGAAACTACCAATAGGTTTCGTTTCAGCGCCTAGTCCGGCTCGTGATAAACGAATAGCATCGGTTAATGTATCAATAGCTTGGTCTTGGCCGAACACCACTAGTTTCAAATCTCGATCAAGATTCTTCAACGACTCTTTGTCGCTAGAAGATACTGATTTCTCAGGAATACGTGCAATCTTTGAAATGATGTGTTCAATGTCGGTCACGCCAATCGTTTTCTTACGCTTCGACGGCGGCAGCAAACGTTGGCTTGCACCAGCTTCATCCATCACGTCTATGGCCTTATCTGGCAAATGACGTTCGTTGATATACTTAGCTGAAAGCTCGGCAGCCGCACGCAGTGCTTTGTGAGTAAAACGCACACTATGGTGTTCTTCGTAACGAGACTTCAACCCCATTAAAATTTTAGTGGTATCGGATACTGACGGTTCAATTACATCGATTTTTTGAAAACGACGCGCCAATGCGCGATCTTTCTCAAAAATACCTTGGTATTCCTGATAGGTCGTTGAGCCCATGCAGCGCAATTCTCCACTGCTTAATTTGGGTTTTAGCAAATTAGAGGCATCCATCACCCCACCTGACGCCGCTCCCGCACCAATAATGGTATGGATCTCATCGATAAATAATATTGCGTCTGGGTCCTTAGCCAACTCTTTCAATATACCTTTAAGACGCTTCTCGAAGTCACCACGGTATTTAGTCCCAGCAAGAAGGGTACCCATATCCAATGAATAGATTATGGCGTTAACGATAACCTCAGGCACGTCATTATGGATAATTCGAAATGCTAAGCCTTCCGCAATAGCCGTTTTACCTACCCCTGCTTCACCGACTAACAAAGGGTTGTTTTTACGACGACGACACAATATTTGAATACTGCGCTCAACTTCAAAATCTCGCCCAATAAGCGGGTCTATTTTACCTGCTTTGGCCAACTCATTTAAATTAGTGGTGTATTGATCAAGCATAGAAGAGCCAGCTTCTTGCGTCGCGCTCTCTTCGTCTTGTTCAATAGAGTGAGTACTGGTGTCGTCACTTTTTGATACACCGTGGGAAATAAAATTAACCACATCAAGGCGTGTGACGTCTGCTTTTTTCAGAATGTACACAGCCTGAGATTCTTGCTCACTAAAAATAGCAACCAATACATTCGCCCCGGTCACTTCTTCCTTACCAGAGGACTGCACATGAAAGACAGCTCGTTGTAATACGCGCTGAAAACCTAATGTAGGTTGCGTTTCGCGTTCGTTATTTGCGTCTTCAAGCAATAAAGGTGTGGTGTCTTTAACGAAGTCAGTTAATTCTTTCTTAATTACATCGACGTTCGCGCCACAGGCTTTAAGCGCTTCGGTTGCGGAGCCATTATCGAGCAAAGCTAATAAAAGGTGCTCGACGGTCATGAATTCATGTCTATGCTCTCTGGCAAAGATAAACGCTTCATTTAACGTTTGTTCTAATTCTTTATTTAACATTTTTAGACCCTCTTACTGCGCTAAACCTGTTCCATAGTACACATCAACGGATGCTGATGCTTCTTGGCATACTGGGTGACTTGCATAACTTTAGTCTCAGCTATTTCGGCGGTATATACACCACAAACAGCCCGACCACGATAGTGCACAGTCAACATAATTTGATGGGCTTTTTCTGAGTCCAAGTTGAAAAACCGAACCAATACTTCGATCACGAAATCCATTGGCGTGTAATCATCGTTATTCAGCAAAACTTTATACATGGGTGGCGGTGCTAACTTCTGCTTAACCGTATCCAGCTGCTTTTCGCGCTCAATATTAATAGTGTTATCTTTGCTCATAATAAGAAGAATAGTGCCCTTAGTGCAAATTTTGCAGTTTTATTAACATTTACTTAATTATCAATTTATCCTTGACAAAAACAGGTTAAAAAATCTACATTTTCTAGTGCGACAATTGTTATTTTAACATTTTCGCCTTCCCCATAGTTCATTGTGGGGATAAATATGCGTCAGTTCAAGGGATTAAAAGGAAGCAGAAGTATGGCTGTTGGCAAAGTAAAATGGTTTAACAATGCGAAAGGGTTTGGTTTTATTGTTCCAGAGGACGGTGGTGATGACATTTTTGCACATTACTCAACCATTCAAATGGAAGGATATCGCTCCTTAAAAGCAGGGCAAGAAGTGAAATATGATGTACAGCAAGGACCGAAAGGCCTACATGCTGAAAACATCGATTTCAACGGTGAGCCCGAACAGTAACGATTGGTCATAAAAAAAGCAGACCCTAGGGTCTGCTTTTTTATGCCTAATTAAAATTTATTATTTAAATTCTTTTAGGATGTTATTCAAAGTTTCACTTGGACACATGGCTTTAGTGATCATTTTCTCATCAGGGTAGTAGTAACCACCAATATCTTCTGGTGCTCCTTGAGTCGAATCAATTTCAGACATGATTTTCGTTTCATTTTTGCTTAATTTATCAAATAATGGCGCGAACTTAGTGGCTAATGCAGCATCATCGCTCTGATTAGCTAGCGCTTCAGCCCAGTACATTGCTAAATAAAAATGGCTGCCGCGGTTATCAAGCTGGCCCGCTTTACGTTGTGGTGACTTACCTTCATTTAATAACTTTTCAGTCGCCGCATCTAACGCTTTAGCTAATATTTTTGCTTTCGTATTGTCATTCTTAATCGCTAAATCTTCGATAGATACCGCAATTGCTAAAAATTCACCTAGTGAATCCCAACGCAAATGACCTTCTTCAACAAATTGTTGAACATGTTTAGGTGCACTGCCGCCTGCGCCAGTCTCAAATAAGCCACCACCAGCCATTAATGGCACGATAGACAACATCTTCGCACTTGTACCTAGCTCAAGGATTGGGAACAAATCAGTTAGATAATCGCGCAATACGTTACCTGATACCGAGATAGTGTCTAAACCGCGAATTGCGCGTTCCATGGAATATCGGATCGCACGAACTGGCGCCATTATTTCGATGTGTAAACCATTTGTATCGTGATCTTTAAGGTACTTGTTCACTTTAAGAATTAGCTGAGCGTCGTGAGCACGTTCATCATCTAACCAGAAAATCGCCGGATCACCTGATTGACGAGCACGATTAACTGCAAGTTTTACCCAATCACGAATAGGCTCGTCTTTTGCCTGACACATACGCCAGATATCGCCATCTTCAACATTGTGTTCGATAAGTACATTTTCATCTTGGTCGATAATACGTACTACACCCTCACCCGCTATTTCGAACGTTTTATCATGTGAACCATACTCTTCCGCTTTTTGCGCCATCAAACCCACGTTTGATACAGAGCCCATGGTGGTAGGATCGAACGCACCGTGAGTTTTACAGAAATTAATCATTTCTTGATAAATAGTCGCATAAGTACTTTCAGGAATAACTGCTTTCGTATCATGCAATTTTCCATCCGGACCCCACATTTGCCCTGAAGAACGAATCATTGCTGGCATCGACGCATCAACAATAACGTCGCTTGGTACATGTAGGTTCGAAATACCTTTGTCAGAATTAACCATGGCAATCGGAGGACGATCAGCATAACAAGCATTGATATCAGATTGAATTTCGGCACGCTGTGATTCAGGTAAAGTCGATATTTTATCGTAAACACTGCCCAAACCATTATTCGCATCAACACCTAGCTCTTCGAATAAATCGGCATACTTTTCAAATAACTTTTTGTAGAAAACTTTAACACAGTGACCAAAAACGATTGGGTGAGACACCTTCATCATGGTTGCTTTGACGTGCAATGAGAAAAGTATCCCAGTCTTTTTCGCGTCTTCAATTTGTTCTTCGAAGAATTCACAAAGGGCTTTCTTACTCATGAACATGCCGTCAATAACTTCACCGGCCAACAAATCGACACGTGGCTTTAACACTTTCACTTGGCCGTTTTTGTCAGTAAATTCGATGCGAACGTGTCCCGCTTTTTCAACGGTTACTGATTTCTCACCTGAATAGAAGTCCCCGCCACGCATATGAGCAACGTGTGTTTGTGATGCTTGGCTCCAAGGCCCCATTGAATGCGGGTTCTTGCGCGCGTAGCTTTTTACCGCTTTAGGTGCACGTCGATCAGAGTTTCCTTCACGTAAAACTGGGTTAACAGCACTGCCCAGAATTTTCGAATAACGTGCCTCAATAGCTTTTTCTTCGTCGGTCGACGGATCTTCAGGATACGCTGGAACTTTGAACCCTTTGTCGTTCAATTCTTTGATTGCAGCTTTTAGCTGAGGTTTTGACGCACTGACATTGGGTAACTTAATGATGTTTGTTGCTGGGTCTTGTGTGAGCTCGCCTAATTCAGCTAAGGCGTCGGGTACTTTCTGCTCGTCACTCAAATAATCAGCAAAATTGGCCAAGATACGAGCAGCCAAAGAAATGTCACTAAGTTCGATTTCGATGTCGGCAGATGAAGCGAATGATTTTACTATCGGCAGCAAAGAATAAGTTGCTAGTAATGGGGCTTCATCGGTTTTCGTATAGATAATCTTTGACTTCTGAGTTGTCATTATATACCTCAAATGTTGCGGTAGAGAGCTACCGGATTAGTGTAGACTGATAATAAGCGCAAATAAGTGCTGCTAAATACCCGTCATTTAGTAAATTTATCAGGAATTAACACATCCGATCCTGACATCAGGATAAAGTTACAATGAAAAATTCGCTGGAAGATAATAAACAATTCGTCGCAGAGTGCAAAATAACTCAGCTGTTTTATTCATAATAAGTTACAAGAAATGAACATTAATCAATATAAAAAGCCAAAAGTTACATCTGGCCGTACAAAAATCGTACTGTTTAACAAACCATTTAATGTCCTCACCCAGTTTACCGATGAAGCGGGTCGTCAAACATTAAAAGACTATATTCCGATTATCGATGTGTATGCAGCAGGTCGTTTAGACAAAGATAGCGAAGGATTGCTGATATTGACCAACGATGGCAAGTTGCAGAATCAGCTGACTGATCCTAAAAAGAAAACCAGCAAGACCTATTGGGTTCAAGTCGAAGGGATTCCAACTGACAATCAGCTACAAGCCTTACGTGATGGTGTGAAACTAAAAGACGGCATGACACGTCCAGCTATCATCGAAGTCATAGATGAACCCGTAGTTTGGCCGCGTAATCCACCCGTGCGTTTTCGTCAATCAATCCCAACGTGTTGGTTAGCAATAACCATAAGTGAAGGCAAAAATAGGCAAGTCAGGCGAATGACCGCCCATATAGGGTTTCCAACCCTAAGATTGATACGGTACCGAGTAGGCAACTGGACCTTAGATGGTATTCAAAATGGACACTATGTAGAATTAAATTAGTATCCGGGGTCACTCAACATATTGTGACATATTACGTGCAGAATCCGGATGACCTTATGTCTGTTATTTGCTAGAATTCGCCACCATTTTTATTGAGACTTTGTTATTTATCATGCCTTATACCCACACTCTTAGTGCCACCGAGTTAGCCAACAATAACCAGAAAAAGGTCATTGTAGGGATGTCTGGTGGTGTCGATTCTTCCGTTTCAGCCTATATTTTGCTGCAACAAGGCTATCAAGTTGAAGGCCTGTTTATGAAGAATTGGGAAGAGGACGATAATGACGAATATTGCGCAGCCGCAGATGATTTAAGGGACGCACAAGCAGTAGCAGATAACCTTGGTATTGAACTACACCAAATTAATTTCGCTGCTGAATATTGGGATAACGTATTCGAATACTTTTTAGACGAATACAAATCGGGTCGAACGCCTAATCCAGATATTATGTGCAATAAAGAAATTAAATTTAAAGCCTTTCTTGAGTTTGCTGCAGAAGAACTTGAGGCTGATTATATTGCCACCGGGCATTACGTGCGCCGTCGTGAAGTTGAAGGCCATTGGCAAATGCTACGTGGCATGGACGATAACAAAGATCAAAGCTACTTCTTATATACTTTAGGTGAGCAACACGTCGCGCAAACGTTATTCCCCATTGGCGATATTGAAAAACCTCACGTGCGAGAAATTGCTCAAGAACAAGGTTTAATTACCCACGATAAAAAAGACAGCACCGGCATATGCTTTATCGGTGAACGGAAATTCACGGATTTCTTATCCCAGTACTTGCCCGCACAACCAGGTGTTATCGAAACCCCTGAAGGTCAGGAGATTGGTCAACACCAAGGGCTGATGTACCATACGTTAGGTCAGCGAAAAGGTTTAATGATTGGCGGACTAAAGGAATTCGGCGAAGAGCCATGGTACGTTGTTGATAAAGATATGCAGCGTAATGTGTTGATAGTAGGACAAGGGGCAAATCACCCTCGCCTCTATTCTAACGGACTCGTGGCGAATCAGCTGCATTGGGTAGATAGAAAAGGCCCTTTATCAGCTCTAAAATGCAGCGTAAAAACCCGTTATCGCCAACATGATATCCCTTGTACAGTTGCCCCCAAAGCTGATGGTAGCGTTACTGTCATATTTGATGAACCGCAAAAAGCGGTCACGCCAGGGCAGTCAGCGGTATTTTACGCTGATGAAGTCTGTTTAGGTGGCGGAATAATAGAGAGCTATATTCGTTAATGCAAAATTCTACTAAAAAAGACCTGAATACCGTCGACTTTGAAAAGTGCATCGCGCTTGCGGGTGTTTGTCAGGCCGCCGCATTGGTTAAACAAGTGTCTAAACACGGAAGCTGCGACGAGCAGGCGTTTCAAGCGACCATTGAAAGCATTGTTATCACAGAGTCCGACAACACCGAACAGGTATATGGGCAGTTAAGCAATTTAAAGATCGGTTTCGATGCCCTTTATGCACAACTTGGCAATAGCACTAAGCCTAAAGACACAGAGATTACGCGTTATATTGCAAATCTGCTAAGTATTGAGCGTAAACTGAATCGCTCTAGCAAGCGCATGAATGAGTTAGGTGACAGAATTAATCACACTAAACGCCAACAACTTCACTTAGATTTATTTGCCAGTCAAATGTTGTCTAATCTTGCCAGTATTTACAGTGATATTGTGAGCCCAATAACAGCCAAAATTCAGGTTTCGGGTGATCCACAACTTCTCAAGCAAAGTGATAATCAGCATAAAGTCCGCGCATTACTTTTAGCCGGCGTTCGTTCAGCAGTACTGTGGCGACAACTAGGCGGAAAACGCCGACAAATATTATTTAATAGGCAGCGCACTCTCGTATGCGCTGAACAAGCATTAGCGCAAATCAACCAATCACGTTAGGAGCAAACATTCCATGCAGTTATCCGCATTAACCGCCGTATCCCCCATCGATGGACGTTACGCAGAGAAAACCGCTGAGTTACGAAGCATCTTTAGTGAATTCGGTTTACTAAAATATCGGGTACAAGTTGAGGTTCGTTGGTTGCAAAAGTTATCAGCCACGGCCCAAATTAAACAAGTCCCTGCTTTTAGCGCTGAAGCGAATGCACTATTGGATAACATTGTGGCTTCGTTCGACGAAAGTCATGCTGGTCGTATCAAAGAAATTGAACGCACCACTAATCATGATGTTAAAGCGGTTGAGTACTTTCTAAAAGAGCAAGTCGCCGACAACGAAGAACTAAATGCAGTCAATGAATTCATTCATTTTGCTTGTACATCTGAAGACATCAACAATATGTCTCATGCATTAATGCTGTTAGAAGCCCGTGAAAGCGTTGTTTTACCTTACTGTGATAAGTTAGTCAGTGAACTTAAGCGACTCGCCAAGGAATACCAGAGTATGCCTATGATGGCTCGTACTCATGGCCAACCTGCGTCTCCTACGACGTTGGGTAAAGAAATGGCGAATGTGATGTATCGTCTGCAGCGCCAACGTGATCAAATCGCTAATGTTGAAGTTCTTGGAAAAGTAAACGGGGCGGTAGGAAACTACAATGCACACTTATCTGCCTATCCTGATTTAGATTGGGCTCAATTCGCACAAGAATTTGTATCCAGTCTAGGCGTAACATTGAACCCATTCACCACCCAAATTGAACCTCATGATTATATCGCTGAGCTTTTTGATGCAATGGCGCGTTTCAACACCATATTGATCGATTTTAATCGTGATATTTGGGGCTATATTGCACTCGGTCACTTCAAGCAAAGAACGATAGCCGGTGAAATTGGTTCATCTACAATGCCGCATAAAGTTAATCCAATCGACTTTGAAAACTCAGAAGGCAATTTAGGTTTAGCCAATGCACTATTCGGTCATCTAGCCACTAAATTGCCGGTGTCTCGTTGGCAACGTGACTTGACCGATTCAACCGTTCTGCGCAACCTAGGCGTAGGCGTCGGTTATGCCATTATTGCTTATCAGGCCGCGCTTAAAGGGATCAGCAAGCTACAAGTGAATGAACAAAGTCTCCTCGATGAATTGAATAATAACTGGGAGCTGCTCGCAGAACCAATTCAAACGGTAATGCGTCGTTATGGTATCGAAAAACCTTATGAAAAATTAAAAGAACTCACCCGTGGCAAAAAAGTAAATCAGCAAATTATGGCTGAATTTATTGACGGTCTCGATTTACCAGACAATGCTAAAGATCAACTCAAGGCCCTAACGCCTGCAAATTATATTGGCCAAGCGATTGGTTTAGTTGATCAACTATAAACATCGACCCGTTTAGGCATTAACGCAAGAGACTAAAATAGTCAGTTTTGCATATAACCGTAAGCATCCTTTTGCGGTTATATGCAACATCATTAATTTCACCTTGTTCCTCGCTGTCACGTCCGCTTTTTATTTTCTGTTTGCCCATCATTTTTAAGAGTAAATTTATATCCATCTTTTTGACCTATACTAATTAACCTACGGTCAACAGGAAGACCTCATGGTCACGCGTATATTGCACATATGGATTTGGTGCGGAATTTCTCCTTCAGCCACCAACGACATTAATCCCACACGCATAAGCAATATTTTAAGCTTAATGATCATCTTCGTGCTTTTGCTGCAAGTGCCCACTGCAATCTATTATTGGAATTTTGGTGGTTTAGCTAAGATCAGCCTGTTGCTCAGCCACTGTGTGCTTTTAATACTCGTCCCCTTACTTAATTGGGCGCAGTATCAACAATTAGCTAAATTCACCCTGATATTTATTTTCATCAGTTACATCTTTTGGTCCAGTTTCATATGGCAAGCGAACCTCAATGTACATTACTACTTGCTTCTTGGGATCTTCGTTTGTCCATTCATCTTTGGCTCCCAAGGTGTGACTATGTGGGTCTGCCTCAATTGTCATGTTGGCGTATTTTTAGGTATTGATGGTTATTATATTTTGATCATTAATCCTCAGAATCTCTCTGAATATCATCAGATAGCAAGCCTTTCTAGTGCTGTCTTTCTCACGTTATCTTGCGCGTTAACCAGTTTCCATGTGGGCAGAAATGTCAATCGAACCCAAAGTAAACTAGCCTTTGCACAACAACGTTCAGAGCGATTGCTATTAAATATACTCCCAGCCGCTATCGCTCATCGCTTAAAGCAACATGAGGGTAAAATTGCCGATCATTACGAACAGGCTTCAATTTGCTTTCTTGATTTAGAAAATTTTACTCAGCTCGCAAAATCACTATCACCGGAAGCCCTAGTAGACATGCTAGATGATATATTTAGTCAGTTCGATAAACTCACCAAAATACATGGTTTAGAAAAAATTAAAACCATCGGAGATGGCTACATGGCAGCAGCTGGGATCCCTACTGAAAGTCGTTGTCATGCAGTCCAGTGTTGTGAGTTTGCATTGGCTGCCCGTGAGGTATTTGATTCACTCAGAACAAAGTATCAATTGAATACAGGTTTACGTATTGGTATTGGTTCAGGGGAAGTCATTGCCGGTGTTATTGGGCAAACTAAATTCTGTTACGATTTATGGGGTGAAGCTGTTACCCTTGCCGCTCGTATGGAAAGTCACAGTATTAGCAAACATATTCAAGTGAGTCAGTTTACTTACGAGATGGCAAAAAATAAATTTCATTTCAGCCCTCGGGGAGAAATTCCCGTAAAAGGATTAGGTCAAACACGCACCTATTGGTTGATCGGCCAGAAGCTGTGACCCCGTCCAGAATCACTTTGCCAATACCAACAAAAAATAACCATTTTCAGCATAAGGGCTGTATCGTCGATGTATATATTTGATAATTTTGATCCCCACACTTTTCTTGCATCTCACTGGCAAAAACGCCCTGGTGTTTTTAAACATGCTTTTGCAAACTTTATCAATCCGTTAGATGAGCATGAGCTGGCTGGATTAGCACAAGATCCGAGAATTGATTCACGCGTTGTTTCCTACACATCACCTGCTTGGCAGGTTACCCACGGCCCCATAGAAGACTTTGAAAGTGTATGCCAAGGAAAATGGAGCCTTTTGGTTCAAAGCGTAGACCAGCATATCAGTGAAGCCGATACGCTTATCCGTATGTTTAACTTTATTCCCTACTGGCGCTTAGATGACTTGATGGTAAGTTTTTCGAACGAAGGTGCGGGCGTGGGTCCACATCTTGATCAGTACGACGTGTTTATCATTCAAGGTAAAGGAAGCCGGCGTTGGCAAGTAGGAGAAAGAGGCCAATTTACCCCTTACCGTCCTCATCCTGATCTAAGCCAAATTAGCGACTTCGAGCCGGTTATAGACGAGGTATTACAACCCGGAGATATGATTTATATTCCCGCGGGTTGTCCTCATAATGGTGTGGCGCTAGAAGATTGTATGAATTACTCAGTTGGTTTTAGAGCACCATCCCAGCAGGACTTACTGTCATCTTTGGCAGATTACAGTCTCGATTTAGGTCTATTTAAGAAACGTTATCAAGACCAGGGCTTAACACCCAGAAAAAACCCAAGTGAATTAGCGCCATCAGAAATAAACAGCTTCAGAGCAATGCTGCATGACGTAATTGACTCTGCGCAGTTCGAGCGTTGGTTAAGCTGTCACTTTAGCGATACCCAATTAAATCAAGGCTACGACCCACAACATAATCCAGACTATTCACTAAAAGAGATTGTCGAATTATTTGAGCAAGGAACCTTATTTGAACGCCAACCTGGTATTCGACCGATATATTTAGCCAAGGAATACACAACCGAACCGTTAGAATTTTTTATTGAAGGCCAAGCATATTTGGCTCCAACGAATTACATCGACAATGTTTGCAGCATGCTAAAGTCCCCCACTTGGCAATACGACTTGACCAATAAGAATGCCATGCCTTTATCTCTTGAGGATTTTTGGGTACAGCTTATGTGTGAGCTCGTTAACGCGGGCGCGTGGTTACCCCAAGAGGAAATGGACTTTTAAGCGCAATTGAAAACTCGGCCCGTTTAACACAGGCAGTACTCAATATATTGCAGTGTATCGAGTGCTGCCTAATGGCGTTGCCATTGACAAACCCATCACAGCCGCGATGAATGAAAGGCTACAATCCGACTAAAGATTGACGGTGGCGAGTATTCACCTTTAATCTTCTTGTAAATCCGAAATATCATCGATGATATCTTGCAATTCATCCATGGCTTTACGTTTCTGCTTAGGGCTTAACGACGTTGTTAACGCTGCTAGCATAGACGCATAAACCTGATTATTGTGTGTCGAAATTTGTGCTAGTTTGTCATCTTGGTAGGTTTCTGGATGCGATAGCAAAGCCAAAAATTTTGCTTTGAAGTGTGCTTCTTTGCGCTCGTTAAGCAACATTTCATGTGCTGCACTTTGTATGCGCTGGCGGTACGCTATCCATAAATCGAAGCTGCTTTGAAAATCATCAGCAAAACTCTCGATGATATTTTTTTGCTCAAGACTTAGCTTACCTATAAATTCTCGCGCGTTTTCTTGGGTGTTTTTAATATTCTTTTTTAAGCGCTTTTCAAAATTGTCATCCAGTCGATCTTCAATGCGCTTTAGATTTTCCTTATCTAACTCCGCAAATAATGCATTAACTTGTTCATCAGTTAAACTTGGCGCAAGTCGCGCTAATTCAGGACTGATGTGGTCGCGAAAACGCACCCAGTGCTGCTTTGCATTATTGAAATGTTGTTCCCATTGTTGAGCGCTAACATTGTCCTGTGATACCTGTAATTTAATCTGCTCAAGCTGAGTTTTATATTCAGTTAATTCGTCTTGGCGATGCCATGTCATCCACTGTGCTACATGCCCATCAAGTAATTTTTTCTGCGTCTTATCTAGCTCCACATAGTCGTCTATATACCAATACATCAACCAATCAATATTGTTATAGGCAAATTTAGAGCCGCAACCCGTGAGAAATATGCTCAGAGCGCAAAAGAGGAGTAGGTATTTTTTCATCATATTCTTGTTAACCTTTACCATAAATGCGCATTGAGCGGATTTAGCGAGTAATTGAAATATAACCAGTTAAAGAGTGTAAATCGTTAGCCATTAATCATAGCCTTCACATTATCTCGATGGCTTCTGCTTACCTTGAGCTCGGTACCGTTGGTGAGGATCAGGTGATACTCGCCACTTATGTGACTGACAAGTTTCTGCACAAACTTAATGTTAACGATGGCCGAACGGTGAATACGCACAAATAGTCTTGGGTCTAATTCTTCTTCAAGCTCTTTCATTGTCCGACGCATAATATGTGTTTGCTGCAAAGCGTGCACACACATGTAATCTCCAGCCGCGTCTATCCACTGTATTTCAGCCAACTCCACTCGCGTTACTTCGGTACCGTCTTTAATGGCTAATACATCGTCATACTGAGTCGTGCTGATCTCTTCGCCTATCGCTAAACGGCGCAATATATCTTCACAATCATCACCGGTAAAATCGGCAACCAGCTTCGCGAGTGTTTGTTTATGATCTGACTCGCTGTGTAATGCTACATGTTTGATAACTTTATCTACTGCAATGCGCAGCCGGCGCTCATCAACAGGCTTTAACACATAGTCAAGCGCGTGTGCATCAAAGGCTTTAATCGCATAAGTGTCGTACGCCGTTACAAAGATGACCATAGGTACCGGTTGATTTAGCTCCCGTAATTTATTTATCACCTGAAACCCATTTAAGCCCGGCATTTGGATATCTAAGAAAATCAAATCGGGTCGCAATTGAGGAATTAACGTTACGGCCTCCAACCCATTCTTACATTGGGCAACCACGTTTAGTTCTTTAAATTCAGCTAGACGAATAGCAAGCCCCTTTCGGGCTAAGGGTTCATCATCAATTATGACAGTGTTAATCTTCATGCAGGGCTTCTTTAGTCTCAAATGGAATACGAATACATACTTTTATACCAGAAGGTTGGCTATTAGAAATACTAAACGAGAAATCATTTTTGTATAAAGACGCCAAACGTTCCTGAATATTTTGTAAACCGACACCATTAGCGCGGTACATTTGGCCGTTATCTAAATCCGCTCCGGGGCCATTATCTGTCACCTCAAGCATCATATCTCGGCCAAATACTTTAGCTGATACAGCAATGCATCCGCCATCTTCTAATTTTGAAATAGCGTACTTAATGGCATTTTCAATGAGGGGCTGAAGTATTAAGCTCGGAACTAGCGCCTCGTTAGCATTGGGCTGAATATCCCAAATAACGGTTAACCGATCTTCAAAACGTACTTTTTCGATTTCAAGATAGAGCTTGAGCGCTTCAATCTCTTGCCTAAGCGGTACTTTTTTAATGGGATCTTTATCCAATGAATACCGCAGGAAATCACTCAATCGACTGACCATATCCTCTGCGGTTTTATTTTCTTTCATTAGAATAAGAGTTGAAATAGCGTTTAAGGTATTAAACAAAAAGTGCGGGTTCAATTGGTAACGCAGCATTTTTATATGTGCTTGATGTGCCATAGTTGTAGCGCGCAAACTATTTTGTTTTTCCTTGAGCAACATTTGGTAGTTTTTAATGCCGAAATATAATCCTGTCCAGCAGCCAATCATAATGAGTGAATTAACTGTGTTGGTAAAATACATATACCACTCTTCAGGTCGGTATCCCTTTTTGTATATTTCCCAGTAATTAACGTTTTTAACCAGCGCCCATAGCAAAGCAACAATATAAACACTCGCCACCACGATCATTAGCATTTTCAGGGGACTTAGCTTCATCGCTCGGGCATATATATAACGAAGAGGTATCGTTAGTAGCCAACCAGCATAGGCATTTAAAATGATAACGAACAGCCAAATACTGCGCATATCATGCAAAAATGAGCCTATATAATAGATTACCGCGAACCCACCCCAACCAAGAGTATGGAGGGTCCAAAACATACGTTCACGGGTGTCAAATAAAGCTTGCCACTTCATTACAAAAATACCATTAGAATTCAATGAAATAACGATTATACGAGAAAGGTCGACCGAGGTCTTACAGTTGAGCGTGTGCCCTTCCCCGTTTGTCGCATCTTAGCGCAAAACTTGGCAAAAAACGGGGAGGATTATGCTAATAAGGAATGTTCATGCGTTTCAACCAATGTACCCACCACCAAGCTGGTCCGACTAATAAAAACTGCAAATCTTTAAAAAATGACGGGCTTTTGCCTTCTATTTTGTGACCTATAAATTGCAAAATCCACATAAATACAAACAAGGCTAAACAAACTTCCCACACTTCGTAAATTGTCCCTTCAAGCAACATGATGCCGTACAATGCCAATACGCTTAACAACGTCATTGCAGCGCCTATCGGGCCTGATAATCTGAAATAATAATACAACATTGGCACGACAGCGATATGCGCCCAAGTCACATCAAAATGTTCCATTATCTCAAGTCTAGGAATCGACCAGAGTAACCCAAGGGTCACAAAATAGATTGCTGGTACAGCAACCGCATGAATTAATATATTGAGTTTGTTGGTATGACTATGTCCATATTCATTTAACAACAATTCTATTCGGCGCATGTACACCCTCGCTCTTATTTACATTTTATTAACAGTTATAAATCTGAGCATACCTAAAAGGCCAGCCCACGTCTATTGGCCTTTTGCTGCGATTACGGATTATCCGTGTTGATGAGTAGTTGAGATAATAACTTAGCCACATCATTTTCTTCAGCACAAAACTGGATCCCGTAATAATGACGTGTATCGTCTTCTTTTTTATTACGCACATGGCCAGACAAACTAATATCATCGCCTTGAGAATTTGGAATAAGCAGCTCAAGCTCCTGATCAATAGCAGGCCGAATGCCTTTGGCATCACGACCAATACTTATCATGCAACCTTGATTTGAAATATCACGGACTAAGCAAGGTATGATGTCGCTACGTTCTTGGGTGTCAATTAAAAGAGCGGCAATACGTGTTTGTGCACGTTGCTCAGCTCGCAAACCATGGCTTTGTATACTTTCTGGGAACGCAGCAAAAATTAACTTAGACGGCTTGGTAATAACAATCGTAATCTTAACCTTGAAAGCCACAATCACCCCAGTTTCATCTTCAAGAATACAACGTACGATCATGGTGTTATTCATGTAAATTGCACCATCAAGGCCTGCCCACTTATTATCATCGGGAAAGCGAAAGATCAGATTGCGGTTGCCATCTATACCAACGAATTCCGTTTTAACCCGCCTTTTTAACGTGGGTGACTGAATCTGCAAGTCAACGACCATTCCAGGACGCATTGAGCGCAGTTTAAATAAATCATCACTTGATAACCCAGTGTTGTGTGGCAAGAGTTAAATATCCTGTAAAGTAGTAAACAAAGTTAGGTGCAATCCGACCATTTAACGTAAAATTTACGTGAATATAAAGTGTTTTCGCAAAGGTTTATCGTAAAGATGATTATTTTCGAGCACATTTCACCCCGTTCCTCTTCGTGTTTATTTAAGGTTTTTCCATGTCCCAAAGCTCACCCGCTATTCATTACACCCTTAGTATCGATTCTATTGCTGGTCATACCCTTACGGTATCCTTATATATTAGTATTCCATCTGTGAAGGGCCACATATTATCTTTACCTGCTTGGATACCTGGCAGCTACATGATCCGCGATTTTGCGAAAAATATCGTCCAAATTCGCGTTGAAGATGAACAAGGTGCCCAGTTGCCTCTTGAAAAACCTGACAAGCAAACCTGGATGTTACCCCCTAATAACGGCCCGATAACGGTTCATTATACTATTTATGCCTTCGACCTATCAGTCCGTAGCGCGTATGTATTCGATGATTTCGCATTTTTCAACGGCACCAGCACCTTTTTAGCCGTTGAAGGTCACCGCAACGAATCGTTAGCCGTTACGCTACTCAAACCCACGCAAGCTTCGTGTGCGAATTGGCGCGTAGCAACAACTTTACCTTTGGCGCAAGACACACAGCATCATGCTTTTGGTCATTACCTAGCCAAAGATTACAATGACCTTATCGATCATCCTATATTGTTGGGTGAGTACGATATTGTCTCCTTCGACGTAGTAACGCCGCTGAATGAACCGCAGGACAAAGAGATTCAACAGGAACATACCTGCCATTTTGAACTCATTCTAGCAGGCGGACATCGCAGTGATACGCAGCGTATGGCCCAAGATTTGCGCGAACTTTGTGCCCATCATTTTGCCTTGTTTGCTGACACCCCCCCGGTAGAGCGTTATCTATTTATTACTATGCTGACAGGTAAAGATTTTGGTGGTCTTGAACATATTTCATCAACCGCGTTATTGTACAGTCGTGACGATTTACCTAGTATCGCCCAAGCCGACCACATGCCTGATGGATACCGGACTTTTTTAAGTTTGTGTAGTCATGAGTTTTTACATACGTGGCATATAAAACGCACTAAACCCGCCGTGCTGCAAGCGAGCGCACTGGCGCAAGAAGCGTACACTCCCCAATTGTGGATATACGAAGGTTTTACCAGTTATTACGATGATCTTAGCTTAGCACGCAGTCACGTTACCCCCACCGAAAGCTATTTAGAGGTGCTAGGTCAAACACTCACACGCTTAGAGCGAAACGCTGGACGTCTCAAACAAACCGTTACCGATTCTAGTTTTGACGCTTGGACCAAGTTTTACCAACAAGATGCCAGCGCCATCAATAATATTGTCAGTTATTACGTTAAGGGCGCCGTTATCGCACTGTGTCTCGATTTACACATTCGTATACAGAGCAAACATACCTTAAGTTTAGATAACGTGATGCGCTATTTGTGGCTGCACCACGGCAAGCTAGGGGTAGGCACACCTGACGATATAATTCATCATATCGTACTAGAGGTATTCAAACTGCCGCTCGCACAATTTCTGCAAGATGCGCTTTATTCGACTAAAGAGTTACCTGTTCAGAGTTTATTGGCCGAATTCGGTATTATTATGCAGCGTCGTGCACGCAGTGATGCTAACGATCTTGGTGGTAAAGCCGCCAATCGTGTGCAAGGCAATCAATTTGGCGCATCGTTTAAATCATCTGAAACTGGTGTAATTATTACCCAAGTCAGTGAAAATACGCCTGCCTACCATGCGGGTTTACAAGTGGGCGATCAGCTCATTAGCTTTGATGATTGGCAAGTGTCCACAGGAAATTTACTCAATATTTATGCTCAGTACGCAAACAATGCACAGGTAAGACTATTTATCCTTCGTCATCAGCGACTTAAACAGCTTACGCTTAAAATTAATGAAGCCCAGCTAGACACGCTTTATTTAACGATCAGCGACCAGCAAAAATTGAAACTATGGTTACCCGATAATAAACAGAACCTATAAATAAAGGGACTCGGCACTTACCTAATATTCGTTTTTAAAAAATTGCACCAGTTTCGCGCAATTGTACTTAGTGCGTATCGAACTGGTGCAGTTACATCCCTATACCATCCTACTTAACACGTAAACGTCATTTATCGCCCCTTAATTCCTCTATTGCCTTGGGCACGAACCTTGCTCTGTTAAACCAGTATTGATTGTAAATAAACCATCGCGGTATGCCCAACGCAGCCCTTTGTGTTTATGAATATTCGAACATAATAAAAGGACTATCCATTGCAAACTCAACCGTTAGATATGCAAAGTTTCATCAGTAATATGCCAAAAGCCGAACTTCATGTTCATCTTGAGGGCACCCTTGAACCTGAATTAAGTTTTGCTCTGGCAGCAAAAAATAATATCCCCCTAGAATTTGATACCCCTGAGCAATTAATTGCCGCTTACGACTTTCACGATTTACCGTCTTTCCTAAAAATTTATTACGCAGGAATGAATGTCCTCATCAATCAAGAAGACTTTTACCAACTCACTTTTGATTATTTAACCAAGGCAGCTAGCGAAAATATCGTTTATGTAGAGCTATTCTTTGACCCACAAGCTCATACTAGCCGCGGTGTTAGCTTTGAAACAATCATTACTGGCATTCATAAAGCCCAACTGGATGCAGAGGACGCACTTGGAATACGCAGCCAATTAATCATGTGTTTTCTTCGAGAACTAAGCGCAGAATCGGCAATGGAACACCTTAAGTTAGCCATGCCTTATTTACCTTGGTTAGTGGGCGTTGGACTCGATTCCAATGAAAAGGATAATCCTCCGGCAAAGTTTGCAGAAGTATTTGCTAAAGCCCGCGCTTTGGATCTAAAGCTCACCATGCATTGCGATGTCAATCAATTAGACACGCTAACCAATATCAAACAATGTTTAGATGATATACAAGTGGATAGAATCGACCACGGGGTCAACGCATTACAAGACCCTGCTCTACTTAAAAAGATCCAACAGCAGCAGATGGGTTTAACCGTGTGTCCTGTATCAAATCGCTTTGTGGTGCAATCCTTAACGTCAAAAGAAGTACGTCAGATGCTTGAGCAAAATATTTTGGTCACCATCAATTCAGATGATCCCGCTTATTTTCGTGCCTACTTAAATGAAAACTTTATTGAGCTGCAAAGAGAAGGACAATTTAGTACGCAAGATATCGTTACCATGGTAGAAAATGCCTTTAAAGTCGCATGGTTAAAAGACAGTGAAATTAATCAGTATTTAGCGCAGGTAAGCCAATATGCCAGGCATGTCCTAAAGCCCAGCCCAACGGCCCACGCATAAATTAATGTGCTAGCGAGTATTCCACGGATGGAATATAAGCCAATTAGCCTTTTGACTATCAATGGTTATGATACAAATTTTGATTGTGATCAGTGCGCCTGCCTGCACAATGTTTAATATAGATCTAATTTGTAACGACCCATTGATAAGGAATGCTCCATGATAAAGGCTTACGCAGCACATGAACCGAAAGGCAAGCTCACCCCCTTTGAATATGATCCTGGCGAGCTCAAGCCAAACGAAGTTGAACTTGATGTTATGTATTGCGGCGTTTGCCACAGTGATTTGAGCGTAATTGATAACGAATGGGGGATCAGCAAATATCCTGTCGTCGGTGGCCATGAAGTTGTGGGCACTATCCGTCAAATAGGTAGCGCCGTAAAAGGGCTTAAAATTGGCCAAGTGGCAGGGTTAGGCTGGCATGCTGGTTATTGCAATCACTGTCGGTTGTGCGACAACGGAGATCACAACTTATGCGCTAAGGCACGCCCGACGATAGTTGGCCATCACGGAGGCTTTGCCGATAAAGTGCGCGCGCAAGAAAATGCGGTTGTGGTTATTCCTGATGGAATTGATCTCGCCTCCGCTGGACCATTATTTTGTGGTGGTATCACGGTTTTTAATCCCCTGAGCGAATTTGACATCAAACCTACAGATAAAGTCGCTGTCATTGGTATTGGTGGCCTAGGGCACCTAGCGCTGCAGTTTCTAAATGCTTGGGGCTGTGAAGTTACCGCATTTACCTCAAGTGAAGCAAAGCAACTAGAAGCAAAATCTTTAGGTGCTCATCATGTGATTAACTCTCGTGATAACGAGGAAATAAAACAAGCCGCCGGCGAGTTTGATCTGATCATATCTACGGTAGCCGTTACCCTAGATTGGGAAGCATACATCAGTACACTGGCCCCTAAAGGTCGCTTACATTTTGTTGGCGCGATTACCGAACCGCTAAAAATCAGCGTGTTTTCGCTTATGTCTCAGCAGCGAAGCATCTCTAGCTCTCCTGTTGGCAGCCCAGCTACCATCGCTAAAATGCTTGAATTCGCCAAGCTGCATAATATCAAACCGGTCATCGAAACTTACTCGTTTGATGAGATTAATCAAGCACTTGAAAGGCTTCGAGTCGGTGACGTGAAATATAGAATAGTGTTAAAACGCTGATAAGTTAAGGTCGCGAAAGAATCGTTAATGCCCCTATGCAATCCATAAAATATTGCTTAGGGGCTCGCTTTTCCATCGGTGGCGCTTTACACGGTAAGACCGCGCTTGCGCCATAAAAAATACACCACAGGCACTACCAGCAGACTGAGTATTAACGCGCTTGCCATGCCCCCGACCATAGGCGCCGCAATACGGCTCATTACTTCAGCGCCTGTACCGCTGCCAAACATAACAGGCAGTAAGCCAATAATAACAGTAGCAACTGTCATCATAACGGGCCGAACTCTAAGGCCTGCCCCTTGCATCACGCTGTGGCGAAGCTTGTCCACTGAAATTCGCCCGCCAACGTTTTGTTCATCTAAGCTCAGTTTTTCGTATGCTTGATTCAAATACACCAGCATGATCACGCCAATTTCAACGGCTACGCCAGCTAACGCGATAAAGCCAACGCCAACGGCAACGGACAAATTAAAGTCCGCAAGATACACTAGCCATATGCCACCAATCATGGCTAAGGGCAGTGTTCCAAGAATAATCGCCACTTCTGCAAAACGCTTAAAGTTGAGATATAAAAGTAAAACAATGATGGCTAATGTGAGGGGTATCACGTAATTCAGCTTTTCTTTGGCTCGCTCAATGTACTCATACTGCCCAGCCCACGTAACACTATAGCCCGCAGGCAATACCAGTTTGTCTTTGAGCAATGCTTGGCCTTTTTGTACGTAGTGGCTTACGTCGATGTTGTTTATATCAATGAATATCCAACCATTTAAGCGGGCGTTTTCGCTTTTAATCGCTGCAGGACCGTCATCAATATAGACTCTGGCCACCTCCCCCAGCGTTAAGTGCTGGCCAGTTTTAGTGACTATGGGTAAACGCTGCAATTGCTCAGGGGAATCACGGTACGCTTGCGGGTAGCGCACATTTATCGGATAGCGAGCGAGACCTTCCACTGATTGACCTATGTTCACTCCACCAACTGCCATCGTTATGACGTTTTGAATAGCACTAACGCTAAGACCATATCGAGCCGCTGCTTCTCGGTTTATGTCCAGCTTAATGTATCGCCCGCCAACTGCACGCTCTGCATAAACTGAAGCCGAGCCCTGCATAGGCGTAAGGATCCGCTCAATATCTTGGCCAATTTTTTGAATAACCGCTAAATCTTCACCTGCGACTTTTATACCTACAGGCGTTTTAATGCCGGTTGCCAGCATATCAATGCGCGTTTTTATCGGCATAACCCATGAGTTAGTCACGCCGGGCAGCTTTAATGCCTGCTCTAACGCATCACGAATGTCAGCTTTGCTCATACCCACACGCCATTCGTCTTCAGGCTTAAATTGTATAAAGGTTTCAATCATTGTTAATGGTGCAGGATCGGTCGCGGTATCCGCTCGACCGATTTTACCAAATACGTTCTTTACCTCTGGCACGGTGCGGATGAGCTTATCGGTTTGCTGCAAAATCTCCCGAGCTTTACCGACGGATATCCCTGCATATGTCGTCGGCATATACATTAAGTCACCCTCATCCAGTGGTGGCATAAATTCGCTACCAATATTCTTCAGCGGATAAAATCCAACCAGTGCAATAACAAAAGCGACAAATAATGTACTTTTAGGGAAGTTCAGCACCATTTTTAAAGCCGGCATGTACAAAGCGATTAATGCACGATTAATCGGGTTTTTGTGTTCACTTATGACCTTACCGCGAATGGCATACCCCATCAGTACTGGCACCACACTGATTGCCAGCCCTGCTGAAGCGGCCATGGCATAGGTTTTCGTGAATGCAAGCGGTGCGAACATTCGCCCTTCTTGAGCTTCAAGCATAAACACAGGTAGAAAGCTGACCGTAATGATAAGCAGACTAAAGAACAAGGCAGGCCCCACTTCAGAGGCCGATTTAATAACGATTTCCCAGCGGTTGTGCTCGGTTAACCCAACGTCTTGCATATGTTTATGCATGTTTTCAATCATCACGATAGCCCCGTCAGTCATGGCACCAATGGCAATCGCTATTCCCCCAAGGGACATAATATTGGCATTAATACCCTGCCAATACATAATGATAAAAGCGATTAAAATACCCAATGGTAAGCTAACAATGGCGACCAAAGACGAGCGCACATGAAATAAGAACACAGCACACACAACGCCGACTATCAGTAATTCTTCTAGCAGCTTCGACCATAAATGCTCAACCGCGCTCTCAATCAGTTCTGAACGGTCATAAACCGCGACAATCTCAACCCCGTCAGGTAAACCTTGTTTTAGCACCTCAAGCTTTTCTTTAAATGCCTCAATGGTTTTTTGCGCATTTTCACCAAAACGCATCACCGCAATGCCGCCTACCACTTCACCTTCCCCATTCAACTCAGCGATACCACGGCGCATCTGTGGCCCAAGATGAATATCTGCCACATCGCGCAATAACACGGGCACACCATTGTCGTTAAAGCCTAAAGGGATCAACGCTAAATCGGCTTTGTTTTGTATGTATCCATTGGTTGAGACCAAATATTCAGCCTCTGCCATTTCTATAACCGATGCCCCAACTTCTTGATTACCGGCCTGAATCGCGGTTTGAATAAGGCTCAAGGGAATGTTGTAAGCACGCAATTTATTTGGGTCGACCACCACCTGATATTGCTTAACCATACCGCCTATAGTGGCCACTTCTGAAATACCCGGTACAGATTGCAATTCAAATTTTAAAAACCAGTCCTGTAAAGAGCGCAGTTCACTTAAATCATGACCACCGGTTTCATCTTTAAGTGCATACATATAGACCCAGCCAACGCCTGTGGCATCAGGTCCTAATTGTGGTTTTGCCTGTGCAGGCAAGTTTGGGCTCACTTGAGATAAGTATTCCAAGACCCGTGATCGCGCCCAGTAAGGGTCGGTATCGTCATCAAAAATGATATACACGTACGAGTCACCAAAGAAAGAAAAGCCACGAACAGTTGTTGCCCCAGGAACAGACAACATCGCGCTGGTAAGCGGATACGTCACCTGATCCTCAACCACTTGCGGGGTTTGCCCGGGGTAGCTGGTTTTAATGATCACCTGCACATCCGATAAATCAGGGATGGCATCCACTGGGGTATGTTTAATACTAAATAACCCCAATCCTACGATCATGGCCGTCAGTAAAAGCACCAATAGTCGATTGTTCACCGACCAGCGAATAATATGCACAATCATAGCGCGGCCTCACCAGTGAGTGACAACGCCTGTATAACAAATTCCCCATCATGTATCTCGAAGGTAAAGGTAATTTCGCTACCTGACTTAAGCTGCTCAATTGACTGAGTATCAAGCTGGTCACTGAAGGAAAAGTCCAGGGTGGCAGGCTCTCGCCCCCATTTTTTTATTGGCCCACGGCTAATATTGATCGTTCTTGAAATTGCATTAATCTCGTTAACGATACCGCGCACCGTCGCTTGCTGGTGCATTGTATTTTCTTCGTCTAGGGTCGCTGGCATTTCCATGGACGTCATGGTTTTCACCTGCGATATCATCGCGCTGCTATGGTCCATACGGATAAAATCAGACGATATACTGCTTTGCGAGTCCAATAAAAATTGGGCTGAGGTAACGATGTCATCATGTTCTTTGAGACCAGCTGCAATCTCAATGAAGTCGCTATCCATACGACCTAGTTTCACCTCGACCGATTTAAAATACCCATCACCGAGGGCCAAAACCACCCGATCTTGACGACCCGTTCGGATCACAGCCTCGCGAGGTACAAGTAACACCTTACTGCTGGCTTCCCCTTCAATCGTAATATCTGCAAACATATTGGGTTTTAATTGACGGTACGGATTATCGAAACGCAAGCGCACTCTAAATGCACGGGTGGTTTTATCAAGTGACGGGTAAATATAATCTAGTTCCCCTACCCATTGCTGCTCAGGTAAATAACCAACGTTCATCGTCACAGGCAGACCTGGCTTTAGTAAGGCCGCTTGCTGCTGAAATACTTCAGCTTCAACCCACACTTCGTCCAAACTGGCGATCGACATCAGCGTATCACCAGGTTTAACATAATAGCCATGACGAATTTTCAAATGCTCTAATACTCCTGACTGAGGTGCATAGAAAGTGACACTTTGCAGTACTTCATTACCGCTATTAAGTTGTTCCATGGCTTGCTTGGGCATATGCAGTGCCCGCAAACGCTGCCGCGCAGCATCAACAAGCACGGTGCTGTTGCGCTTTTTCGCCAGCAAATACTCTTCTTGAGCACTGACTAATTGTGGTGAATAGATACCGTAAATTTTTTGACCTTTGGTTACGGCTTCTCCCGCAGTACTGACATAAAGCGCGTCGACCCAACCTTCCACTCTAGGATGCATATGCACTATGGTATCTTCGTTATAGCCAATATAGCCCACGGTATGAATGGTGTTCTCAAGTCTTGCCATGCGCGCACGTGCAGTGCGCACACCCAAGTTATTGACCACATCTGGCGATACCTTAATCGCCCCAGCTTGTGCAGCCATATCACTGTCACCACTTTTTTCGCCGTAAAACGGAATGAGGTCCATGCCCATAGGCGACTTACCCGGCTTGTCTTGGCGAAAATTTGGATCCATCGGTGCAACCCAATACAAAGGCGCATTTTGACCGGCACCATTGCGCTGGCCATTGTTACTTGATTCAGCGTCAGTTAAAAATTGACTACCAAACTGCGCATATAGCCCTATGGCAATAACACCGCCTAAGATAAAAGCGACTACGATACTGATAATTGTTTTCATGGGTGACTTTCCTGGTGAGACACTAGGTGACGTACATCACCTAACGTGTTTGACGAAGAGTTTTGGCGAGAAGAATGCGCTTGATTGGTTAACGTCTGCGTAGGCAAAAAATACGCAATCTGGGCCTGAATTTTATATTGCTGGTTTATCAACTTAAGCTGCTCAAGCTGAGCATCAAGCTCAATAACCGCCACCTCTGTAGCCTGTGAAAGACTGCTATAATCGTGACTAAAATTGGCAATACTGACCTCTTTTTGTTCAGCAATATTACTAAGAATAACCTCGTCGTAATGTTGTATACGCTGTGTTACCTGTGCATATTGGCCATGTAAACTATCCAGTTCAGCAAACATTTCACGCAGTAATAAACGATAGTCTGTACGCAGTGATTCTTTTTGATGATGGGACACGGCCAACAGGTTGTCTTGTTTCTTAGTTGAAAAAATGGGTAAATCAACACTTACCCCAACAGACCAGAAATCTGCTCGGCTACGATTAAAATCATCATCTTGACGATAGGCATAACTGGCATTTACGCCCCATTTTGGACCGTATTGCGCTTTCGCTAATCGCACATCACTGCTACTAGCCACTATCGCTTGGTGAAATGCTTTCACTCTGGGATGCGCAATTAAGATTTGAGCAATGGCTTGACGATTAAGCTTCTCAGCCTTAATTAACTCAGGCAATGGCGCCAGTAATGGTAAAACAGCACCATCTGCTTCATCTATTTGGCATGTCTGAATGATTGCGTGTCCCTCAACCGAACGAAAGTCATCGTTATTATTCGGCTCTACGGCCAACCACCGGCATAAATTGGCTTGGGCGGTGCGCTGAAATGTGTGTAAAGCGCTAATACGGTCATCTAATTTCGCAATACTGAGCTGCGCTTCCAGAACATCACTTTGTGTGCCGCGCTTTTGGCCACTAGCGTAAACGGCTGCATAATTTGTTTGAGCAATATCGATAAGCTGTGAGAGCACTGCCCGCTGCCGCATAGAAAGTGCGATACTTTGCTTGGCGCTGTACAAGTCCATCCATAAACTAGTCACATTGCGTTTCACTAGGGCTAATCGGTCTTGACGCAACAGGGGCTGTTGCGCGGCAAGTTCATTATAGCGCTGACGGGATATTGTTCGGCTGTCACCGCGTGTTAGCATTTGCTTAACACCGACTTTTAACTGTGTCATTGGCTCTTGATTAAAGGCAAAACCATCACTGGGTACACTTAGCAAACCCAGTGAAAATTCTGGATTAGGCAGGGTGTCAGCAGCCGTTCCCTGCGCTTTTAACGCTTGCTCCTTTTGCGTACTACCTGCTAACCATGGGTCATTTTGCTGAGCTTGTAATACTGCTTGTTGTAAATTAACGGCCCAAGTTTGGGTGCTTATCACCAATACGCCACACGTAAGCAAAGTACGCACGGTAGAACGTGCTGTACTTTGCTTGCGGCTTATTACGTTAGCCAATTTCATTTTTACTCTCGACAAAATATTTTGTGCTATTTATTCGTAACCACAGATAACGCTACGAAAATAGTGCTGTAAGAATCGAAAAGAGCTTTGCTTGAACGAAGCTTTCTCGGTTAAACATGACAACTGAGTCTTAAAAAAAAGACCCAACTAGATTGCTTTAACCGTGTATAGGAGGGCGTTTTGCTTTGGAATGGAACGGGCTTTGACTAGACGACAAAATACTGGAAATTTTATCCTCTGAGAGATTACTTGCGAACACCGATTGCGCAGACATCAATGCTAGCACACCACATGCTGCTACAGGGCAATTGCACGACTCACCAGTATTATCATCGCAGCAGTCGCTATTCATAGCGGTGCTTGAATCACCAGTTGTGGATAACATTTCATCACCCATTTGCATCATACAAGGCGCTTCAGTAGCGTGAGTGTCGTATGCACCACGGGACAATTGTTGTGCTGATAACGCATCACCTTGGCTGACTTGCATGACAAAGCAACTCATGCCATTAACCGCCAACGATTGACTAGCAAAAAGCAGTGCTATCAATAGGTAAGTGGTTAATCTGAAGGTCATATTATTACGGTTCTCTATTATTGGTGCTGGTATCATTGATGTTGTTATTATTGGTACTGGAAACGCCCAAAAAAGCGCTTTTATACCTGAAAAAGCGACCTGAAGCATAAACAAAAAACATATTAAACCAGCAGCTTACTAAAGGTAGTTTATCGTTTGTATGCCTGTGGTGCACGAAATTAATTGCCCCCTATTTTTAGGGCCTGTTTACCGCCTATGCCCCAGGAACATCAGTTGACACTTTAGAGACACACTCTGAGGGTAAAATCTTTCGGGCTAATGCCACCCAAAAAGGGCTGGCGAACAAACTTAATGCAATAACCGCTACCGTTACATGATAACCATAATCTGTAATCAGTTTTGACTGGCGACCCAGTGTAGCCAAAATAAAACTGAACTCCCCTACTTGCGCAAGCATGGCTGCGGTATATAGACTCTTAGACCAACTTAATTTCAGTAGTCGCAGCGTTACCGTGGCGATAAGGGTATTACCCACTAGCACCATCACGAGTAACGTCCCCAGCAGCGTACTGTTTTGTTCAATAAATTCCATATTGAGTAACATGCCAATAGACATAAAGAATAACGCAATAAACACCACATGAAATGCTTCTAAACTGCTTCTAATCCATATTGAATCTTTCATTTTCGCCACCAACATACCGCCTACAAACGCGCCTAGCGCAGTCGATAAATGCATAAATCCAGATAACAAGGCCAAACCAAAACAGCACAATAACGCCCCGAATACCTGCAGTTCGTGATTAACCTTTAACTTATTTAACCAACGAAATTCAATATGTTCTTGATTCAGTAGCCAGCGCACCAATAACAACACACCTATGCCAGCGCCCACCTGCATAGCAACCACGTCAGATTGCACCCCTGACTCGTCCATTATCCCGATAATAATGACCATGGGAATAACAGCCAAGTCTTGTACTAATAAAATACCGAGAACATGCTGCCCTTGTTCGCTGTGCAATTCATTTTTATCTTGCATCAGCTTTAATACCACCGCAGTGCTGCTAAGGCTCATAACAAAACCTAACAACACAATACGTTGCGCTGACCAGTCCAATAAACTGCCAACCACAAACATACTGGCCACGCTTAAAATGATCTGTAATCCCGTACTGCCAATCGACACCCGCCAACTACGGCGTAATTTATCAGGGCTGACCTCCATTCCAATAAAAAACAATAACAATATAACGCCGAGTGATCCCATGGTTTCAATCACATCAATATCATTGATCAAGCTTAAACATTGTGGGCCAACAATAAGCCCGGTCAGAATATAAGCCAGTACAAGAGGTAGTTTGAAATGTCTAAAGATTAACGAAAGCAATAAGCCAATAAACGTTGTGCCCACAACAGCGGGTAAAATAGGGTCAAAATGCATAGATTCCAAATGGCGAGGTTTTTATTATCTATTACAAAGACCGCCATAGATTGAAAGGTTCCCATCTGAAAAGCTTTGTCACACTTTCCCTTTTTTAACGCACAGCATAATGAAAAGCGCAGATTAAGTATTCCCCCTAAATTTCCATCAGCTCCCAGCGACTGCCACACAAGCATTTGCTGTTACCGGCGTTAGATGGATTTGTTTTAACTACCCAGTCATTCGCCATGGGCTGTAAGTGCCTTTTAAGGTTCCAGCTAAGCTAGACCATAAACCAAACAACTCACTAAATATTTCGTATTTAAATGGCCTGTATAAAAAGCAGGTTTAATAAAACTTAATAAAAAATGCTTATATTGCTTCCTATTATGTAATTTTGTATGGTCTCGCTTTGTTCTTCTCAAGAACACTAAGTCATTAATTTAACTATGTGAAATATATTTCACATAGTTTTTAATTAGTATTCGCAGCTTCAAACTGCGCTTTCACCTTTTGCATAAACTCGGTTTTGTTTACCAGACGATCTGCCTCTATGTTTTGGCTAATGACTGATTGACTCATGGTGTCGTTCCACTCTTTCATTCCTGGTACCGCTGCAAGTATATCCCATTCAAGTTGGCTAGAGCCAAAAGTGCTGACAATGGTGTTTACGTAATAAACGTATATATCCGCCATGGTAAATTGTTCACCTGCGATCCAAGGTGAAAACTGACACAAGCGACTTAAGGCGGTCACCCCACGGTTTAATACTTGGCGTACTTCCGCTTTAACTGATTCAGGAATTTCAGCGCCTGAAAATACATAAGGAATAAAACGCCTGCTGGGTAGTTCAAAATAAAGCTCTGCAATTTTCATAATTTGACGCACAACCGCACGTTCGCCAGCATTTTCTGGATACAGCGGCCTTGCAGGGTAAGTCTCTTCGATAAAGTCACAAATGACACTCGACTCTGAAAGGTGAAGGCCTTCGGCTGTTGTGATAACAGGTACTTTGCCCGCAGGACTAATGGCTAGTAACGCGTCACTACCCGCGTAAAGAAGGTTTTCTTTAAATGGCAGTTCTTTATACAGAAGTACATGCTTCACTAGGTTGTAATAGTTGCTAGCGGCAAAACCGTGCAAAGTCATCATAAATCAGTTTCCCATTATTGAGGCGAAGATTTTTTAATTGCCGGACAAGCAATTAAAGCCGTTATGACTTGTTTTAATTGGGTTAGATATGAGATTGAACAAGACACCCAACTTACCAAAGTACCTAACACAAACACAATTAACAAGTATTAAGCGGTTATATGCACCACCTAACTCAGATTGCAGCCAGCTTACATTAAGTGATGTATTAAAAGACGCTGAAAATATGTTTTTGTGATTCAGCCTTGTTGCAGTAAAGCCCTTGCTTTCGCCATCTCTCGTATACGTTGATGGTCTGTGGGTTGTTTGAATTGTTGTAACATATGCTCACTGCCTAGCGCCGTGCTGAAAGGTCGTTCAAATGGCTAATTATCTTGATTTAATTTTTAAAAGCTTAATCTTAGCACCGTACCAATTAGCCATGGGCGCAGCTGCAATGCCGTGTATTAAGGTGCTCATCCATACTGCATTAATTGCGACTATTAATATTGAATGACCGTATTCACCTAAAATATCTTTGGAAATAATTAGCGCAAAAAGAGCGGTAGCAAGGCCCCTTGGGCCAAAAAAACCCATGAATACCTTGGTAAGTGTTTTTGCTTTTGTACCGATCAATGACAAATAAATGGCAAGAGGACGAACAATAAAAATACTGACCAAGATGTAACCCGCGACTGGCAACGTTAAATGTTCTACAGCGGAGGGAAGAAGCCCGAGGCCGATAATAACAAACGAAGTCCATATTAAAATTTGCCCTTCACTTTCAGTAAACTGATAGATAAATCGGCAGTGCCCTTTTACAATATTACCAAACGCTAAACCGGCAACGAACGCTGAAATAAACCCATTCCCGCCCAGCAAACTAGCCATCAAATATGATGTGCCGGTAAGTGCTAAAACACCGATCCCTTCAAATACACTGGATGATACTTTTTTTGACTCGGTGTATAAAAATAAGCGCCCGCTCGACCAGCCCATACCTACCCCAACCAATATACCTACAACAATTTGGCTGAAGCCAAACATTAACCATGATATTTCATTCTCTTGAGGGCCAGTTTCCATCGCAACTAGACTGGCAAAAAATAGAATAACGGGTAATGCGAGTCCATCATTTAACCCACTTTCAACCGATAAGCTTTGTCGCTCGTTTGCAGGTACACTTTTATTAGAAACCACCGCTTGACCTAATGCCGCATCAGTGGGGGCCAAAATAGCGGCAACCAACGCCAACATTGCCCAAGGCCACTCAGGGAAAAACAAGTAAGCAAAGCCAGTACCAATTAAAATACTTAATGGGAGGCCTATCAATAACATTCTCAGTGGCCAAGAATTCTGTTTTTTCAGCCTACGCAGGTTTATTTGCGAGGCATCTAAAAACAGTAAAACAACAAGTGATATCTCTGCGATTAAGTACACAGTTTCATGTGCATCCCCAACATGAATCAATCCCAATTGATTCATCAGAAAACCCATTCCCAAAAAGACCATTGGCGCGGTGATGATAGTGGTAGACAGTTTTTTGGCTAACATGGCGTAAGCGCTAACTGAAAAAAGAAGAATGAGTAATCCGATTTCCATTACAGGTTCCTATTGGGCTGAGTTGGCCTTTGTAAAGTATTTGGTGTCGTTTCCAAATAAATGAGAGCAACACACGTTATTGGGTTAAATGACTTGGTTTGTATCTAGCGCAAGTCCAAAAATTAACCGGCACGTGGCCGGTCATATTTTACGTGTAAAGCTCTAAAACCAGCTTACGCGTTAGTGACTGGTTGTACGCTTAGCATCTAAGCCTAAAAATCTATCTACCGATAAGAAGCCTGGTCCACGTGCGAAAATCACTAATAATGAAACCGCCCACCACGAAGCTGGATTAATCCAATGATCTAATGTGGGAAAAACAGCAAGCTGAATAAACATTGTCATACCAATAAGGCCTAAAGCTGCAAAGCGAGAAAACAAACCAATAATCAGTAATATTGGAAGTAGCACTTCAACAACGCCTGCAACTACCGCGAGTGTTTCAATTGTTTTTACAATAAATGAACCGTCTACATAATCTAATGTTTGTGGATCGCACAGGAGTAATGCGCCATCTCTGACTGGGTCTGGGCAAAAGAATTCGTATTTAAATAGGTCGTACTTATCAATATTGAATTGTAAAAAACCATCCCATTTACTTAATCCCGAATCGAGAAATACTTTAGCGACCATAAAACGCAGTGACAAAAGTGCCAAAGGTTCTAAAAACCGCGACAACTGCTCACCCATCTGCACATATAGCAGTTGTATATTTTTTATCATTCCCATGTTTATTCCTTATTTATTTTTCTTTTTTACCGTGTGCTAAATCTTTTCGATTTCCACTAGTTCATTTTGTAAGCATACGGTAAACGCATCGCTCACTTCAAAGTTTTCATCTACCTTTATTGCGGCATCAAATGCCTCACCCAAAGCGCAACCTTTGCCTTTTAGAGCCTGCATCAGTGTAGCCTCTGCAGCAGAGAGTAAACGTGCTTGCACCGCACCGTGTAAGCGCCACAACATCACAAAATCCACGGTAGAAGATGCAGTTCTAACGTCGCCACTACTATTTGTTTTTAGCGAAATCCATTCAGCAAAGGCTTCTTCACTCGCACGCAGCAAACGCACGCTAGGGTTGAGCTTTACATTAAGTTCAGTCAGCTCAGAGCCTTGTTCCATGAGTTGCGTAACATACCCTATGGTTAATGTTTCACTTGAATCGGCACTCATTAAACTCAGTAACCACGCATAATCTAAATGCGCAATATCCACTAAGTTAAGGTATGACTTGGATTTATTTTGCTGATTGGCAGGAGTTTCAAAGGTATCTTTGCTTTCAAGTTCATTACCTTTAATAAAATCCGTTATAAAGTCAGGTAGGCTAAGTCCATATCCAACCAACGTACCTTGTTCGGGTGGAAAACGGTCAACATAACATCGCGCCATTTTCCTAAAATATTCACTGCCCATTTTCTTTTCGCACATGGGAAAGTTAGCCGCTAATGCGTCCACGCAGCCTTTATAAAACCCGTTGCGATAGATAGCTAACCGCTTCATGTGCGACGAATTTTCGCAAAAACGCGCCATTGCACTTAGATCACCGCTGCGTAAATACACCGTAAAAGCATCAATATATTGATCAGTACTCATTAGCGAATCACTTCTTTATCAGGCGCATTTAAATAAGGTGCATTGACCCTCTTTTGTGACTCAGATTTCACCAAATAATTTTGCGCTATTTGCCACTCGCTCATGAGTTCTTCAAAGGACGGAATATTAGCATCTCGCTCAATAAGTACAGGTCGATGACCAAATAACCCTAATGCTTGTTCCAATAACGTCCATACAGGAGGCGCCACGGCAGCAGCATGGCTATCAATCAATAATGACCGGCCAAGAGCAGGATCGGGATCATGTCCTGCGATATGGATTTCTCCTACAAGCTCCGCGGGGATCTGTCTTAAATAATTCAATGCATCGATACCCGTGTTCTGACTACTGATATATAAATTATTAATATCGATAAGTAAGCCACAACCCGTTTGCTTAGCAGCCTCAACCAAAAATTGAGGTTCATCCATTTCACTAATAAAATCTAAATAGTTACTTGGGTTTTCAATTAAGATAGACCTTCCGATAGCGCACTGGTAACAGTCAATGCCATCCACTAAAGAATTAAGAGCATCTTTTGTTCGAGGCAAGGGCATTAAATCTGCGTAATATTTACCATTCGACTTTGACCACACGGCATGCTCAGATACGAGGGCGGGTTGAAATTCATCGATCAGGGCTTTCACGCGTTTAGTATGCGCAGACATGGCTTGAAGGTCAGACCCCAGCGACCCACCTACACCGTGAAAACTGACGTTATGATTTTCACGAACAGCTCTCAGATAATTTAATCGTGGTCCACCTGCAACAAAATAGTTTTCGGTATGCACTTCAAACCAAAGATCATCAGTTACAGATGAATTTTTAACTGGTAGCGCTAATATTTCATCAAGGTGTTCTGGTTTTAAACTTAACCCCGCACTTAGTTTCTCCCCAACATTTATATGCTGAGGAGAATGTAATTTATTAGCCTTCAAGTGAGCCTGTTCCATTAGGCGTTACAATTGACTCACATGTGCCTTTAGGTGAATACGTCCACGCATTAGCTTGGAAATCAGTCGTTGAAGTACCTTCACAACTTGTACCTGCACCTGCTTTACAATCGTTCTCACCTGCTAGTGCAATGCCGTAACACTTATCTTTACGGCCACGAACTTTATCACCCGCTAACCAATTGGTAAGTTGCTCTTGTACTTTTGGTGATGCGCCATCTGCAATGTTTAATTGACTATTAGGACCTGCCACTGTAGCTGTACTTAAAACTGCTGCTGATGCGCCAATTAACAACGCTTTAGTTAAATTTACTTTTTTCATTTACATGCTCCTGATTAAAATATTTTTCTTGTTTTATAAATGAGTGTTAAGAACAAATTAACGAACACCCACATTTTGATAAACAAGTACCAAAGGGATAAGCGGTATCGCCGATCTATCAATTCAAAAGACCTTTTCATGGTATTAAAAATTTCAGATCGTTTGCCATTAATGTGAAATAACGGCGCAATCAACAAAAACTAAGTGATAAACGCATTCCCATTCATAATAGGAATACCAAGCACTGATGAGCAATAAGATGTGATTATCGTGCCAAAATCTGCCGCGATTAACGCTCTGTGAAAATTTTTCCATATCTCGTGTAAGGGCTACTGCAAAGTAGCGTAAAAAACTTATTTAACGCGGTGTTAAAAATCGCAAACACTTACGCCATCGTGTCTAAGCGCGTAATTCGAATGTCGGTACTTTTCTTGCTCCATTTATATCTTGCGTGCCTCTGACGTAGCTGCAGCATATTCAGTCGCTGTATATGGGGGACTTAAAAAAGCGCTGAGAGATTTGTAAGTAAAGTAACTAGTGACTAGGAGGTAATATGGCTGGCGGATGGGCGAAAGACGGCGCAGTACAAGAACAAATTGACGCAAGCATTGATGAGGCAGTGGCGCGGGCGAAAAGTCAGATCCTTAAAGGAGAAAGTGCCGAGTTCTGTGAAGAATGTGATGAACCCATTTCCGAACGGAGGCGTATCGCTGTGCCAGGCGTTCAGTTATGCATCAACTGTCAAACGGAAATCGAGAAGCACGCGAGTGTTAAATCTTCTATCAACCGCCGTGGCAGTAAAGACAGTCAACTACGGTGATACACTGTCCCGAACTCGAATGAGTTGGAATTGGCGTAGACCTGCGTCGCTACTCACAGCAAACTACAGTAGCTTGCTGCAAGTATCGCGTGCGACACTAGCTCAAATATTTACTCCGCGCTAAAGGGTGGCCTAGCACGCTCATCTACGGTCAATTTAAACACATCTGGGCGCGAATAATGACCAGCGGGATCTAAATCATATCGGGCTTTAATAATGTCATCTAAGTCTACTTGGGCACTGATTAACCCTTCTTCATTATACAACGGCCCAGCTAAGACTTCCCCCATGGGCGATACAATAACACTGCCCCCGCGAATCAGTGGTTTATCCGCTGGCCAAGCCTTATCTGGCGCTGTTTCTGTCGTTCCCTTTTGTGACGGTGGCCCTTGATATTGGCATGCGCTGACGAGAAAGTTACGCCCCTCGTAAGCAATATGGCGCATGCTCGCTTGCCAAATATCACGGTCATCTACAGTAGGCGCACACCAAATATCCATTCCTTTGCCGTACATAGTACTGCGTAACAAAGGCATGTAATTCTCCCAGCAAATAGCCGCGCCCACTCGCCCAGCGGTGGTGTCTACAATTGGAATGGTTGAGCCATCGCCCAGTCCCCAAATAAGGCGTTCACTGGCGGTTGGCATCAACTTTCTATGTTTCTTCACTTCACCCTTTTGAGTGATAAATAATGCGGTGCAATAAAGCGTACTCCCCCCGCGTTCGATCACCCCTATTACGATGGACGTATTACACGTGGTTGCTAACTCAGTGAGCGCCTGAACTTCAGGTCCGTCGATTTCAATCGCTTGCTGGAAATAAGCTAAGTAATCTTCACGGCCCTGCTCAGTCCGATACCCCACCCGCGTGCCAAAATCTGCGCCTTTTGGGTACCCACCTAAGAGCGCTTCAGGTAACACCAATAAATCGCACTTGCTGTCTTCAATAGCCTGTTTAAAACTCATAATGCGCGCTAACGTCGCGTTGGTTCCGTCTGCAGATGAGCCAAGTTGCAACGCGGCTATTATTTTCTTATTCATTGACAGTCCTGTTTCTAAGTATATTGATGGATGCTTTAAACCTCATTTAAATGTGCAGTATTGATAAGTCCCCGTCAATACGCTTTGCGATGGCCTGCTCTGATAACCGATGGTTCACTTGCGCTTACTTCGTTAGCACCTTACTCTGAATAAAAATATTGATAAGGCCTATTTCATGACAGCTTCTGCTCCCTTCCCTCATCTATTAAGTCCTCTTGATCTTGGGTTTACCACCTTGAAAAATAGAACGCTAATGGGCTCTATGCATTTAGGGTTAGAAGAAGAAAAAGGTGGCTTTGATAAACTCGCTGCATTCTATGCTGAGCGGGCCAAAGGAGGTGTAGGGTTAATTGTGACCGGTGGAATTAGCCCTAACATTGCAGGTTGGGTGGCGCCTTTCGCAGGGCGCATGAGCTCTAGCCGACACGCTAAAAAGCACCGCATTATAAGCGAAGCGGTGCACCGCGAAGGCGGCAAAATTTGTATGCAAATACTGCACTCAGGCCGCTATGGTTATCATCCCTTTAATGTATCAGCTTCTGCGACCAAAGCCCCTATTGCGCCTTTTAAGCCTAAAGCGCTTTCTATTCGAGGGGTTAAAAAGACCATTGCTGACTATGTGGCCTGTGCCGGGTATGCCCAAGAGGCAGGTTACGACGGTGTCGAAATAATGGGCTCCGAGGGTTACCTTATTAATCAGTTTTTCTGCGAGCGCACCAACCAACGAGATGACGAATGGGGCGGTAGTCTTGAAAATCGCGCACGCTTGGCCATTGAAGTCGTGCGTCAAACCCGGCAGAACGTCGGTGCTAACTTTATCATTATTTACCGTCTATCCATGCTTGATTTAGTGGAGGGCGGTGCCCCATGGGACGAAGTCGTTTACCTTGCAAAAGCCATCGAGAAAGCAGGCGCAACGTTAATTAATACCGGTATAGGTTGGCATGAAGCACGCATCCCCACCATTGTGACCTCAGTACCTCGAGCCGCCTTTACTTGGATCACGCAAAAAATGAAAGCTGAGGTATCAATTCCCCTGATTACCACTAACCGGATCAATACCCCTGAGGTGGCAGAATCAGTATTAGCAAATGGTCACGCGGATATGGTGTCCATGGCGCGGCCTTTTTTGGCAGACTCACAATTTGTGGCAAAAGCCATGCGCAATGAGTCTGACCAAATCAACACCTGTATCGCCTGTAATCAAGCATGCTTAGATCACGCCTTTGCCCAAAAACGCGCAAGTTGTTTGGTCAACCCCCAAGCGTGTTATGAAACCGAGTTAATTTTTAAAACCGTCGTCACCCCAAAAAAACTCGCCGTAATCGGCGCAGGACCAGCAGGTTTAGCCTTTGCTACCTATGCAGCGCAGCGTGGACATCAAGTACATTTGTTTGAGCAAGCCAGTGAAATTGGTGGCCAGTTTAATTACGCCAAGCAAATCCCAGGTAAGGAAGAGTTTTACGAAACCCTGCGTTATTACGCCCGTATGATTGAGGTTGCGGGGGTAAGATTACATTTGAACAGCAGGGCCAATGCAGATAGTTTGCGCGAGCATGATTTTGACGAAATTGTGATGGCTACAGGTATCAAGCCAAGACAAGTAGCTATCCCGGGGATTGAACATGAAAAGGTACTGAGCTACATAGATGTTCTGCGAGATCACAAGCCAGTCGGTAATATCGTCGCGCTTATTGGTGCTGGTGGCATTGGCTTTGACGTAGCGGAATATCTAGTCGAGCAAGAAGCATTAACCACACACCTTGATAAATGGTTGAGCCATTGGGGTATTGATAAAGATATAAAACACCCTGGTGGGTTAACCGAGCCCCAAATATCTGTCACTCAGCGCGAAGTGTATTTGTTGCAACGTAAATCGAGCAAAGTGGGTGCAGGGTTAGGCAAAACGTCCGGTTGGGTTCATCGCGCGTCGCTTAAACAGCATAACGTCAAAATGATTAACTCAGTGACGTACCTAAAAATTGACGACCAAGGATTGCATGTCAGTATCAAAGGTGAACAGCGCATTATTGAGGCCGACAATATCATTATTTGTGCTGGTCAAGAGCCACTACGAGAACTGCATGACAGTCTACTTACATTAGCCAAACCCGTGCATATTATCGGTGGAGCCGACGTGGCTGCAGAACTTGATGCCAAGCGCGCAATAAGACAAGGGGCCGAACTAGCCGCAACAATTTAAGCCTAGGGCTTAAATTGTTGCTACCGTTGCGGTAACCAGAAAAGCATGGGCATAACGATGATTGCAGCAAGCGACCAATACACCCTTGGTATTTAGCTTGCTGCATTGTGCTTTCTAAATTTAGATGTTAACGCTGATAAATTTATTAATAATCACATTGACGCTGATTAATAAGCTCGGCGCGATCAGTAAAATACCCTTCTAGCAACTGCGTTAAAGCCGAATTAGCAGCGCTTGCATGCGCAACATCTGTTTTTGAAACCGCCTTTGATATCCGTTTATAGTGATAACCGTAAAAATCGATGTTAGCGTCTTTAAGCGCATTAGCCATGTTGTCTAGGTTATGTTGCTTGTCATCCACGAATATCACAGAGGTATAATCATGCTCAGTGCGCTTAAGCAAATCTAACAGCATCACGCCTTTATTCATGCCTTGTACCATAAATACGCCATCCACATAACTTACCTGTGCGGTACGCCCACCAAACGTGTAATCATAGTGATAACCTGTGCCGGCTGGCGTCAATGATTTATTTTTAAAGTTCAACTGATTACGCGCAAGTTCGCGCATTGTTGCCGCTCTATAAGCCCCTGAGCGGGCAGTAAGAATGATCACATCGTTATTCACACTATCAACGATATCCGCCATATTGGGCTGGGTGGGTTTATTTACCGCTATTTCAAACACCATGCCTAGTACATCAAACAAACAGTTCACTTTATCGCTATCGGCGGTATCAACCAACACACCTTGCTGGTCGAGCGCTCTGCCCCGTTGCCAGTCATACCACTTATCGCTGCCAAAAAACTCAGTGGCCGTCAGTAATGTATCGTCGATATCAAATACCACCAGTGTCGATTTGGGTTCTAACGTGTTGGCTTTATCAACCGCATCTTGCAGATCAGTTGACGGATAAATCACGCTAACAGCTTGGCTACGATTGTAAGCCTCTGCTGTTTGCGTTATCGCCTTACCAGTATCAGCCTGCCCGGTAGCACAACCAGCCAAAAATACTGTTGAACTGAGCCCGAATAAAACGGCACGTAATATAGGAGTTGCTCGCATGTTCGCTGCCGCCAATGAGAGTTTTTTAAGCATTATTATTAATCGTTCTACGCTAAATTGGTTGCCGATAATACAACATTTAGCGTCATGGGTGTAGCCACAATCCCTGACTAAACCAGTCAAAATAACTACCGAGAACACGCCAAATAGCACAACGCTCTGTCGCTAATGCCACAATCAACTGCGTTTACATGTTACCTGAATTAAAAAAAGTTCAACTTTAAATTGTAAATGATAATTGTTTTCATTACCATTCTCGCACTTTTTATCGACACCAAATGGATATGTCATGCAGTATGCGTCTTTATCAATTCTTTCTCTTCTCGTCAGCGTCAGTGTTCACGCCCAAAATAACGCCCATAACGAAAATAACACCCTTACAGAAAATAACGATCTAGAAAGAATGATCGTTACGGGCAGTCGTATTGTCGAAAGCATTGATGAAGTCCCTGCCTCTATCGTTATCATTACGCAGCAGCAGATCCAAGACCAATTAAAAGTTAGCAGCGAGCTACAATCGCTTTTATCCACCTTAGTACCGGGCTTGTCACCTGCTACTGGTACTTCCAGTAATTCAGGGCAAACGTTAAGAGGCCGGGCCCCCTTAGTAATGATTGACGGCGTACCGCAATCAACCCCTTTGCGAAATGGCTCGCTAGGTGTACGCAGCTTAGATGCAAGTACCATAGAGCGAATCGAAGTGATAAAAGGCGCTACCTCTGTATACGGTAATGGCGCTGCTGGCGGTATCATTAACTACATCACCAAAAAAGCAGCCACCGATAAACCAATAGCAGGCCACGTAACGGTCTCGTCACGTTTTAGTGCGGTTAAACTAGACGATACCCTAGGAGGACGTGTCGATGCTGGTATTAATGGTCGACTCGATAAATTCAGTTATGTGCTAAACGCAAGTTATGAAGAAAACGGCGTTCAGCGCGATGCCGAAGGCGATATTATCGGCCTTACCTATGGTTTGTCTGATACCAATACACAAAATTACTTCAGCAAGTTGGGCTACCAATTCGACGACGAAAAAGCCTTACAGATCACCTATAACTACTTTAAATCAAAGCAAGACACTGACTTGGTCAATGTCGTTGGCAGTGTAAACTCAGGCATAAAAACCTATGCAATCGAGTCGCCAGACGGTGCATCGATGGTGGGTGAACCCCAAGGCCCTGAAAATCATAACTTTATGTTGAAATACTCCGATGACGAGATTTTCAGCAACACCCAGCTAACCATCGATGCTTATGCGCAAACTATCGAAAATATCTTTTTCTTTTCGACCAATTTAGCCAATCCTGAACAGGGTTATGAAGGTGGCCAGTCCATTATTGAGTCAGAAAAAAAAGGCCTACGCGCCACTTTTAATAGCCAGTTCACTTGGCAAGACATAGAAACCACGTTGATTTATGGCATTGACGCCCTAAATGATGTCACGTCTCAGCCCATGGTCGATGGTCGCGTGTGGGTGCCTGAAATGGACATGGAAAACATCGCAGGTTTCTTACAAGCCAAATGGATTCTACATGACGATATTATTCTTAAAGCTGGAGTTCGCCACGAAAATATCGATTTAAAGGTAGATGATTTTAGTACCTTGCGCTTATGTCGCACAGCGGATCAATGTTCTGTTGCCTTCGATGTCGTCGGCGATACCCTAAATTACAAAGCGACTACCTACAATGTAGCTGTACGCTACAACATCAGCGATGCCTTTAGTCCCTTTATTAGTTATTCCCAAGGCGCTGACATTTCAGATACAGGTCGCTTATTACGAACGGCCACGGTCACAGATATTGCGCTTATTCGCACAGAAGCCTCAATTATCGACAACTACGAAATCGGCTTTACGTCTAAGTTTGAAGGAGTGCGATTTGAATTTTCGGCTTATCGCAGTACCTCTGAGCTGGGCACAACGAATTCTTTCGACGCAGAAACAGGGGTTTATCTTCCCGTTCGCGCCCCGCAAGAAATCTACGGCTACGAAGCCCTCGTCAATTACCAAGTGCGTTCAGATCTTGATATTTCAGCCACCTACTCTTGGGTTGAAGGTAAAAATACCGAGCTGGATATCTACTTGGGCGGCAAAGACATCAGCGCCCCAAAAGGCACTTTTAATATCAATTGGCAGCCTATTGAAGGCGCGCGCTTGGCCCTTAACTACCTATATGTTGCCGACCGTGACCGGTTTGCCCAAATCGATGGCGCTTATGTCGGCGATCAGGGGCCGATAGAAAGTTATCAGTTAGTCAATATAAACGGTAGCTATGCATTGGATAGCCAATGGCAAATATTTATGGGCATCGAAAACCTATTGAACAATGATTACTACCCAACGCGGTCGCAAGTTTATACCTATGATGGGTACAACCACAAAGGCTTGGGGATGACGGTTAACTTCGGCGCAACCTACCAGTTCTAAGTTCAGTCCATAAAAAGCCCATTCAACTCAGTCATCTTGTTGAATGGGCTAAGTACGTAATCGTTGATAACATCACCGCAGAGAGTTGAATTGAAAACTTGGTTTAGACGAGTGCATCTCGTGCTTGCCCTAGTAAGTGCCATTTTTATTGTGAATTTGAGTATGACTGGGGCATTTTTAGTGTTTGGCAAAGACATTCAATCTTGGCTTAATCCCCAGTATTGGTCTGTGCCTGATAGCAGCATTGCGGATGTGTCGACGGCGAATATGCCGACGGCCACTTTGCCAGTCAGCGAAATAGCCAAACGCATTCAGCAAATATCTTCCTCTGCTATTGTTTTTATCGAACACAGTGCATCACCATCACGAGCATGGCAGGTACGTCTTGCTGACAAAAGCTATGTAAGCATTAATCAATATAGCGGTGATGTTCTGTTGCACTACCAATATGATGAGACTTTCTATGGTTTCACGATGGCTTGGCACCGTTGGTTACTTTACAGTGACGGCGACGCGCACCCCTTAGCATTACTTCCTCCCCTTGCCTCATTAATCTTATGCATAGAACTGCTGCTAGGATTTTATCTTTGGGTCAGGCCTAAAAATCGCTTAAAACGACTCAAGGTTAAATGGAAAGCCAAGAATAAAATTATATTTATGCAACTGCATAATGTGTTGGGTGTATACAGTTTGATACCGCTCTTCCTTATTGCATTGAGCGGTCTGGCCTTTTATTTTAAAGATGCCACACAACACCTCGTTGAAACATTGACACGCTCGGCCATTCAAAGCCCTGAAAATATAATTCTGGCCAATACAATGCCGATGGATCCGCAGCCCATGGCGTCACAAGCCGACCTATTAGCACACTATAAAATGGATAAAGCAGTCGCCTCAGCCAGCACAGCACTGACCAACGCGTGGGTATATCGCGTGTATTTACCACAATCCGCACAAGATCCGGTCAAGGTCAGGCTACGCATGCCTGATGAAAGTCATGCTTATAGTTACAGCTGGTCAAACCCCTATACAGGAAACGTTATAAAGAGTTTTGATGCCAGTCAGACTTCTTTGGCAACCCGCGTATGGAATTTTAAATACGCATTTCATATAGGTGACTTTATCGCGCCCCCGATTAAATTCTTGTGGCTGTTTTTAAGTCTGCTACCGGCTTTTTTTGTCGCCTCGGGGATTTACTTATTTATAAAGCGCCATTCACACGCTAAATCAGCCCCACGGAAACGAAGACCAGTTCACTGATTAATCAACCGGTAACTATTATACCGATTGTGAAATATTTTCTAATTTAGCGCTTTAGCCAACATAAAGGTTTTACCAGATTGTGATCTTTCACCGGCCATCCATCACTGTAAGCCCCGCCGTACATGACATTATAAGTAAATTAAAAGCCTCTACCGAATTTGGCACAGCATCTGCTTTACCTGTAGTAAATCGAGTACTTATTGACTCACTATTTTCGATGATTTAAGTCACGAACAACGAAGTAAACTAGGAGGACATTATGTCTCAGGAATTACGTGAAAAAATGTGGAAATCCATGGCCGATAGTCCAGTTGTCATGCTTGGCTTGAGCGACTCAAACGAGCATAGCGAGCCCATGTATGCCCAGCTAGATAAAGATGCGAACAGTGCTTTCTGGTTTTACACCACCAAGACCAATCGATGTGCCACTGGCGGTGCCGCGATGGCGCAATTTTCCAGTAAAGATCATAAATTGTTCGCCTGTATTTCAGGCAACTTAGTAGAAGAAACCGATCCTAAAGTGGTCGATAAATATTGGTCAAAACATGTGGCGGCTTGGTACAAAGAAGGCCGTGATGATCCATCTCTTAAAATGATGCGCTTAGATCTAAAAGACGCGGAAGTCTGGCATGCAGATCCAGATTTCAGCGCGATGGTTAACCTCACTTTTGGCGGTAAAATCAAGCCTGAAAAAATGGGGGAACATCAGAAAGTCCCGTTGTAAGCTAGGTAAACACCGAAAAGGCCGGCAACCATGCCGACCTTTTCAACATTATAAGCGTTGACGTTACGACGTATACATCTACTGCCGCATCGACCCGATTAACCCAATCAACACTAAACACTATCGAATAATTGTCTCCCCCCCCAAATTAGCTGAACCGAGTGTTTAAGCCTGTGTTTACTATGGCGCTAATCACCGCAGAGCCATTTTTAGAGGCCACGATGCATAGAAATCAGACCTTTTTCAAACGTGTTACTCAACCATTGAACGCTGCTTAACCACACACGTTATAACAATATACGATGTTAGTTTATAATAGATTGGACGGCTGGACCGCAGTCCGATTTAAATAAAAACTCACTTAATTTAAACCTTTCACTCTATGCCCTCGACTTATTCCCTGATGAACACTTATTCAATCGGGAACGAAAATGGACACGCCAATCACTGGGCACACGACCACTAACGGTATCGCAGATACCAGTTCACAAGACATAAACATAACGAAAAAGCAGTCTCACAAGCCCTATTGGATCGCAGCAACCGTTATCGCCGGTATGATTGCCCTGTATTGGGTGATGGCACCTACCATCAGCAGTTGGCAGTCATCCGATATCAGCATATCCGCTCAACGTATTCATTTAGGTAAAGTTTTGCGCGGCGATCTTGTTCGCGACTTGTCGGTTCAAGGTCGCGTGGTGGCGGCCATTAGTCCCCGCTTATACAGTCCGGCTCAAGGTACCATAAACCTATTAGTCGATGCGGGGGACAATGTGCATAAAGATCAGGTGTTGGCCAGTGTCGATAGCCCAGAACTTACCAATGAATTACAGCAAGAAGAATCAAGCTTACAAAAATTCAAAATGGAACTCGACCGCCAACGAATTCAATCAAAGAAACAAGCCTTAGAAAACCAAAAAGCAGTGGATCTCGCCCAAGTGGCATTAATCGCAGCACAACGTGAAAAACGCCGAGCCGATAAAGCGATTAGCACCCAGTCCATCAGCCAAATCGACTTTGAAGAAGCCCAAGATAATTTGGAAAATGCCAAATTAGTATTTAGGCATGCCCAACAGGATGCCGATTTAAGCAAAGAAAGCCTCGCCTTCGAAGTACAGTCAAAACAGTTATTGGTGAAACGCCAAGCGCTGATGGTCAGTGATTTGTCACGCAAGGTAGACGAGCTCGATATTCGCTCCCCCGTCAGCGGCATTGTCGGTAATCTCGCTGTCGCGCAGAAAAACCAAGTGGCGAAAAACCAAGCTATTCTGAGCGTGGTGGACTTGTCTGAGTTTGAGCTTGAAGTCGATATACCCGAGAGTTATGCAGATGATTTAGCCATCAATATGCCAGCCATTGTCAGTATTAATGGCAATGAACATCAGGCTACCTTGGTGACCATTTCACCTGAAATTGCGAACAACCAAGTGACAGGTCGGGTACGTTTCATCGACAAAAACGAACGAGGTGAATTGCTAACGCAACCTGAAGGGTTGCGTCAGAATCAGCGCCTTACCACGCGTATTTTGATGGAAAAACGCCCTGATGTGCTAATGCTCTCCCGTGGGCAATTTTTAGAAAGTGGCGCCGGCCGCATCGCTTATGTAGTTGAAGGGAACATGGCCAAGCGCACCGATATCATTACCGGCGCACGCAGCTTGGCAAACGTCGAGGTCATCTCCGGTTTATCAGCGGATCAGCAGGTCATTATATCAAGCACTGAACAATTCAATGGCGCCCAGACGGTGCTCATTACCCAGTAATACACCAGAATAAATACGCACCAGCGCAGATGCGCCAAATGGCCACACTCCATGCTGATGAATTGAGACGTTACGCTTCGCAGCTAATTTTAGGGAAATACCATGCTAAATATGACCGACATTAAAAAAATATATCGTACCGATGCTATTGAAACCCACGCATTACGTGAATTTAATTTACAGGTTAACGAGGGCGATTTTGTGGCCGTAACAGGTCCGTCTGGCTCGGGGAAAACCACCTTTTTAAATATCGCTGGGCTACTGGAAACATTCGAAGAAGGCCGCTTTGAACTGGACGGTGTAGACATAAGCAATCAAAACGATGCCGCCAGAAGTCGTTTACGTAATCAAAAAATTGGCTTTATTTTTCAAAGCTTTAATTTGATACCAGACTTAAATTTATTCGACAATGTGGATGTGCCTCTACGTTATCGCGGCTTTAATCGCCAAGAACGTAAGAAACGCATAGAACAAAGCCTTGAAATGGTCGGGCTCGCTAAACGCATGAAGCACCTACCCGCGCAGCTATCCGGCGGTCAACAGCAGCGCGTAGCCATTGCACGTGCATTGGCGGGTGAGCCCCGTTTTTTACTGGCAGATGAGCCAACCGGCAATCTAGACAGCAACATGGCACAAAGCGTGATGGCGTTACTCAAAGAGATCAATGCCAAAGGCACGACCATCATTATGGTGACTCACGACACCGAGCTCGCCGCTCAAGCCAAACGCAATATTCACGTACGCGATGGCAGAGTCAGTGAAAGCACTGCGGAGCAAATGATATCGACCTCAAATAGCGATGTTACGCCCTTGTCATCGTTAAACACGGTTTCAGCGCTGAGTCGTTAAGGAAAGCACATGTTTAATTATTATCTCAAATTAGCGTTTAAGAGCTTTAAACGTAATCCCATTTTAACGGGGTTGATGGTGGCTGCTATTGCATTAGGAATTGGTGCAAGTATGACCACAGTCACCGTCAATTACTTGATGTCAGCGGATCCCATACCCACTAAAAGCGGGCAGTTATTTCATGTCCAAGTGGATAGTTGGGATCCAAACCGAGGGTTTAACGATGAGCCACACACACCCCCTAATCAACTAACGTGGACAGAAGCCACAAATCTGATGTCCGCGAACAAGGCCTATCGCCAGAGCGCCATGGCGAAATCTGGGGCCATTATTGAGCCAAGCAATGGCGATATCAGCCCTTTTGAAGCATCAATACGCTTAGCGTTTAAGGATTTTTTCCCCATGTTTAACGTACCGTTTAAATACGGTAACGCCTGGGATCAAAAAGCAGACGATGATCGACAGATGGTGGTCGTACTCAGTAAAGACATTAACGACAAGGTGTTTGCCGGGCAAAACTCCGTTGGCAAGAGCATTATCATAGACGGAAAATCATTTCGGGTCATCGGCGTATTGGCGAGCTGGCAACCCTTACCCAAATTTTATGATGTGAACAATGGCGCATTTGACGAACCAGAAGCGCTCTTTATGCCATTTTATTTAAAACAAGAATTGGAACTGCCTAACTGGGGCAACACGAATTGCTGGAAAACCCCTGAAGGTGAGGGATTTGCCGCCTTCTTACAATCCGAATGTATTAACTTTCAAATGTGGGTCGAGCTGCCAACGCTGCAAGACAAACAGGCGTATATGGCGTTTTTGAATAACTACGTGAAAGACCAAAAAGAACTGGGCCGCTTCCCTCGCCCCTTAAACAATCAATTGCTCAATGTTATGCAATGGATGGATGATCAAAAGGTCGTTGCCGACGATGCGCAGATCATGATGTGGCTGTCATTCATGTTTTTACTCGTTTGCTTACTTAACACGATTGGCCTACAACTGGCTAAATTTAGTGCAAAATCCGCTGAAATTGGCCTGCGCAGAGCGGTTGGTGCAACCAAGGGTGATCTCTTTTTTCAATACACGATTGAAACCGCCGCGGTGGGTATTGCGGGAGGGATCCTGGGATTAGGCTTGGCGTTTCTAGGATTAGTGGGAATACGCCAGTTGTATGGCGACGTACTGAACGATCTCGCCAGTTTAGACACCACCATGATTACGCTCGCACTGTTATTGTCATTGCTCGCCAGTGTGTGTGCCGGTTTATACCCAACGTGGCGCGCATGTAATATTGCCCCTGCTAGTCAGCTTAAAAGCCAATAAGGATAACCCTGTGACACATTCAAGCACTCCCTCATTTTTTGCTGAGAACTGGGAAATAGGCCCTATTTTTAGAACATTACTGCGCAACAAGGTCGGCGCTATGCTTATTGCCCTGCAAATTGCATTTACCATGACCATTGTGGTTAACGCGATTTATATCATTGTCGAGCGCAGTGAAAAAATGCAACGTCCGAGCGGAATTGACGAAGCAAACAGTTTTTTCATATCCAGTGTCGGCTTTAGTCATGATTATAATGGTCTTGTGAGCTCGCAAGAAGATTTAAACCTCATCCGCTCCCTAAACGGTGTGGTTGACGCTATACAGATCAATGCTGTGCCATTGAGTGGCAGTGGCTGGTCTATGGGACTGCAAACCGAGCCAGGAGCTCAGTTTGATGGCACAGGTACTGCCGTGTATATGGTGGATGAACACGCTTTGAACGCGCTGGATGTAGCGTTAGTGGCAGGCGAAAACTTCTCGCCAACTGATATTCAAGTGCGCACGTCTAGCCAAACCCATTGGCCAGATAAAACCATTATTACGCTGGCAATGGCAAATAGGTTATTTCCCAATGATGGCTTAGCGGCTGTGGGTAAAACGGTATACATCAATGATATCGAGCCCATGATTATCACTGGTATTATCGATAAACTACAGGCACCTTGGGTGGGCTGGGATAACGTGGAAAACGTGATGTTAACCCCTGAGATACGCGATGCAAAATCCAGTCGTTATTTCATTCGTACTGAGCCTGGTGCGCGCGACCGCATCATGACTCAAGTCGAAAGCGCGTTGGCAAAAAGTAACCCAGGGCGGATCGTTAAAGAACTGCGCAGTATTGAGGAGACCCGCCTGCGCGCCTATCGCGACAACAGCGCCATGATCCGTATTCTTATTTCCGTCATGGTGATCTTAGTGATTGTCACTGGTTTGGGCATTGTCGGGCTGGTTAGTTTCAGTGTCAATCAGCGTAAAAAACAGATTGGTACACGCCGGGCTCTCGGGGCAAGTCAACACGCCATTGTGCGCTACTTCATGCTTGAAAACTTATTGATCAGCACCGCAGGGGTGTTACTTGGAGCACTATTAACGGTGGGTTTAAACATAGTGCTGGTCGACGCGTTTAGTCTTACCCCTATCGCCTGGTATTATATTCCTCTTGGCATGTTAGCGCTTTGGTTAGTGGGCCAATTAGCTGTGTATGGCCCCGCCAAGAAAGCCGCAAGCATACCGCCAGCGCTTGCCACAAGGAGCGCGTAAAGCCACATTTATACCGACGCACCTCCCCTAGCAACATTACGACCAGTGTCACCTTAAAAAAGGGTGCCACTGGCTTAGTATCTAGCCCAGGATTAGACGCCCCGGCCTTCCTAATTACCTTGCTTTTGAAACAACAAGTACGCGATGATGTGCCTGTTCAACTATTATATTCGTTATTTTTCTGCCATCAGTGCCACGCCTAACGTCTACAGGATAAATATGCGTCTTCCATGTGTTTTCAGCTCGACCCTAGATGGAAATATTCTTATCACGGAGATCGTTGGTACGATTGATAAAGTGACATCGAGAAAAGTATTCAATAGTCTAAAAACGCAAATACGCAAACTCGACGGCGCGCCCTGGGCGAATATTATTCTTGCCCAGGAATGGGAACTGAGTGCGCTTGAGATTGACGAAACATTGATAGAAATTGAAAATTGGGTAAGAGCCAATAATCGCTCTCATCTTGTATTTGTTGTGGGTAAGGAACACGCCCAAATTAAACGCTTTACCCTTGAGCAATACTTGGGCAATAACCTTAAAAAAGCGACTATCGCCGTATTTCCTTGTCCAAAAGAAGCCATGCACTGGCTGTATCAACAGGGTTTTTCATTAGGATCAAAAAACAGCGTTTTTGCGTCATTAATGCTTGAATAACGTGTCTTGTTTCGGTACATTGCTTTCGTCTTAGGGGAGTAGCCCGCTCAAGTATTATGAGTGAGACTGTCAACATACTTGAGCCCTCACGGCTTATGGCAGTTTCGTACTAACGCAATCATTTATGAGTGTGCATTAGTATCGGCAAGACCTAAGGTAAATAGCGCCCCAAATGCGGGAGGCGGCTATTTGCCTTTGGTTAAGTATCCCGCTCGAGAATCTAAATGGACGCCTTTTTTACCTCAACACTTACCGTTACCCTCGCCGAAATGGGCGATAAAACCCAACTGCTCTCTTTGTTACTTGTAACACGTTTACAAAAGCCTTGGCACATCATTGCGGGTATTTTAGTCGCGACCATTTTAAATCACGGCATGTCCGCTTGGTTTGGTGCGTGGCTGAGTCAATTTTTGACCAGCGAATTAGGCGTGATTATTATCAATGCTAGCTTTATCGCCGTCGGTTTGTGGTTATTGATCCCAGATAAAGACGACGCCCCCAATACCACTTTGGACAAATATGGCGCGTTTGTTGTGTCTTTAGTCCTGTTCTTCATTGCCGAGATTGGCGATAAAACACAAATTGCCACTGTGTTGTTAGCCGCTCAATATCAATCATTGTTGTGGGTCACCTTGGGCACCACTTTGGGTATGTTGTTGGCCAATGTACCTGTGGTATTTGCGGGTAATTACTTAATGCAGCGGATCCCATTTGCTCTAACACGCGCCTTAGCGGCGTTAGTATTTGTTGTTATCGGTTTATATGGCCTCATTACCCAGTTTTAATAAATGTAGCTGGTTACAGGAAATAAATTAAGAAATGTTTTGTTATCATTAATGCCTCTCTTTTGAAGGCGATAATGATTATAATGCGCCCCATTGTTCAACGAGGTTAAGTGCTAGAAATGAAGTTTATTGTTAAGTTTATCCGTGAAGCGTTAGGTCGATTGATTATTTTAGTGGATTTAATCACCCGCCCCCGTAAGCAAAAACGTAGTCCCCAAGAGCAAGCAAAGGTAGAAGCAGAAATAAGTCACTATGCGCTTTATCAATTTTATGCCTGTCCATTTTGCGTGAAAACACGCCGAGCTTTACATCGTTTAAACTTACCCATGCAAAAGCGCAATGCAAAAGAAGGGTCAGAGCATCGTGCTGCTTTATTGAGCGGCGGTGGTGCAGTAAAAGTGCCTTGTTTACGTATTCAAAAAGACGGCCAAGACACCTGGATGTACGAATCCTCTGAGATCATAAAATTCCTTGAGCAGAAGTTCGCTTAAAAGTAGCCAAGTTAAATTCAAATATGAAGTGCTTTCCAGTAGTTGGACATTCCAATTACTGGAGAGCACTTTTTCACGCAGCGTGCTTTTTCGTCTTGTAAAATAGGTGCGATAAGTTAACTATTTATCGGCTCGGCTAACGAATTTATGTTCGCTGGTGCTGACCTTTATCCGCTCACCACTGGAAATATATTCCGGCACTTGTACCGTTAGTCCTGTACTTAATGTAGCAGGTTTGGTGCGAGCACTGGCTGATGCGCCTTTAATAGATGGGTCGGTTTCTGTAATAACCAATTCAACATTGGGTGGTAATTCGATACCCACTGCTGAGCCGTTAACTATCATCACTTGTAGGCCGGTTGTATCTTCGGCGATAAACAGCAATTCTTCTTCAATGGTTTCTTTATTCAGATTGTACGGCGTGTAATCTTCAGAATTCATAAACACATATTCGTCACCGTCGATATATGAAAACGTGACAGGTTGGCGTACGAAATCGGCGGTTTTTATCATCTCGTCTGCTTTGAAGCTTTCGTCCGCTTTTGCGCCTGTGGTCACTTCGTATAAACGCATACGGTATAAGCTAGCGCCCGCGCGGCCACTTGGCGTAAGTTTGTTTATTTCTTTTACTACATACACTTTATCGTTATGTTCGATGGCAGCGTTCTTTTTTACTTCACTTGCTTTTGGCATTGTATTTCGTCTCTGACATTAATCTCTTGCGAGCTTTCAAAATAAATTTCGCTACGAAATTACCAGAAAGCGAATTTAAGGCAAGTAGATTCATCTTTTTCATGGCTCATGTACCGTCTATAAAAAAGCCCAGCGTTAATGGCTGGGCTTGGTCTTCATCGCTGGAACATACTTTTTTCGAACGGTTTCACTTGATGGCATTACTGTAGAATGCCTACAAGGTCGTTTCAAACAACTTATAAATACGTCGATATTCATCTAACCAAGAGCTTGGTTGCACAAAACCGTGGGATTCCACTGGGTAAATAGCCGTTTCGAAATCTTGCTTTTCAAGCTCAATTAAACGCTGAACAAGGCGCACCGTATCTTGGAAAAACACATTCGAGTCCACCATAGGTGCATTAATCAACAGCGGTTTTTCCAAGCCTTGTGCAAAGTACAGAGGTGAACTGCGCTCGTAAGCAATAGGGTCAACGTCCGGCATATTCAAAATATTCGAGGTGTACCCAAAATTGTAATGGGCCCAATCACTAACGGGTCGTAAAGCCGCCCCAGACTGAAACAAGTCAGGTTGGGTAAATAATGCCATAAAAGTCATAAATCCGCCGTAAGATCCGCCATAGGTCCCAATACGATCTCGATCCACATCTGCGTTTTCTACCAACCAGTTGACCCCATCACGTAAATCATCAATTTCTGGTTTGCCCATATGACGATAAATAGCCGTGCGCCAATCACGTCCATAACCTGCAGACGCACGGTAATCCATGTCCATCACTACATAACCTTGTTGAGCTAACATGTTATGAAACATAAACTCACGGAAATAACCTGACCAGCCCAAATGGGCGTTTTGCAAATACCCTGCCCCGTGGTTAAAAATAACGGCGCGGCGTTTTTCGCCGTCTTTGTTTTCAACGTCACTGGTTTTATACACCCGCGAAAAAATCGGCTGTGCCGTGTGGCTTGACTCAACTGGGACGATATCCGGCGCGGCTAACTTCAACGCTAAAAATTCGGGGCTGATGGTATGTGTTAGGCGGGTGACGTGTGCACTTGGCCCGGCGTCCTGCAAATAAAGCTCAGGAGGCATGGTCAGCGACGAATGCGTCAGCAGTAACTTGCTCTCGTTCGGGCTTAACGCGTAGTCTGTCATGCCGTTTAGGTCTGTTAATGCTTCAATTTCGCCAGTATCTAACTTCACTCGGTAAACTTCATAAATCCCAGGGTGTTTTTGGTTCGCTTTGAAATACATGTATTCGTCGTTATGGGTTAACGTTAAATTGTCTACTTCGAAATGTCCTGACGTTAACGCCATCGCTTTTGCCTTTAGCGGCTTTTTGTAAAGATGAGCGTAGCCAGACTCTTCTGACAAATAATAAAGCTGCTCAGTATTATTCAGCCAACCAAAACTATTAAATTGATAGTTCACCCAAGCACCATCGTGTAAACGGTGTTGATTAACCAATTTATGCTGCTTTAAATCAACCGTCGCTAACCAGCGGTCTTTGTTGTCCCACGCTTCTAGCATCACCGCAACTTGTCCAGCGTCATTGTGCCATTGAATCGCTCCTTGAGACCAATACCAGTCAGTCATTAGCAAGATATCGCGCGGTAACCGATTGGTTTGATAACTTTTGCCATTGGCCTCGGCATTTTCGCGCTTCACGTCAGCCAATACGTCTTCGTTGTAGCCCGGTAACGTTTGGTAACTTAACGGATATTTTTTATGGGTGACTAAATCGAGCAACCATAACTGGTGATTAACTGATTGAGCATCGGCCACGCGTTGGCGCACTTCTTTGTGTTCAATACGGCCATCTTCACCGATATAAGCAGGCATTAAATCTTCGTCGCTGCGATCTTTTTGGCTTTTAGTCGTTGCCAGCACTAACCATTTGCCATCCGGCGACACACTACTTTGCACCAGCTCATCTTTTTCATCGAAATAGAACGCTTCAGGCGCCAGACTGGTGTTTTGTTTTGACAAAGCCTGCTGTTGCTTAAAACGTAATTCACGATCGTGGCGTTTTTTAGCCACGTAGTTAATTAAGTCAATCTGCTGTTCAGCGATGTAATCAGATGGTGCGGCATTCGCTTCAGGTGCCTTAGCAAATTGCCACGATGCTAACTTTTGAGAGAAACCCGTTGTTGGGTTAAGGCTGTAAATGCCATTGCCACGCTGATACGCCAATCTGCCATCATTTAAAAACTGTAGATTCCGTGGTGCTTCACCGTCTTGTGTCAATTGACGAACTTGATCAGTCGCAACATTCTTAATAAATATATTACCTTCGAACACCCACGCAGTATGCGTGCGCAAAGTGTCACTTACTCGGTTTGCATAAGAGTCACTTTGCAGTTGATTTAACGCCACCATGCTAGCGTGATCATTGTCTTCGTTATCATTATTGGATGTAGATGCGGATGCGGTGTTTTTGGCTAGTGCGCTATCAAGCCGCCATAAATGCGTTAGCGGTGACCCTTTCTCTTTGCGCTGGTAATACACCGTTTGATTATCATCTCCCCAATAACTATTTAGCGGCTGACGACCTATCCAATCTGGATCCGCCATTATTTGCTCCAAAGTAAGCTTTGCGCCGTATGAAGTAGCAACTTGCTTACCTTCAATGGTCAGCATCTGTCGTGCGACTGCGGGATCAGTTTTAGCTGCAATAGCGCTAGTTGGGACAGTACTTATATTCTGGCTTGGGGACGAATCAGCGGTGTGCGTAGCGCTACAAGCGAACAGACTGGTAGAAATAAGTACCACAAGTAATTTTTTAGAATAGTTATACATTGTTGTTTTCCCTGCGGATTTTGTAAATTATTTTGAATAACAATTTACTTTAAACGTAAAATCAATCAGATTAAATACCTACACAAACACACTTACAAAATAGTCAGCGCTATAATGACAAAACAAGCTGATTTAATTTACCAAAGAAAGCCGAGGTTCCTATGAAAAAATTACTCGCTATTGTTTGCCTAATCTTTACGAGCAACATGGCCTACAGCGCTGAATGTCCAGACTTACTTAAATTTGTGAAGCGTAAGCTTAATTCCCAGGACACCGTTAACATGTGTGATGCTTACGCAGGCAAAACCGTACTGTTCGTAAACACCGCTAGCTATTGTGGATTTACACCGCAGTTTAAAGGTTTAGAGTCTCTATATAGTAAATACAAAGATCAAGGTCTGGTGGTATTAGGCTTCCCTTCTCACGATTTTAACCAAGAAGACAAAGACGAAGGTAAAACCGCTGAGTTATGCGAATTAACATATGGGGTAGAGTTTCCCATGTTTGAAGCTATGCCAGTGCGCGGGCAAGATGCTGATCAGCTTTATAAGATGTTAGCGAAAAAATCAGGCACCACTGTGAAATGGAATTTCTATAAATACTTAATGGATAAAAACGGCAACTTAGTAAACACCTTCGCGTCATCGACTAAGCCAACGGATCAAAATTTTATCAACACAATTGAACGTACATTAACGGTTCAGGTGCAATAGGCAAACTGCCTAGCGACGCAAATACAGTGAAAAAGCCCGATTTAAACCGGGCTTTTATTTAGGTTAACTTCAGCTAAAAGCTATGCTATTGCCGGTAACAATTCATTGATTTCCTCGCGCGCCTGTTGCCAAGAATTTTGTGCAAATTCATCCCCCATATTTAGCCCTTCCAAATAAACAAAATGCACGTCAGTTATCCCTAGCAGGCCTAATACTAAGCGTAAATAAGGCGTTTGCGTATCGTTCTCCGTGCCTTGATAAATTCCCCCTCGAGCAGCCATCACATAGACGGTTTTGCCCACTAAGTGTCCCTTGGGGCCTTCACTGGTATAGCTGAACGTGCGCCCTGCTCGTGCAATTCTGTCAATCCACGCTTTGAAAGTCGTTGGTACGGTAAAGTTGTACATTGGCATACCGATTACAATGGCATCGCTGCGCTCTAGCTGAGCCAACAAGTCATTTGAGTAAGCTGCTAACTTAACTTGTTCTGGGCTCATGTTGTCACTGACCATGCTCCAGGTTTGCATTTCCTGAGCACTTAAATGAGGTAGGTTCAGATCATTCAGGTCGACCTTAACGACATGAATCGCCTCGCCTTCTTGCCATTTCTCAACGAACTGGGCAGCTAACTTACTCGAATTTCCTCTGTCGCCTTGTAGGCTGGCGTTCAACAATAATAGGTTTTTCATGTCAATATTCCTCTATCAAATGTGGTTGAAGTTCGGTCAGTATAAACAAATTTAACCGAACGAAAATCACATTAAATAGCAATAAACATTCTATTTATTGGAACGAAAGGCACTGTCGCTAACCTGACCGACGATAAAATTGCTCCGCCTGATCTGCAATCAATAACCGCATTTTTTGGTATATGTCTGGGCGAAAGACCCTCGCCACTAAATCCAACGGAATAGTCACATCTGGAGGGATTTGCCCAGCACTGACCATGTGCTTAATTAACCATTCACCGCGCACCAACTCAGGCTGATTGATACAGCCATTATTACTCACCGAAAATTGATTATAAGACGGAATACTGCGCGGTGGCAGTGACTTATGGGTTAAACAACTCCCTAACAACGATGGTGCAATCACATCTAATGCTGCGTCTAAATACGCTGGCTGACACAATAATCTTGCAGCTTCAAAGCGATTAGGTACAGACTCAAGCCACGCGCAGGCTTGTTTTAGCGCCGCACATAAAAGCAAAACTGTGTTTGGGTTTTTCTGATGAAAACTCTCCAATAAGCCTAATACTTTTTCAGGAGAGTCTTGCCATATATCAAATGACGTCAGCGCAGTCATTCCAATACCAGCACGTACTGCCTTAGCATTCCATGGCCCACCAACACAAAAACCGTCAATTTCGCCGGTTTCTAAACACGCCACCATACTAACAGGCGGCACAACCAACATTTCAACATTGTCTAAATCAACTTTCGCCGCTTTAAGCCAATCTCTTAATTGATAATAATGGCAGCTATAGGGGAATACCGTGGCAAATTTAAGCTTAGGTAGGCCTCTATTTTTGCGTTTGTCGATGACTTTTTGTAGTAAATAACCCGCCATGGGTAACGTGACATTCGCGATATTGTTTTCCTTGAGCACCTCTTGTAGCAAGGCCTCAGAAATCGTAATCGCATTACCGTTTAGGCTCAGCACCAATGGCGTAATGACGTTAGCAGGCGCAGCGCCTAATCCAAGCGCACTAGCTATTGGCATGGGCGCTAACATTTGCGCTGCGTCTAATACGCCAGCGTGTAATTTGTCTCGTAGTGTGGCCCAGGAGTTCTGCTTTTGTAATGTGACATTTAAACCCCACTGCTCGAAGAAACCTAATTCCTTGGCGACAATTAAGGGCGCTGAATCGGTAAGGGGAATAAAGCCAAGGGTAATATCGGATTGCTCTGGTTTAATCATGTTCATTTCCTTTTTCCAACGAACGCAACATAGAAACGATCGTTTTCGCAACGTTTTCAAGCTTCTGACCAGTGTCCATTGCGGTTTTACGCATACTATGAAATGCCTGTTCTTCACTCATTTTATTGGTTTTCATGAGTAAACGTTTAGCCAAATCGATAGTCTTTCTTGATTCAAGTTCATGTTTAGTATCATTTAATTCGTCTTTTAATTTATGAAATTCTCTAAAGCGTGCCACCGCTGCATCGAGTATGGGTTTTACCCGCTCGGGATCGATATCACCTACCACATAGGCGCTCACACCAGACTGCACTGACAGATTTATCGTTTCGGTATCTTGTTGTGAAGAAAACATCACCACAGGTTTGGGATTGTGATGCGAAATAGTATGCAAGCTTTCTAACATATCTCGGTTCGGCGACTCAATATCGATAACAATAATATCGGGTTGAATTTTATCAACCTGCTTCAACAGTCCGATCTGGCTAGAGGCTAAATGGCTCACCTTGTAACGGGTTTTATCCAGGGCGGTGACTATCGACTCAGCGCGCTGAACATTTTCATCAATGAGCAAAATATTCAGTTGTGCCGAGGCAGCTGAATTGGATTGAGTTTTCGCTATGGATATCAATGGATGTTCCCAGATTAATAATCTCTATATGTCTTGAGCGTCACAAGTGCAAAGCTCAAGCCAAAAGATTATCTCAACAAAAACAACAAGTTAACTTTATAAATAAATATTAGATTGCATTTATTTGTATACCATTGTGCAAGCGCACCAGAAAAGTGCATTAAGTTGCACGAAATTTAACCGTGGAATTTATTAACCTAAAAAGAGCACTGTATCACGTGACGTTGCATCCCCATTTAATACACGGTGTAAAGGGTCTTCAGCGCATAAACGTGAACGCTATATTAGGCTATTAGCAAGCTACTAATGTGCTTGGTGGCTTCCGCTGGTGTCAAAGGTAGATGCATCATCCTGGGTAGATATAATAAAAGGCCAGTTTTTATTGCGTGCTTGCCAACATTGCTGCGCTTTAACTTGCGCTTCTGCCAGTGAAATATTGTCAATTAAGAGGTACATCAAGCTTAGGCTACCGATAATGGTGTGAGTAGCGTATTCGTTGGTTTCCCCCCCTTGCCAAACGGTAACTAACTGGCTCACCTCTAAGGTTCTGGGTTTCGTTACCCAATGGGACAGCGATGCTGGCACATCAACGGTGGATTCAATATCGCCCTGTGCTAAATGCAAGGTTACGTCACGCTCAGGGTTATACTCGACTTCACCCCCTTCCCCGCGAAAACACAAAATTGTGTTATTTTTGTTGGGTGTTTGCTGATTGACTAAGACCGCACAATGGCTATGTTTACGGTCTACATCTCGATGAAATACCCCTTGTAAACTGCAGGGCGCATGGCTAGCATTTAACATGCGCGCCAAGGTATTCGCGCATGAGCGCAAACCAAATTGGCTACGCAGCTGGATCATGGCATCAAGCTTTGGATTAATATCTGCCAAGTCCATATAGCTAAATCCGACCAAATCTAGCTGTTTTGTGGCCTCAAGCGCATTTTTAGCCACATTAATACCTAATTGCGGTAATACGTCTTTTAAGTATAAGCGGTTTGAATCGGGCTCATGGGTACCGTGTAAAAAAACTTTTTTACCCGCTTGTGCGATAGCAACCACCGCCAGCAGAAACCACGGTAAATGCCGCCGTTTACCCGCATAGCATCCTAAATCAATATCAATAGGTAACGCCGCTAATTGGGGATGATTTACCTCACGAAATGCCTGAATAAAACCGGCCAGTTCTTCGGCTGTTTCTTCACGAACCCTAAGCAACATTAAAAAGGCGCCCTTTTGCTCAGGCGTAATTTCATCGTTGATTAACATGCCCATTGCTTTATATGCCTGGACTTGGGTTAACGTGCCTCCCGCTCGTTGTCCGCGTCCGATAATACGAATAAACTCTTTAAATTCAGCTTGGCTAACTGATGTATTGCCACGATTTTCTGTCATATATATTACATTGCCTACAGGCTACATTGGCCATCAATAATACGGCGCAAAACACAATAGGCTGACCTGAGTAAAAAGTGTCCCTAAGCAGAGCGCGTCGCTAAATAATTTGCTGAGCATTGTAAACTGTCTTGCTGGTGATACGAAACCACTCGTTGGCGCTTACTTACTACTTCTCCCACAATAATGAGCGCAGGTCCGGTAAATTGACGATTTTCTAATCGCTGAGCAATATTTTTCACTTGGCCAATACACACTTGCTGTTCAGTACTGGTCGCTTTATCAATAATCGCTACTGGCATATCTGTAGGTAAACCGTGTTGTTGTAACTGTTGCATAATCGATTTAATACGTCTTAGTCCCATATAAAATACCAACGTTTCAGCGTTTTTGCCTTGCTCATCAGGCATCGCACCACTAACTAAGCTTTGCCAATCCGGCTGTAAAGCGGGATCTTTTAAATGGGCGGTAATAAAGCGTACTGATTGGGCACAATCTCTATGGGTTAACGGGATCCCAGCATATGCCGATGCGCCTGATGCTGCGGTGATACCCGGTACGATGCTAAACGGTATGTGATGCTGCGTAAGCATTTCACATTCTTCAGCGGCCCGAGCAAATATAGCGGGGTCGCCACCTTTTAAACGCGCAATCGACTTTCCTTGTTTGGCCACGCTGACCAGCAGCTCACTTATTTGTACTTGTGTCATGCTGTGCTCACCACACTTTTTACCCACAAAGCGACGTTCCACATGAGACGGGATCATATCGAGTATTTCTGGGTTAACTAACCAGTCGTACATCACCACATCAACACTCTGTAATAAGCGATAAGCCTTTAGGGTAAGTAACTCTGCATCACCTGGTCCTGAACCAATTAAGTGCACATGGCCGTTTTGGGCACCTTTATGACCTTGATGTTGTTGGCGACGGTGTTTGTTTTGACGCGTCACCTGATTTAGCCCATTTAACTGATTATGATTTACACCATCGTCTTTGATGCTGAATTTCAGTACATGGCTTACAAACTGACTTAACCCTTGTGGTACTAAAAAATTGAGAGGCGAAAAAACACTTAATGATAAGTTCATAGTAGGGTCTCCACGGCAATACGCTCGCCGCTATGTTTACTGGATTTGTCTATTTTATTTTGCGCCGAGCTATTTAAAGGGTCGACCTGAACGTCAATCGTATTTATGTTGCCAGCGTCGATCCGGTCATGCTCATTGATCAGTTGTTGCAACTCACTTTTGCATGAGCCGCAATTGGTCCCACATTTTAATTTTTCGCCCAAGGCATCAACGCTGTTACACCCTTGCTCAATCTGAGCCACAATAGGGTTAATACCTACTTTGAAACAGCTACATATCAAGCGACCCTGATTAAATTGCTCATCAGGCTGTGCGCGTAATAATGCGGTTTTTTGCTCTGTACTCAGGTTATCTTCTTCAAGTAGGGAACTGAGCCATAAGGTGTTTATATCAATGAGTTGATGAGCACAAAACGCCGCTAACTGTAAAGCGTCATTGTGCAAAGCATATAAGCCTTGTTGCGCGCCAGACTGATGTACAGCCCAACTATATTGTTCTTTGCTTACCTGTTGCATAAGATCTTTCAAGATTAATACGGGAATGTCATCTTCAGCCGCACCCACAGTGCTTTCGATATCAGTCCCCTGTTGTGACTGTTTAATGCGACCGCTGGCAAAAGTTAACATCTCGCCACCCGCAATTTTGTTCAGCCGCCAATAGTCCAATTCGGCACATATAGTAGCGATAACTAACGCGCGCTCTTTAACATCATTAGCGATAAAAACTTGGCCGTGATGCAAAAATAACGCTTTCGTTGCGTTAATGGCGGCATGTTTTAATTCGGGTTGACCTGAAATGCAATCATTTGCATCCGTATACAAGTGACTGATATTCGCTGATGACGTATTTTGCTCACTCCAGTGGATGGGGGCAAAGAAATCCCCTGGACGTTGACCATCATCAATCTGTACAGGCAACATCACTTGACTCAAGCTACTACTTAGCGCAGATGAAAGCGCCAACAAATCACCATTTTTAACGCTCAGCTTAGTCGCATCTTTTGAGTGCATACTTAACGTGGCGTAACCAATATGGCTGGTTAAATCGGAACTGTTACCCGTACGGGTCATGGTATGCCACTGGTCACGTATGCGACCGCTGTTCAACACAAAAGGAAAATCGCTATTTGTCAATTGCTCAGGAGCGCGAGATTCAAGGGCAATAAATTGTGCTTTTTTACTAGCAGTAAAATAACGGCCATCGCTAAACATACGTTTCACGCCGCCAGGGTTCGCCGCGTTTACCGGCCATTGCACGGGTAATAAGTTGTCGTACTGGGTTTGAGTCAATCCACACAAACCCGATAAATCTAAATCTCGTGTATTGTTATTTTTTTCGGCGGTTAAACCGCAATATTCTGCAAATATTTCACTGGGGTCGGTAAAGTTAAAGCCGGTATTAAAGCCCATCGCGATTGCCACATCACACATGATTCTCCAGTCATGACGCGCTTTACCTGCTGGCGGCAAAAAACCACGTTGGCGAGATATTCTGCGCTCTGAATTGGTCACCGTACCATTTTTTTCTGACCACCCTGTGGCCGGTAACACTACATCCGCCATAGCAATTGTATCGTTGTTGGCCACACAATCTGATACCACCACCATTTCACATTTCGCCAGTGCTGCTTTAATTTTATGGCGATTTGGCATACTGACCATAGGATTAGTCGCCATGATCCACACGGCTTTTATTTTGCCTTGGTCGATAGCATCAAAAAGATCCACTGCTTTTAGCCCTACCTGAGTAGGAATACTGGGGGACTGCCAATAGTTTTGCACCAACGTGCGGTGCTCCACGTTGTCGATATCCATGTGACATGCCAGCATATTGGCTAAGCCACCCACTTCTCTTCCGCCCATCGCATTAGGCTGACCCGTAATTGAAAACGGACCACACCCTTCGCGTCCGATTTTTCCGCTGGCTAAATGACAGTTAATAATCGCGTTAGTTTTATCGACGCCACTAGTTGATTGATTCACACCCATTGAATAAAAACTTAGGGCAGAGCTGCAGCTGGTAAACAATTGATAGAATTGCTCAACATCAAAGATATCTAAATCACAATACTGAGCAACGGCCTCAAGCGACCATTGTTCACAGGCGACAAGTGTACTTTCAAAACCTTCGGTAAAAGTACTGACGTATTCACTATCGAGGCCATTATTGTGAGCCAAGTAACGTACTAGACCGTTAAATAAGGCAACGTCTGTGCCCGGTTTAATGGCTAAATGTAAATCGCCTGCTTCGCAACTTGCCGTGCGACGCGGATCGATAAACACTAAACGCATATTCGGGTTTATCTTTTTAGCCCGTTCAATGCGTTGAAATAATACCGGGTGGGTCCACGCGGCATTTGAACCCACTAGCACCAATAATTCTGTTTGTTCTAAGTCTTCATAACAGCATGGCACTGTATCTGTGCCAAATGCCCGCTTATATCCAGCAACAGCAGATGACATACAAAGACGCGAATTAGTATCGATATTCGCACTACCGATATAGCCTTTCATCAACTTGTTTGCCACATAATAATCTTCGGTCAATAACTGACCTGAGACATAAAAAGCTACCGAATCTGGGCCATGTTGTTTGATCACATCGGCAAATTTATCCGCCACTGTATGGATGGCTTCAGGCCAGGTAACCGCGCGGCCTTTAATCTGTGGCTTAAGCAAGCGCCCATCAAGCCCATTGGTTTCAGCAAGTTTACTGCCTTTAACACATAAACGACCAAAGTTTGCTGGGTGACTAGCGGTGCCTTGTACACTTACCAACGTTGGGGCCGCACCACGTATTTCAGTGGTCACGTCCACACCACAACCTACCCCGCAATACGGACAAGTAGTCGTGCTAAGTTGTGAACATGTTCCATGGCTATCAGGCTTGGCTTTTACGGCGCGAACAAGCTGAGATGGAGGCATTTTGTCTGTCATGGCGATGGCCTTATGCATATTTGAATAACGTGGGTTTGCTGGGCTGACGAGGGCCAAATTTAATGTCAAAACTTAATGGCCTTGGCGTAATACATCGAGGGTTGATAGCGCAACATTGCGCTATCGGCTAAATGTATTAACCAGCGGTGGTATGAATATTAAGCAACAGCCAGTTGTACCTTACTGCCTTCAACACGCACACCATACACATCCACATGACGCTGCTCGTCATCCAAACATTCTCCGCTTGTTAAACAATAACGCTGTTTATACAAAGGAGAAATCACCACTGTTTTATCTGCAACTGAGCCGACTAATCCACGATAAAGTACGTTCGCTTTTCCAATAGGATCCCAGTTGCTTATGGCATAAAAGTGTGATTCGCCTTGTTGGTTGATTTTGAAAATAGCGACCTGTTCACCGTTTATGAGTGCACAAACGCCGGAGTTATCGACTAAATCATCAAGATTACAAATATCAGTCCAATTTTTAGCTTCGCTCATAAATTACTCCTTACACCAACTCAACATCGATTATTTCTTGCGGGCCTTTTACGCCAGCTTCTAATGCTTCAAGCTCAGATTCTGTGGCTGGGCGAATTTGCTCACGTTCTTGCACAAACACAACTTGTTTGTCACTTTCGTCACTGTTTACAAACTGACGGAACCGCTTACGTGATGATTCACTTTCAATAGCTGTTTTCCATTCACATTGGTAAGTATCTTCAATGTGCTGCATTTGCTGTTCTAATTCTTCGGCTAAACCCAGCGAATCATTGATCACTACGTCCTGTAAATATGCTAAACCACCCTCGAGATTTTCCAGCCATACTGAGGTACGTTGCAAACGGTCTGCGGTTGCCACGTAGAACATCAACACTCGGTCGATATACTTCACTAAGGTCGCGTCATCTAAATCGGTAGCAAATAAATCTCCGTGGCGCGGTTTCATACCACCATTACCACACACGTATAAGTTCCAGCCGTTTTCCGTAGCGATAATACCAATGTCTTTACTTTGCGCCTCAGCACATTCCCGAGTACAACCTGACACGCCAAATTTTATTTTATGCGGTGCGCGAAGGCCTTTATAACGATTCTCTAAATCAATCGCTTTACCTACAGAATCTTGTACGCCATAACGACACCAAGTACTGCCCACACATGATTTCACGGTACGTAACGATTTCGCGTAGGCATGACCAGTTTCAAATCCGGCCGCAATAAGTGCCTCCCAAATAGGGGGTAACTGTTCAACTCGAGCACCGAATAAATCGATACGCTGACCACCTGTGACTTTGGTATACAAGTTGTATTTTTTAGCCACTTGGCCAAGCACGATTAATTTGTCTGGGGTAATTTCGCCGCCAGCGATACGCGGTACAACAGAATACGTGCCATTTTTCTGCATATTGCCAAGGTAGGTATCATTGGTGTCTTGCAAGGCTACATGCGGTTTTTCTAATACAAAGTCATTCCATACCGACGCCATTATAGAGCCCACTGCAGGTTTACAGATTTCGCATCCTAAACCGTGGCCGTGTTTTTCGATTAACGCGTCAAACGTTGTGATTTTTCCAACCTTAACCATGTGATAAAGCTCTTGTCGCGAATAGGCAAAGTGTTCACAAATATCTTTTTTGACTTCAACACCACGCTTACTTAGCTCGCTGTCTACTACGGTTTTTAATAACGCTGAACAACCACCACATCCTGTGCTCGCTTTAGTGCATGATTTAATAGCGGATAAGTCGCACGCGCCACCATCGAACGCTGCAATGATGTCGCCTTTTGATACGTTGTGGCATGAACAAATAGTCGCGGTGTCAGGCAAGGCATCGGCCCCTAAACCGACAGGTGCATCGCCAGATGCAGGTAAAATAAGACTTTCAGGATGCTCAGGTAAATCAATACCATTCAGGGCATACTGTAATAATGTGTCGTAGTCACTCGTGTCACCCACTAATACGGCGCCAAGTAATACACTTTGCTCATGATTCACGACTATTTTTTTATACACGCCATCTGGTTGGTTTTCATAAATATAAGTCTGAGCGCCTGGTATACGTCCATGAGCATCACCGATTGACCCCACTTCAACGCCCATCAACTTGAGTTTAGTACTCATGTCAGCGCCTAAAAATTCAACGTCTCCGCCGGTAATATGACTTGCAGCCGCACGGGCCATAGTGTAACCGGGGGCAACCAAACCGAATATAAAGTTATTCCACAAGGCACATTCACCTATGGCATAAATATCTGGGTCAGAGGTTAAACAATGATTATTCACCACAATGCCACCGCGCTCACCAATGGTTAAATCATATTGGCGTGCCAAGGTGTCTTGAGGACGAATACCCGCTGAAAACAAAATCATATCTGTTTCAAGGAAATCACCATCAGCAAAACACATGCGATACCGACTCGTTTGACCGGCTTCAATACGTTGGGTCGCTTTTTGGGTATGAACTTTCACCCCAAGTGATTCAATTTTATCTTTTAATAAGCGCCCGCCGCCTGTATCAACTTGCACTGCCATCAACTGAGGGGCAAATTCGACCACATGGGTTTCAAGGCCGGCTTCGCGAAGGGCATTTGCCGCTTCTAAGCCCAATAAACCGCCGCCCACTACAACACCCGTTTTACTGACTTTGGATGAAGCGCTAATATCTTCTAAATCTTCGATAGTTCGGTAGACCAAACAATGAGGCTGATCATTACCTTCAATGGGTGGGACAAACGGATACGAGCCAGTAGCCATGATCAATTTGTCATAAGCAAAGGTCTGCCCAGACTTGGTTTTAACCAATTTGGCTTGTTTATCAATATCCACCACGGCAGCATCAAGATGAAAATCAACGCCAAGCGCTTCATATTGTTCAGGGGTCGTTAACGCTAAATCATTCGCTGTCTTGCCTGAAAAATATTCAGAAAGATGCACCCTGTCATAAGCTAATCGTGGCTCTGCCGATAACACAGTCACGTTATAGGTTACTGCACTGTCGGCTTTCCCATGGCTGGTGATTTGTTCAACAAAATGGTGCCCTACCATTCCATTTCCTACCACGACTATGTTTACTGTATTTGTTGACATGTTGATCCCCTGGTCGATGAATTTGCTCAACTAAATTTTGCTCATAAAAAAAGCCCACGAGACTGATGAATTCAATCAAAGTGGGCTTCTTTGCCTGTTCAGTGTTTAACGCTATTGCTAACACGGCACATAAATTTTAAAACACGGATAACATCCGGGTGGTGTATTAAAACTAATGCAGGATCACTGCCAATAATTTAATTCTTATTAATCATAAGGTTATAAACAAAAAATTATTTTAATAAAAATACAGTGCATTACATTGGTGCAAAAAGTCGAAATTGGAGCAAGGCGTAGCCATGTCTATAGGCGAAAAATATCATTAATATAACGATATATAGGGCGTATTCTAGTGGTGAGCGCAGCACCTAGCGTTTTATCAATGCTGTGACAGCAGTGATGGCAAGTGTAAAATTTGTTGTTCTGGCCGCAAGAAATGCTGCTTGTGTGAACAAACAGTACCCAAGGCAGCGTTTTTTGTTTCCCTTGTGTTGCCAAAAACGGCACACTGGCCGATTCACGAGCTTGTTATATCTGTCTACCTCTGCTGCTTTAACAGGTAGTATTCAAAAACATCTATCTACAATCATGCAAAGGAAGACATCTTATTATGTCACTATTTCGCTCACTTTCGTTGCCATTAATCGCTGCCGCATCCATGTTCACCGCAACCGTTGATGCCGCTTCCGTATGGAAAGTCACATCGGGTGAAAATAGCTTATATATAGGCGGTACCATTCATATTTTAGCGCCCGAAGATTACCCGCTACCAGATGAATACGGCATCGCGTATCAAAAGTCATCAACCCTTGTATTCGAAACAGACATGTCAGCCCTTAAAGGTGTCGAATTTCAGCAAAAAATGCTGGCAATGATGACGTATACCGATGGTCGCTCATTAAAAGATGATCTATCGGCTGACAGTTACGCAAAACTTGAAGCGCATCTTAACGAACGCGGAATTCCTATTGCACAAATGGCTGCGATGAAGCCGAGTCTTATCAGCATTACGTTGAGCGTGATTGAACTCCAAGGTCTTGGTTTTACCAGTGAGGGCGTTGATCAGTTTTACGCAGATAAAGGAACACAAGACAGCAAAGCGATTAAATGGCTTGAAACCCCAGACGAACAGTTAGGTTTTTTGGCTAATATGGGCGGCAACGATAACGATGCGTTAATAGACTACACCCTGCGTGATATTACAAAAATGCCCGCCATAATTGGTGATATGCGCACGAGTTGGCGCGAAGGTGATATGCAAAAAATGGCGGAAATCAGCATCGCGCCGTTTAAAGCCGATTACGGGCAAATATACCAAGATTTACTCGTCACGCGAAACGCAAACTGGATGCCACAAATTGAAGATATGTTAAAAACCTCTGAGGTAGAATTCATTATGGTCGGCGCGATGCATCTAGCTGGGGAAGACAGCGTACTTACGCAACTAAAAGCCCAAGGCTATAGCATCGAAAAGCTATAACTGAAGCGATATAATTCCAGAAAAACTGACAGGATATTATGACCCCTACCATTACCAAAGAACTTGCTCTGCGTTATGCACGGCAGATATTACTGCCAGGTATTGATCTTGATGGTCAAGAGGCTCTTATGGCAGCAAAAGTGTTGATCATAGGTGCAGGGGGATTGGGCTGCGCAGCAGCGCAGTATGTTGTCAGTGCAGGTATTGGTGAAGTAACGTTAGTAGACAACGATGTGGTTGAGTTATCTAACTTACACAGACAAGTATTGCATCATGAGCAAGATGTGGGCATGAAAAAAGTTGAATCCGCTAAAGCAACGCTTAATAGCAATAATGGTCAGTGCGTAATTAATACAATTGCCCAACGTTTAGACGATACCGCATTGGGTCAGCAAATCGCTCAGCATAACATTGTACTAGACTGCACCGATAATCTAGCCACACGCCAACAAATTAATGCCTTGTGTTTTACCCATAAAGTGCCCCTTATTAGCGGCGCCGCCATTCGATTTGAAGGGCAGATAAGCACATACCTGATGGATCAAAATGGTCCTTGCTATCAATGCCTAAGCTATGTATTCCCTGAACAGCAACTAAGCTGCATTGAAGCTGGCGTTATTCCGCCATTAGTCGGTGTTATCGGCAGCATGCAGGCATTAGAAGCCATTAAACTGTTAACCGGCACGGGCGAACTACTTAACGGTATATTATTACTGTTCGACGCAAATTCAGCTCAATTTCAACGTTTCTCAATTCCTAAAAACCCACAATGTAGTGTTTGCGCCAACGCCCACTAAATAAATTCCCTGCGTCTCGCGTACACAATGATTTTTAATGCCAATAACACGGTATTTATTTCACATTTAGACTTTCGTTGCATGCTCCTTGTCAGTAACATTGGGCAGCTAAGTTATTTTTCGATTAAGTAGTCTGATTTTATGATAGTAAGTTGCGACACGCCTGGTTTGTTACCTATATCACAAGCGCTAAATGCTATGCGCAGTGCAATTTCTGCCGTTAAAGAACATGAACAATGCAGCCTTATGCACGGACGTGGACGAATTTTGGCCGAAGATGTTATTTCACGGGTAAATGTTCCCCCTTGTGACAACTCTGCCATGGATGGTTACGCCATGGTTGCAGCTGACTTACAAGAAAGCGATACCTTGGAATTGGTCGGCAGCGCTTTTGCGGGTATTCCATTTGAAGGAGCCGTCAGCAAAGGTCAGTGTGTGCGTATTATGACTGGCGCCATCATTCCCGCTGGTGCAGACGCTGTCGTGATGCAAGAAAACACCACTGAATGTAAATCACCAACAGGCACAAACAAGACTAACGAGCCGCAAGCAAAAATAATCCAATTTACCCAGCGTCCTAAATTAGGTAACAGCGTACGCAGAGCTGGTGAAGATATTTCCCAAGGTGCGGTTGTACTGAAAAAAGGTACCCGCTTACTACCATCACATTTGTCGTTACTGGCGTCAGTTGGTATTGCCAATGTACTGGTGGTACGCAAATTAAACGTGGGTTTAATTGCCACGGGTGACGAATTGGTATCACCGGGTGAACCTCTAAAAGCGGGACAAATTTACGAGAGCAATCGTTATGCGCTACACGCAATGTTGCAAGAATTTGGCGCTAACGTAATCGATTTTGGTATTGTTGAAGACAAGCTTGATAGTTTAAAACAAACTTTCGCAGATGCTGACAGTCGGTGCGATATCGTATTGTCATGTGGCGGCGTATCCGTGGGCGACGCAGACTACGTTAAAGACGTATTACAAGCACTGGGCAGCGTTAATTTTTGGAAAGTAGCTATTAAACCGGGCAAACCTTTTGCCTTTGGTAAGCTCAGTCAAGCATGGTTTTGTGGGTTGCCAGGCAATCCAGTATCGTCTTACGTGACGTTTGAGCAGTTAGTCAAACCGGTACTTGAGACCTTAAGTGGCCAAACGCGCCGCCCTACCCTGTTACTCAATGCCACAGCCGATTGTGACATACGCAAAGCGCCCGGACGGGCCGATTATCAGCGCGGCATCTACCGGCTTGATAGCAATGGCGAGCTGTTTGTTAGCCCAAATGGAAAACAAGGCTCAGGTGTGATGAGCAGCATTGCCCACGCTAATTGTTATATCGTTCTTCCCCAAGACATTGGCAGCATAGAACAAGGCAGCACCGTGCAAATACAACCTTTTACTTCATTGGCATATTAAGTGACCCTAAAAATAGAATTCAAAGCCTTAGCCCATCTGGCTTGGCCTTTATTGATTGCTCAAGTAACCCAAACATTAATGGGCGTGTCTGACACCATTATGGCTGGACGTTTCTCTGCCACTGACATGGCGGCTGTTGCCATTGGCTTTAGCTTTACCATGCCGATGTTGGTGTTTATTCAAGGGATCACCCTTGCTTTACCACCAATTATTTCTCGCTTTAATGGGGCAAAACAAGTCGATAGGGTTGCAAATGCCAGTTATCAGGTGATGTGGTTGACGCTATTTTTTGCTTTACTCGCGCTAGTGCTGAGTACCTTTTTAACATTTTTCTTTTCGATGATAGAAATGGAGTCCGAGCTGCGTATCATCACAATCGACTACGTTCGCTATGTGCTTTATTCCATGCCTGCCTTCGCTTTGTATCAGGTACTTAGAAATGTCTGTGAAGGTTTATCAATCACAAAGCCCAGCATGATTATTATGATCATTGGTTTACTGGTGAATATACCGGCTAACTATGTGTTTATTTACGGCAAATTTGGCGTGCCCGCATTTGGCGGAGCCGGTTGTGGTATCGCAACAGGTCTAGTGTTTGTAGCGATGATGTTTGCTACGTGGATTTACACGCTTAATTCTAAAAAACTACAACAGTACGCCTTGTACACCCGTATTTTCACGCCCAATATGCATGACATTTGGGCTAGCTTAAAACTGGGGTTACCTATCGCGTTAACCATATTGTTTGAAGTGACACTGTTTACTGTCGTGGCTGTTCTGCTTGCCCCCTTTGGCTCTACCATAGTAGCGGCGCATCAGATTGCTCTGAACTTCTCATCGTTGATGTTTATGTTGCCTCTTAGCCTCGGTATGGCAACCAGTATTCGTGTTAGTCACTTGTTAGGTGAGAGCAAGCCGCTGCAAGCAAAGATGGCCACCCGAGCGGCTTTACTTATGGGCTTAACCACCGCTACATTAACCGCAACCATGACCTATCTTGCTAGGGTTCACATTGGCGAGCTTTATAGTAATAATACCGACGTTATTAACATGGCTGCCGGACTAATGATGCTAGCCGCAATATTTCAATTTTCAGATGCAATTCAAGTCGTATCAGCTACTGCACTGCGCGGTTATAAAGACACCGCAGCCATGTTTTATTTAAGCTTTATTTCCTATTGGGTAATAGGCATGACAATAGGCTGTATTTTAGCATTAACTGACTGGATTGTGCCGCGTATGGCAGCAGCCGGTTTTTGGGTTGGCTTTATCTGCGGATTAACTTCAGCGGCAATATTACTTGGGTTCCGTCTGCGCCATATTCAGCGTAAACAAGAAAATATGCCGGTAGAGATTAGTATTTAATGCGTCATACAGCTGCTTAAAGAAAGCATCGTTAACTGCTGTGCTTTAGTAAATCAATGGCTAACACTTTGCCTAAATACAACGTTGGGTTGAATGGCCGCACTTACAGTTAAAAGGCGCCATTCGAGTTACGTCTATTACACTAATTCTTGCGATTAAAAGATGACTCTGGGTTGCAATCAACTGGTTTGCAATCGAAATGGCAGGAATGATTACATGATCCTAATTTCAATTTAGGTCTGATAACATTAGTAAAGGTAAATATACGCTTAGCAACAGGTGAAATTGATAGAATACAGCGTTAGTTGACGACTATTTGTGGCAGGGTTGATGTTTTTTACCGCTGCTAGTGTGCAGTGTAGCCAATCAATTTAAGGCAACATGCGACGCATAATGCTCGCGACGAATAGTGGCAAATTCATCATTGGCGATAGCATCTCTCACTGCGGACTCAAACAGATGTTTTTTCCCAATAAGCGGGGAGTTTTGACTTATAGTCACATAATAATTATTCACTTCTATGGGTTGATATTTTGCTAAAACAATATCATTTTGCAAACCCATCTCAATAATCAGTGGCTGCGCACTTTCTTGAAAATGAACAAAAGTATTAATTCTTCCTTTCATTAATAACTCTATCTTTTGTCTTAACGTCGACACAGGAACCATTATCAAGTTTGTTTCTTGGTTAAATTTCTCAAAATATTTTGCATTGCGAGTAACGCCAATGTTCAACCTCTTCAAATCAGCAAAACTCTGTAACGTACCTATGTTCTTTTTAAGAACAAAAAACGTATGTCTCAACGTTTCGTAACTTGGGGTGATATAAACCACTTCGTCTTGTTTGTCACTCTCACGTTGCAATCCAACCAACAGATCTAAATTGCCTTGGCGAAACTCCCTGATTCGTCTTGCAAAGGGCATTGGAATAATGTCAATTTCCATATTCATATGTTTAGCAATATTTTTAAGGTATTTGACTTGTAGACCATTGATAAACTCTTTGGATACAGAGCTTCGTATGACCTCCTGTCCAGACGAAAAAGCTGAGAAAAAACCTAAGACTACAGGGAAAATCAGGATGTGAAATCGCATAACTAAACCATTAAAAAACAGTGATATATTATTACCCAGAGCAGAGCTTAAGCCAATAGTAAAAATCCATTTTCTAGCGGGCCAACCTCCACTTACTCTATTTATTCGTTATCCAGATATTTTTGCTGCCAAGTTTATTGGACAAATATGGATATCCCCCTAATGACAAAGCATACGGCTCATTTCATACTACGCAGCAGTTTGAAACTTTTCTGGCTATAGATTGCTAATCGGTGCCGTAAGTGAGCAACTACAACCAAGGCTAATGTATGAAAAAGTAATTAACGTTATCGATTCAATTGAGAATATCGGTGATAAATAATACTGTTAATGAAAATTGCATTTGGAAAGTATCCGGTTGGACTTGGCCAGAACAAGCAAGTCTCTTATCAAACACGACATTAATTACACAAACTGTTATGTTGCATATATTGATTATTCTATTCAATGACTAAGCACTAATGCCCTTACAAGAAAACAGTATTATTTTTAAAGATGCCTTTGAAATGATCCGCGGAATTGTTGTCATTCTAGATTCTAAGGGGCAAGTCACCCAATGTAATTCTTACTTCGAAAACCTAACGGGTTATGTCGCGAGCGAGATAATAGGCGTGGATTGGTTTGAGACATTTATTCCGGAAAATGACAGGGTAGCCATTCGCGAGTTTTTCAAAAAAGTCATGGGAGAAGGTCTCAATGACGGATATACCAATTCGATCCTGACCAAGGATGGCGAGCAACGCATTATAGAGTGGCACTCCAAAACGCTGGATAAAGCGAATGGCCAGATCACCGGTATGCTGTGCACCGGCTTTGATGTGACCGAACGCACCGCTATCGCCACAGAATTAGACAAGTCTAAAAAAATTGCAATAGCAGCCTCGGAAACAAAAACACGTTTTTTAGCCGCAGCGAGTCATGATTTGCGACAACCTTTACAATCATTAGGGTTATATTTGGCGGCATTGTCAAAACTGTCGGTTCAATCAGAACAAGAAAATATAATCTATAAGATGCGTCAATCGCTTAGTACAATGGGTGAACTAATTGATTCACTTCTGAATATATCGAAGCTCGATAGCGGCTCTATCACCGCAGATCTATGCGACGTCAACTTACAAGAGTTACTTGAGCGCGTTGTTATTAACAACATTCAACAGGCCCAGAGTAAGGGGCTGCAACTTGAGTGCGATACAGTAGATTTTGTCGTGCACACGGACCCTAGATTGCTTGAGCGCCTTATCGAAAATTTGGTAACAAACGCGATCCGATATACCGAACAGGGTCATGTGCGGATCAATTGTCTGCGAGAGAGAGACTCGGTGCGAGTAGCGATAAGCGATACAGGTATTGGAATACCAGAAAATCATATTAAGAGTGTGTTCGAGGAGTATTACCAAGTTAATAATCAAGTGCGGGATAGGCGTAAGGGTCTGGGCTTGGGTTTGTCAATCGTTAAACAAATAAGCCAAATACTTGATCACTCAATCGATGTTACATCTGTACCAAATGATGGGTCAACTTTCTCAGTAGCAGTTCCTCTGGGTCAACTGGATACGAACATTAACGCAGAGGAGCTCAAGCAAACACAGCTTAGTGAGCACGATCCCGTAGTCCTGTTTGTTGACGATGATCCGGCAGTTTTAGATGCAACGACTATGTTATTAAATGTATATGGTGTGAAAGTACACAGTGCTTTGACTGGCGATGACGCTCTCGCCATCGTCGACGCGGGTATTCGCCCAGATATCATCCTTTCAGACTACCGTTTGCCTAAGTACAATGGTATCGAGGTCATTAACCGAGTGCGGATAGCAACGGGTGTTAATCTACCCGCTATACTTGTCACTGGAGAAGCCTCAACAGAGGAAATTGACAACAACAATCTGAGTAATTGCAACGTGCTGCAAAAGCCAGTCGATCCAGATAAGCTTATCGCGCTTATCAATCACCTCTGCGATTAACGCAAGACGGTAGCTGACTATAAAAGAATCAGCATAGTGATAACTATATGAACAAACGCCGAGCAAGACATGCCCCAGCAAGTTAGCTGACTTGCTGGGTAACAACTCAACGTTATTTGCTTTCTTCTGCGGCTTTTTTCCCTTTAATCGATTCAGCTATCGCTTTAAATTCATAGGTAGGATAAATATCTGTTTCAAAAATACCCCAAGCCGATTTTTCAACGGCCAGGTTAAGTGTTCGCAAATCTTTTGGATGAACCTTGACTGTAATCACCTGCCCTAGTCCCATCATGACGTACCATGAATCAACTTCCATACCCTTGGGAGGAAAAGACTGCCAAAATCGATTCTCATCCATCTTTGCCTGCAGCTCAGTTAGGTTTTTGTCTTGTTGATGTTTGAGGACTATCGTAATCAGTATTTTATCATCATCAATAGTGTAATCTTCATCCGCTTTTGCAACGTGAGTGAAGCCAATAAAGCATAACGCAGTGATTAAAACAAACTTGATAAATATGTTCATAATTTTACTTGCTGGGTTAAATAAGCGATTATCTTCTCATGTTGAAGAAAGAGAAAATAGTGCTTTACTGGCAACATGTTGAAGATGATCATCATGACTTATATGCCTGAAAGTTATTGCATCAAAACTACTGTTAGCATTTATTAAATAAGATCATGGCGTAACAAAGCACGTTTCCCCTCACTCGGCGCACCGATAAACCAATGAAATAAACAGTGCACGAGCACTAACCGATTATGGATTATGTCGGCAATACACTCATTTTGTCTTTTTATCTGAAAACTAGTGCAACAATTAAGCGGCAAAAATCAGCTCGATTAAAGTAAAATTGAACAACAGATATTAGCCAATTGAGAAGAACACTGACCGCCCCCTTAGAGCCTATTCGAATTTTGATTGAGGTATGGCCATAAAGCGGACATTGACGCCTAATTAAAAGGCTTTTGATAGATAGTTAAAGTGTGAAGCGAAGAGTAACCTAGCCAACTGTTATAGGCTCTATGTGAGTTCAGCACCGTAGACTCAATTAAACCTTGTATAAGTAAACTTCTCTTCTTTTGTGCTTCCATTATCTTCAATAGAAACATATATATTAATTTCGTTGTCGCTAACCTTCTCAATAGTCATACCGTTGAAATAAACTTTATTTTCCATAACTTTGACTAATACGAAATCAATAGTTTTATCTTTCTCTTCCCAACTCTTTAAGTCTCGATGAAAATACTTCAATCTAAAAACAAGTGTTCCATTTTCTTCAGATATTGTCTCAATTTCATAAAATTACACTGTATTTTCAACAACAAGTTTAAATGCTCCCATCATGCTCCCTCCAACAGCAGGTGGCCACACTTCTTCAATGAGACCGCCAAATGCTTCCCCCCTCCAATGACCCGAGAGCCATTTCACTACACTCAAATCAGCAGGGGGTGACTGCTGTTCGCCCTCTAAGAATAATAAATTCGGAAATTTATCGTTTGCTAAAACATCAAAGCAAAATAACATCAGGAAATAAAGTGTGCTTTTTTTAAACATTTTATTGTCTCATCAGAACTTGGAATAATTTGATCGCATAACGCCGAGTTAATCGGACCGACTTATTTTTGGCTTTTTTGTACAATACTGCACGCAGTGTAGACACAAAAACCAAAGATGGGGAGGATCCAGTGAGCGTGTTTTTGCGAACGGGATTGAGCGTTTTGTTAAGCTTTCACCGCCGAAAACCTTAGTCTCACATAATCTGCGACCCACTCTCTACCTTTATACAAGCTGGGCTTAACTAACACTTCAACTTCTTTCAAGAATGAACCTTTCTGCGCATCTCTTAAATGACTTGCAATGCCATTAGCAAATATTCTTAACCACTCACCAACACCGGAGTGTTCTGGTCAACACCAACCGGACACTTTCTTTTGAGATAGTTCATA
>TARA_R110001632_G_scaffold40314_2_pt1 | contig 76339 bp, 69 predicted proteins | sample TARA_R110001632 | Tara Oceans TARA_R110001632 (sample SAMEA4398266) | marine metagenome | biome: Polar Biome; feature: [SRF] surface water layer (ENVO:00010504); material: water (ENVO:00002006), including particulate matter (ENVO:01000060) such as... | depth 5 m
CAGGAAGTGATCCGCTTAGGAAGCTTTCAAGCTGCCGCTATACAATGCAATCTACCACGTTCGTCGGTGAGTAAAAAAATCCAGCAACTCGAAGCTCACTTAGGGCAAAGACTCATTCAACGAAGCTCACGTAAATTAAGCCTAACAGAAGCGGGGGTATCCTTATTAGATGCCAGTCAGCCACTTAAAGCTCTAATAGAAGACTCACAACGAGTCATGGAAGATCTAGATTTCACACCATCGGGAAAGGTAAAAATCAGCTGCTCTTCGCTCATTGGTCAACATTATTTGTTACCTTTATTTAGCCAACTACGAGAGCAATATCCTAATATTTCACTAGAACTGAGTTTAAGCGACAAATATATAGACCTGATTGAAGAACAAGTCGACATTGCCATCAGAATTGGACACTTGCCAAATTCATCCCTAGTAGCAAGAAAAATAGGCGAGAAACGCTGGGGGTGGTACGCAAGTCCAGAGTACCTTGAAATATACGGCTCTCCGACACACCCAAATGAATTAAGCGACCATCAATGTTTAGTTTTTAAAAACAGCAACATAGAGTTAAAAAATTGGCCTTTCGATAATGGTGATGGCCAAATAGAAAGCATTCAAATACAGAGTAACATTACAACAGATGATAGCAGAGCGCTTGTTGAAATGGCTCGCTTAGGGCTAGGGATCATCATGATTGACCCATTGCTCATCCGCAAAGACATTGAGCAAAAAGCACTTATTCCTATACTGACCGACTGGAAACACCCTAGTACAGACCCAATCAATCTAGTCTGTTTAGGGCGCAACTATCGCAGTCGCGCTTCCACTAGTATCTGGGAAGCGCTTTATCAAACACTCAAGTTTGATTAGCCATTTAGTCGAAAAAATTCTATTGATGATAAGTGCACGCTTCTTATACGTTCCCTGTTGCGCCCATTCGACCAATCGTACGGCTACATTGTGCGACGGCATACAATAAGGTGGGCCCATACCACTCGCATTAACTGAGTTGGCATCGTTAAAAACATTGGCGACAACAAATGAAACGCTCAAGTATGAATTAAAAAGTCTCCATCAATATATAAGGCGAAAGCGGGAAAATCACCTGTTAAGCTAAACACAACAAGTAGCAACAAGAAAAAGCCGAGAGACGCTAGCTAGCCAACCAGCACCTAATGTTTTTCCTGAAAAAAACGTTGGCTCAATTTTGCCGCCAAATGCGACCCAAATACAGGATGAGGAACAGGTGCCACCGCGAGCACGATATCGACAGAAGGTAAGGCCGGAAGGTTCGAATTTTCAATAATGTCCAATCCATAGGAAACACTAGAAATCGCCATCGCGCTGATACCTTGACCACGTCGTAATAAACTTTTTATTGCCGTCGCGCTGGAACTGCTGCACACCAATCGATATTCTCGACCTTGTTTTTCCAAACCATCAATGGCCGTGCTGTGGAACTTGCAATCCGGTTCGTACAAGAGCAAAGACAACGGCGTTTGGTGCTCTATGCCTGCCCACTCCACTTCCGCACCTTTTACCCAAACACCGGTATCGTGCTTGAGCAAATACCCTTCTTCGGCGTCTGGTGAACGAGTCAAAATGGCGATATCTATCTTTCCTTGATCCAACATCAAACGCAATTGCGTGCTGCAATCACAAATAATGCGCAGGCTTTGTTGAGGAAGCTCCCGTCGAATGAAATCCACCATGGACGGTAAAATCGATTCGGCGTAGTCGTCTGGGCAGCCAATGGTTAAAGGTGGATGCTGTAAATGCGCCGAAAAATGTCCGAGCGCTTCATCGTGTAATGACACCAGTCGTCTGGCATAACTCACCAATTGCTGACCTTGTTCTGTCAGCGCGAGATTTCTCCCTTCCTTCACAAACAAGCTGTGACCCGTGTCTTCTTCGAGCCGTTTCATTTGCATGCTGATGGCGCTTTGTGTGCGAAAAGTTTGCTTGGCCGCACGCGTAAAACTCCCCGTGTCGACAAACGCAATGAAACTACGAAGTGCATCAATATCCATGACGAAACCATTTATCACTATTTAGAATGGGAGGCATCAAAACTATTCGTTAGTCTTCACAAAAACAAGCAGTAATAATGAGTTCCACAAAAAGGAGCGCAACACATGAAACTCATTATCGGCAACAAAAATTATTCCTCTTGGTCTTTACGAGGCTGGTTGGCATTAAAAGCCTTCGATGTTCCATTTGAAGAAATAAAGCTCTGTTTGTTTAGCGACGAATTCTATACAGAACTTGCTAAGCACTCTCCTGTGGGTAAAGTGCCGGTTTTGGTAGATGGCGATTTGAGCGTGTGGGATTCGCTGTCCATTTGTGAATACTTAAACGAAAACTATCTGAGTGGAAAAGGCTGGCCATTAGACAAGAGCAAACGAGCCGTGGCACGCTCTGTTGTTGCGGACATGCATTCTGGACTGTTTGGTATTCGCACTGAGATGCCAATGAACTGCCGAGCACGACGTCATGTCGAACTCAGCGATCAAGCCAAAAAAGAAGTCGCCACGCTGGATGCGCTGTGGTCTCGTTTACGCGCCGAAAACGCACAAAACGGCGACTATTTGTTCGGCAAATTCAGCTTAGCCGATGCCTTTTTCGCCCCTGTTATGTTTCGTTTTAAAACGTATGGCATCGCGTTGTCGGCAGCGGCAAGTGAATACCAAACTACCATGCTCATGCACCCTGCAATGCAAGAATGGCTTGATGATGCCATCGCCGAAACCGACGTCTACGCCGCAGGTGAAATAGGCGAAGCCGTTTAGGTTCTCGCAACATTTAGTCTCTCCAACATAAAAAACGAAAGCCCCTAATAGGGCTTTCGTATTTTCAATATGTCAAAGCGTCACTTATTAAATACCTCAGTTTGCTCGACTGACGCTTTAAATTTACCCATTGCCCGAATGCCCGAATGCCCGAATGGTATTCGACATTGCTGATCTACAAAGTAGGTCAAATTCATGTCATCCGTTTCAGAATAAAATTAGCTTTTGCCATAGTGCACAGGTGCTTCTTTCAAGTGAGCTCAATGGTATTATTCGCCATAGGCAAAAAATGCACTGAGACGCTAACGCTGAACGGGAAACCAATTCGATGACAACGACTGAATTATCTAGACTTGAAGACTTCCAAAACAAAGGCGTACTTAAACTCTCCAATGTCATCGATATTGAAAAGGTTGTCGATGTACGAACCCATTTTTGGCACGAAATTAATCGCAAATTTGGCATTAATATCGATGAACCTAGCACTTGGTTTTCCAATGCTAACAACCCTGTCGGAAACACTCGCGCAAAACGGCTGAACGGTATGGGTTCGATTATGCGAGATCTAAAAGTCTCGGGGAAATTGGACGAAATAGAACATGCGATCCAGCCTGCTATCGATCATGTATTTGGCGCTCACGCATGGCGCCCTCTGGATCTTTGGTATTCTTTATTGAGTTTTTCAGGATCCGAGACGGTTTGGAATGTGCCTCATCAGTCTTGGCATAATGATGAACCCACTGTGGTGGGAGACGCCGAACCTTGGAGCCTGTTTGTCTTTGTATTTCTCGATGATGTGAGCGCGGACATGGGAGCAACAACTGTCGTTTCAGGATCGCACCGCCGTATAGCGTCTCTCGCAAAAGTACTCGGCACATCCAATAACGAAGCGTTAATAAACGCCTTTGAATCGGTGAATAGCGGGCTTTTTGAAAACCCTAAAGACGTGACACTCTTGCCTATGGATCAGGTTTTAGAACCGCTAATTCAAGAAGACCCTTGGTTCCAAGCACTGGTTAACGAAGGTTCCCCTGATAAACGCATCCAACGATTCATAGATGAAGGCAGTACGCATAATAGTTTCGAACAAAAAGTCGTCCCATTAACTGGCGTGGCTGGTGATATCATTGTGTTTGATCCACGCTGCCTTCACACTTTTTCAGCGAATATTTCTAACCTTCCTCGACAAATATTACGACTCGATTTTAGACGCCAATGATAACCACCACCAAATGACCCTGCGTCGACATTTTTATTCAGACAATGAATAAGAATGCAGTCGCGGTGATTTCCCAATAAAATACAGCGCATACTCACTTCACTCTTCCTAAGGTTCTCATGACAACATTTACGCAGCCCGATGATGACTTAGTACATGCGAGAAACGCGTTTGAAATCAGCTTGTCTAACTTTGCGACGGATCACACAGAAGTCGTTGCTGATATGCAGAAAGTGGTTGAAATATTGCTAACTCAAAAGCAGTTCGCTGAGGCATTAAAAGAGATAGAGCAATTAAAGAAGCTGGCCGTCACGAACAAAAAGATAAAAATCGCGATGCTGGAAATGAAAGGTCGTATCAAACAAGTGGGCGCTAGATCCGGTTTTCGATCCAGAGCCACCAAAAAATATACGACAAAAAATCCTAAGAGCGCTTAATCAAACCGAAAGCTCGATGCGGTCGTTCCACCGAAAATACCTTTTTCATGATAAACACAGGTGGCTTGTGCGTTTTCTGCGGCACCAACAGCGACCATAAGTGGTATTAAGTGATCTTCTCTTGGATGACAAATTCGCGCGTAAGGCGCCTGCTCCCAATCGACTAATGACTGTGTTCTTTGCTCTGGCGTTGTGTGCATCAAGGCATTTTGTAACCAGGTATCAAACGCTGTCGACGGGACTTTGGCTTGCGGCCCCATCATGCGTAGATTGTGATAGCTCAAGCCGCTACCGACGATCAATACACCTTCTTCACGCAATGGTTTCAGTGCACGACCAAGTGCCAAATGCTCCTCTGGATCAAGATTAGATTTGAGCGACAATTGTACCAAAGGGACATCCGCTTTTGGGTACATGACTTCCATCGGCGTGAACGCACCATGGTCAAAGCCTTTTTGGTCATCAAGTTCCACTGCCAAGCCAGCGTTTTCTATCAACGCAACCACTCTTGAAGCCACTTCTGGGGAACCTGGTGCGGCGTATTTAACGTCATAAGTATGTGCCGGAAAACCGGAGTAATCGTATTCCATACCCGGCGTTGGATTGGATTGAACGCCAAAGGTTTTACGTTCCCAATGACCAGAAATCATCAGAACGGCTTTGGGTTTTTCTTTAAGCTGATTTGGCATATCTGCGAGCGCAGTTTCAAGATGAGCAAACATCGCACACATGTCTGGAATGTAAGGCCAAGGGCCGCCGCCATGGGAAATAAAATAAGTCGGTAACATAATGGTAAACCTCTGAAATAGCATAATTGGCCGCCGAGCAAGTCGCTCCATCGGCTCAAGGTGATGACATTCAGTCTAGGCTTGCCTCTACCCTTGATCAACACGTATCCAGTTAATCCACTGTTTCTAAATACGAAACAATATTCGCCAAATTATTACTTATATTTCTTTTAAGTTCGATCAAAAAGAACTCATTAGTCACCTAATAAGTTCTTCAAATGGTCAGTTGTTAACTTTTTTCATTACAAAAAACACGCAGTCGATGGCCGTCTGGATCAAGTACTGTAAAGGTAGTTCCAAAGTCTAGCTCTGTGGTTTCTTGAATAATCTGCACGCCCAATTCACGCCACTTGGCGTAATGAACTTGTAACGTACTAATACCATCCACGGTTAACGCCACCTCCATTGCACCTGCTTTCACATCGCCTACTTTAGGGATCACGTCATTTTTTGCCCACAGCGCAAATTTGTTGCCTGTTTCGGAGACAAACATGGCAAAACCGTCCATTGATTCCACTGGCTCTCGATCAAATAATGGACGATAAAAGTCCACGCTACGTTGAACATTGTCGACATACAAAATAATAAAGTTTGAAAGATCCATGCTGTTTTCCTATTCAATGTTTTGCTTATAAAAGCGTCGTTGCTGTCACCGAGTTTTGCCTCGATGACGATAGACTAAACAGCAGGTATGTCAGTTTCTGTCAGCAGTGATCAGTTGGCTTTTGTAGTGCTAATGTCATGAAGTGTCGCTCGCCAACGCTTTAACAAAGCATGGCGAGGTGTCGGATAACGCGTCTTTTCTAGTTCACAAGTCAGAAGTCGATCGGTACGAAAATTCCGAATTTCTTGTCGTAATTCACACCACGCTACCAACACACGGACTTCATCAAAATAACCCAATGCAAAAGGCCAAATACGACGCGTGGTTTTATTGTCTTTTAAGTCGCAATAGGTAATAGAAAGAATTTTTTCATCTCGGATCGCTAAGCGAACCTCAGGCATATTAACCGAGTCAATCACCGTATCTTTACTAGGACCAATCAGCAAAGAAGTGTCATCTAGTGTGTTCTTGAGTTCTGGCGGTAACACGGCGGCGATTTTATTCAGTGCGTTTTTTGCACCAACACTTAACTGACTGTCAGTCCGTTGCGCCACCCAACGAGCGCCTAATACCAAGGCCTCTATTTCCTCATCGTTGAACATCAAAGGCGGCAATAAAAAACCTGGCTTCAGGACATAACCCATTCCCGCTTCGCCTTCAATATTAGCACCTTGTTCTTGCAAGGTAGCAATATCGCGGTACAAGGTTCTTAGGCTAATTTCTAATGTCTCAGCAAGATGTTTACCTGCCACCGGATAACGATGGCTGCGTAGTAACTCAATCAGAGTCAGTAAGCGTTGAGAGCGAGACAAACTATTATTCTCCTGAAAAAGCCTTCATATTAGGCGGATAATCAGTGAAACCGAGTGCTAGCACATCCAAGGTAACGTCTTTAAAGCGCGCTAGTAACAATGCTTCTGCTTCAATCAGCGCATCGCTAATGGCTTTGTTTACCGCAATTTCAATGGGGCAAGACGTGTGTTCATCAGACAGTCCTATGGTGAAAACTGAACTGTCCCCCAGCGCATCATGAATGTCGAACAAGGTAATCTTGGATAGAGGGATCTCCAGCGACCAACCACCGCCGTGGCCTTTAACCGAAGTAACGTAACCTTTATCTCTCAAACCGGCCATGGTGCGGCGTACGACCACAGGATTGGTATTAAGCATACTGGCAATTTTGTCGGACGTTGCCGGAGCATCAAGCTGATCCATGTGAATCAATACGTGCAACATACGCGATAAACGACTGTCTTTTCTCATCAAAAATCTCATTAGCATTGATAATGCCGTTATTCTAACTCAGTTTTCATGAAACATTTAAAGTATCGTGAGTTGACTTTATTATTTCATGTAACTTATGATGTTTCTTGATGTGATTATTCAAACTTACAAATGAGGAACAAACTAATGCAACAAGATGTCATCATAATAGGCGGGAGTTTTGCTGGCTTATCCGCTGCTATGCAGCTAGTAAGAGGACAAAGAAAGGTGACGGTTATTGACGCGGGCGAACCCAGAAATCGCTTTGCCGACCAGTCACACGGATTTTTTGGATTAGATGGCGCATCGCCGCTGGCGATTCAACAGGAAACATACCGCCAATTACTAAAATATCCGACAGCCAGCATTGTTGAAGGAAAAGCGAGCGCGGTGAAAAAAAGTGCAGCAGGGTTCAACGTCACTCTGGAAGACGGTAGTACGCTGCACAGTAAAAAACTCATTTTAGCCACTGGTCTAAGAGACGAACTGCCCAATATTCCGGGGTTAAAAGAGCGCTGGGGTGCGACCGTCATTCATTGCCCTTATTGCCATGGTTATGAGGTGCGTAATCAACCACTTGGTGTCATCGCAAGCAGTGTGCTATCCGCTCATCAGGCGGGAATGATTCCTGATTGGGGGCCGACCACTTATTTTACTCAAGGTCTATACGAACCGGATGACGAACAACGTGCGTTTCTAATGAAACGCGGCGTGACCATTGAAAGCACGCCGGTATTAGAAGTACTCGGAAGGCCGCCAAAGATTTCCAGCGTATATCTTGCCGATGGCCGAACCATTTATATAGCGGCATTGTTTGTCGCTCCAAAAACACATATGTTGAGCCCCTTTGCAGAACAGCTAGGATGTGAATTCGAAGAAGGTCCGCTGGGTCTTGTCATTAAGACAGATGATTTTCAACAAACCAGTGTAAAAGGTCTTTTCGCCGCTGGCGATGTGTCTAATCCGATGCAAAACGCTACGCTCGCGTCGGCGTCTGGCGTTATGGCTGGTGTCGGAGCTCATAAGTCATTAATGCACGATTAAAAACAACGCCGTCGCCTTTATCATGCCATTCAGAGGTAGAAAGCCAATATTCACCTCTGTTTTGGCTCACTGGAATGCAAAACTCGTGTAATTAATATCTCCTTTGCTACGCTTTTTTTCGCCTCTACGTTGCCCACTCTGTGTTGAAAGCGCTTGTTAAGTAAACTCTACGTCATGAATATGAAATCCCAGATGACATAAGGGTTTCAGCGTATTTTTACGACATTTTTAAGCATCATAAAACAGGCTATGCTAGGAAAAAGAACGACACAACACAGATATTTATCAGGAGATAAAACATGTCTTTCAACATAGCAAAGCGCACTATTCTAAGCAGCATTATTGCTGCATCATCGGTTTCAACCTTGGCGTTAGCGCAACAAGAAGAAGGTTTCACCGTAACGCCAAGCATTGGCTACTACAACATGGATGACGACCGAGACATCAAGGATGACAAAGCCTATTCATTGGGTCTTGGTTATCAATTCAATAACCCTTGGGCAGTGGAGTTTGTTTACCTCAACGCCGATACGGAACAATCGAGCAGCGGCAGTAACGTCGATGTAGATCAGTATCGACTAGACGGCTTGTACCACTTGCCAACAATCCGTTCGGCTAATCTCACGCCTTACCTAGCGGCTGGGGTGGGGACTACTGATTTTGGCAATTCGTCGAATCACAACAACGTACAATTAAACGCTGGTGGCGGCTTGAAATACGCCGTAAATGATACGGTTTCCCTTCGTGCTGATTTCCGTTTGGTGGATGACGTAGAAGACCATCAAGTCGACAACATCACCTCGCTTGGCGTTCAAATGACCTTTGGCCGATCCTCCGCAAAATCAACTTCTGACGACAGCGGTTACACGCCGGTTGAAGCCACAACGTACACACAAATTGAGCCAGAACCAGAGCCGGTTCCAGCGACTGAACCACAGCAAGCCATTGAATCTGACGTTGCCAACACAAAAGCGGCACCTGCCGAAGACGTCATGCAAGACGAACCCGTGATGGTAGCGCCGGTTGTGGCTCAAAACGAAGAACCAGAATTAACGGAGCAAGCACCCGAAGTCGTCGCATTACCTCCTGTTAAATTAAACGTTCTATTCGGTAACAACAAAACCGATGTGGAACAAAAGTACTACCCTGAAATAGAAAAGCTTGCCATGTACCTTAAAGAACACCCACAAAGCACCGTATTAATCGAAGGTCATACCGACGACAGCGGTGCCGCAAGCTACAATCAAACTGTTTCTGAAAAACGCGCTAAAGCCATTGCCGATGTGTTGATTAGAACCTTTGAAGTATCCGAAGAACGCGTCAGCGCCATTGGTTACGGTGAAGATACGCCTTTGTTTGACAATGACACCGCAGAACACCGCAAAGCCAACCGTCGTGTTGTGGCCATTATTTCATCGAAATAAAAACGACCACAAACCGTTCTAAAAACACAAAACGTCCGATGGAAACATCGGGCGTTTTTCTTTGCGAGATTACTACTTTATGAACGTGCGGTGCTTACTTTCACCACAATCAATTTTCGTCATTTTGAAGTGAAAATTTACTGTAATAAGAAACGCATTTCCTACACTCTTTTACGTGTTATCTAACCTCCTACCGGTTAAAAACAGTCACTTTAGTAAGGCTTGCGTCATGATCAAGTAGCGGTGGTTCACGTCCTATTTTTTGCGCTTTTTAGCAGGGCTTTTTAATAAAAAAATTTAGCGTAATCTGAGTAGCGAACAACATAACACTATGTTCATTAGGAGAAATTCACATGTCTACCTCTTTTAAAACACGTACTCTTTTTAGTGGTGTCCTGATTGCTTCATCCATCGCGACCATGACCTACGCCGAAACACCAAAAGAAGGCATCACGGTCACGCCGAGCATCGGCTACTACAACACAGATGGTGATAGACAAGCTGGCAATGATACATCTTATTCCATTGGCGTCGGCTACCAAACAAACAGCCCGCTGGCCTTAGAGGCAGTTTACCTTCATTCAGATGCCAGTAAGCGTGGTCGCAACAACGATTTAGACCAGTACCGAGTTGATGGCTTATACAGCCTACCTGAATTCACCACAGTGAACTTAACCCCTTACTTAGCCGCTGGTGTTGGTATAACCGACGTTGATGGCGACTCAAACAACTTATTGGTAAACGCAGGTGGTGGCGTAAAATACGCTATTAATAGCGATGTCGATCTTCGTGCCGACTTCCGCATCGTGAAAGACATAGAAGACAACCATTTGGATAACGTTACATCGATTGGTGTGCAATACAGTTTCGGTATGCCAGGCCAGCAAGCGTCTAACTAAACGCTCACAAGTACACGACTAGCCTGAAAAAACGGCCCATCAAAACAAAAATGCCCAATGGAAACATTGGGCATTTTTTATATGTGCAGTTAATCAATCGAATATTATGTCACACCGCGATTCGTTAAAAATTCACACACGCCTTTGGCAGCTAAACGCCCCGTGGCAAAACACGCCGTTAGCAAATACCCACCGGTTGGTGCTTCCCAATCTAACATTTCACCAGCACAAAAAACGCCCGGAACAGCGTTCAGCATCAAGACGGAATCGACGCTGCTTTCGCACACACCACCGGCGCAGGAAATCGCTTCATCGATCGACTTCGTTTTATAAAAGCTCACCGGCACCGCTTTCAAACAACGCGCTAACGCTTCCGGCGTGTGGAACGCTTCTTTCGGGAAAAACTCATGCAGCAACGCCGCTTTCACACCACTGATACCCAACGTACGTTTTAAATATTTACCAAATGATTCCTTTGCCTTGGTATTACGCAGTTTTTTAATCACTTGCTCTTCGCTTTGCAAAGGCAAAAAATCCATCAACAAAGACGATTGACCGGAAGCATTAATACCATCACGTAAGTATTTAGAAAAAGCATAAATCAGACTGCCTTCCATGCCGTCTTTGGTGACAATGCATTCACCCTTTTTCGTCACCACGTGACCATCACTCAAGGTGAACGAAAACGCGACGTCTTTCAATGGACTGCCTGCGAACTTCGTTTGCAGATGCTCGCTCCACTCGCTGTAAAAGCCACAGTTAGCGCTTTGTAGTGGCGCGACCAAAACACCATTATCTTGTAAAGTAGGCAGCCAAGCACCATCAGAGCCAAGCTTAGGCCAGCTGGCGCCGCCCATCGCCAACACAATCGCATCCGCCTGAACGACAACGTCCTCGCCATTGTGATCAAACGTCACTCGGTGAGAGTCCAATGCGATCATTTTGTGGCGCATATGGAATACCACACCCGACTCACGCAAACGCGTCAACCAATGACGTAGTAATGGCGCGGCTTTCATGTCTTTAGGAAATACTCGACCGGACGTTCCCACAAAGGTTTCAATGCCCAAGCTATGAATCCAATCACACAAGGCATCGGCGTCAAACTGACCGATTGCCGTGTCTAACCAATTGGCTTTGTCGTAATAACGTTGAATAAACTCAGGATACGCTTCGGAATGGGTAATGTTCATGCCACCCACACCGGCCAATAAAAACTTACGGCATGCACTGGGTTTTGCATCGTAAACATGAACCTGATGACCGGCGGCACAAATACCTTCTGCCGCCATCAAGCCCGCAGGGCCTGCTCCGACAACAATGACTGTTTTTTGCATTTGCACCACTTCTTGCATACTTGCCAACATCACTTTAAAGAGTTACTAAAAAAGAAGCGCATGATAAAGAATTTTGCTGCTAGCACCAATGGCTCACAGCAAAATAGTAATCGTTAGCTTATGTTTTAGGTTTACTCTGCACGCCAGCCGTCAACGCAAGTCGCATGGCCTCTTCAACGCCGACATCCAATTCAGTTAAGCGATCTCGTGAAATATACAGAGTAATTCCGCCAATTTGATAACTTAACGGCACATACACACCCACTAAGTCTTGCTCACCAAACAGCTGTTTTCCGGTTTGTTCGCCGGTCACAAACCCAATCACTTGAGCGCCGTTCCATTCCAGCGACACCACGTTTTTCATTTCTTTCTTTTCGGCAAGGTTGAACACCATCATCATGTCTTTGATCGCACCATAAATGGACTTCACCAAAGGAATGCGTTCAAAAATGTTATGACTGAGCTTCACCAAATAACGCACACCATAAAGATTGACCAAGAAACCAATCAACATCAAGGTGCCCAATGTGGCAAGTAGCCCCAATCCAGGAAAATACAAAACATCAGGAATCAGGAACAACAAGATCGGCTGAGCGAGTGCTTCTCCTGTGGCCAATAACCAATAAATCAAATACACCGTCAAGCCTATCGGCAAAACCGCGACCAAGCCTTTTAACAATAAAGAAATCAGTTTGTTCATTTTATGAATGATCCTATGAATTTGTTCACAGCATAACGCAAGCTTTGTGCCACACCTATGACTCTCGCACCACTTAACGAAAAGATTGCCGAAACATCATAGGCCTTATACTCTTTTGCTCAATATCTACTTATTTACTGTCTCTTATTACTCAACGGAGTAAAAATGTGAATTACAAACGTCTAGAAACCTTTGTCTGGGTTGCCTCATTAGGTAATTTTCGCAAAGCCGCAGAACGACTTCACACCACACAACCCGCGATTTCGGCTCGAATTGCGGGGCTAGAAGCTGAGTTAGGCGTCAAACTCTTTGAGCGCGAAGGCGGCTCAAGCCCAATTATGCTGACGTCAAAAGGCAAAGAACTGTTGCCCTATATTGAAAAAATTCTCTATCAAACGGAACAATTACGAAAACGCGCAGGCATTTCAAATGCATACTCTGGCGTACTGCGTTTGGGCGTATCGGAAACCATCGTCAACACTTGGTTGCCCGATTTCCTGTCGCGGCTGCATAAGGACATGCCCAACCTTGATGTCGAAATGACGGTGGATGTCACCGCGAACCTAACGACTAGTATCAAAGACCGAACCTTGGATTTAGGTTTATTAATGGGGCCAATTTCAGAGCCAAATATCATCAATCGTGAACTCTGTACTTTTTCGCTCTCTTGGGTCGCCAGCCCAACATTAGACTTACCAGATCGACTCTTATATTTGGAAGAATTAGCTAAATGGCCAATTATTACTTACGCCCGCGCCACCAAACCCTATATAGAAATCAATCAAAAATTCCGTGAACTCGACGGACCACCAGCACACTTTTTTGCTTCGACTTCTTTAGCCGCCTGCCGCAGTTTAGCAATTGATTCCGTCGGTATTTCAACGCTACCAAACATCATGATTACAAAAGAACTAGAAGCGGGAACTTTACGAAAGATAAAAGCCGTTTGGACGCCAAGCGACCTCACATTCACCGCGTCCTATTCAGATGAGCCGTTTAATCCCATTGCGGAAGTGGCGACCAATATCGCCGTCATCGCTGCTCAGGAATACAACAAAAAACAGAGCACTGATTAAAGCCTCCAGCCTAAAAATTCTGACAATAAAAAAGCTTGGCGCTCTATACGCCAAGCTTTGAAAAATTCATAAAAAACAAAAAACTAGCCATTTACGATAGGCTGCCATTGTTTTGCCAAATCCAATAGTGCCTGATCCATACCATTGCCCGCAGTCAACATCAGCCCCATTGGCTCTTGTTGAAAGCAAAATGGCAAAGAAAGGCTACAGCCATTTAAGACATTCGCTAACGACGTATTACGCAAGCACAATACATTCAAACGATCGTATTCAGAGTCTTGTTCTAAATCAGACAACTTAGGCGCGACAACGGCAACGGTCGGCAGCAAGAAAACCGTATTCGGCTCATCCTCTGCCATCTGCTGAATAAATGCATGTCGAGCAGCTTGAGTCTGCTGAAAATCTTCAGATTTAATGGTGTTAGCACGCACTATGCGAGAAGCGACTCGCGGGTCAATGTTCGCCGTCGCCAAATCATAAGCCTTGCTATAAAAAGCCTGACATTCAAACGCCGAGAACTGCCATACAGGCAAGGTTTTGTAGCTTTCTAGTGCTGCAATAAAGCGTCGTTCAACCACAATACCCGCGGCCTCAAGACACGCTAATTTTTCGTTAAAGCCTTGCTCAACCAGTATATCCAAATCATTCATACCAAAGTTACTTGGCACGACGAATGTCAGTTGAGAAAGATCGGCTCCATTTTTCGTGCCAGAGGTCCCAGACAATATATGCCAAAGCCATTCGCATTCTTCAACCGTTTTGGCAATAGGACCAACTGAATCAAGCGCATCTGATAAAGGCAAACTGCCTTCTCTTGATACCGTTTGCTGAGAGGGTTTAAAACCCGTTAAACCACAAAATGCCGCCGGAATACGCAACGAACCACCCGTATCCGTACCCAATGCGGCATCGGCTGCGCCCAAGGCGACAGACGCGGCACCACCACTGGTTGATCCTCCGGTAATACGACCCGGATTTATTGGATTATCCGGCGTGCCATAATGCGGATTTAACCCCAATCCAGAATACGCCAGTTCCGTCATATTGGTGTGACCCAAGAAACTCGCACCCGCTTTTCTTAACAAGGCAACCGCCGCCGCATCCTGTAGAGCAGGCTGTTTGTTGATAAAAACGGATCCCGCTTGGGTTTTATAGCCTTCCACTTGAAACAGGTCTTTAATCGAAATAATTGCTCCGTTTAAGGGACCTTCTTGTGGTGCCACATAATCAAAAAGCTCTGTAAAAATGTTTCGCCCTTTTGCATCCAATATTTCTTGTGCTTGTTTCCACTGAGTAATCAACTCTCGGCCTTGCCAAGCAAAATTCAGTTGTTTTGATTGCGTCATACATTAGCCCACTGTTCACCATGCTTTGGAGGTGTCTTCACACGAAATAACCCCTCACGTTTTTCTGGAAAATTACCTTTATTGGACCACTCCGTCAAAGAGAGAATAATCGACAACGACCTCTTGATAAAAAAAATTGATCAAATACCCCAAAAAAACACGATTAGACTTTTAAGGTAAGCTAGATCTACTCTTAATGAACCAATTGTGGCAAGAATAAGGAAAACGTTAATGAAGCAAGCACCGTCACCTTTACTGCAACAAACCTCTGATTTGCGCCACGCGATCCGCAATAAAACACATACCGGCGTGACTAGCGGCTTAGCGCAAGGCGCAATGCAAGGTAATGTGGTTATTTTGCCTGCGGATTGGGCAAGCGAATTTTTGCTTTATTGCCAGAAGAATCCTGTTTCTTGTCCTTTGATTGGCGTGTCTGAAGTTGGCAGCTTTGCCATGCCAGAACTTGGCGATGACATCGACATGCGCCACGACATTCCAGAATACTATGTGTATCGCAATGGTGTGAAAGTTGAAAGCCGCTCAGACATCGAGGATTTATGGCAAGATGACATGGTGGCTTTTGTATTAGGCTGTTCTTTTTCTTTTGAACATGCCTTGTCTCAAGCGGGCCTTACTCCTAGAAACATAGAAGAAGATGTGAACGTTTCTATGTTTGAAACCTCGATTGCCACCGTACCAGCAGGACGTTTTTTCGGTAACACCGTTGTAACGATGCGTCCATATACACCAAAAAATGCGATCCGAGCGATTCAAATCACCACACGCTTTCCAAAAGCACACGGTGCACCGCTACACTTTGGTACACCACAAGACATTGGCATTACGGACTTAAGCAAACCTGAATACGGTGACGCCGTTACGGTAAAAGAAGGCGAAGTCCCTGTTTTTTGGGCCTGTGGCGTGACGCCGCAAGTGGCCATTCGCAACGCAAAACCCCCTATTTGCATTACTCATGCTCCGGGTAAAATGCTAGTGACTGATATTTTGGACACCGATCTCGCGGTTCTTTAGGAAATTAAAAAAGAACTCAGCCTCCACACAGGGCTTAATACTGTGTAATACATAACAACAACGACATGTAAAAAAGGAACGAGAACTATGTTGAAATTAACCAGCGCGTTACTTATTGGTGGACTTGCGTCTACCGCCAGCTTTGCAGAAAAATGGCACATGCCTACGCCTTACGGAGACGGTAACCTACCGACTCAAATCGCTTATACTTTTGCTCAAGAAATCAAAGAAAATACCAAAGGTGAACTTGATATTACGGTTCACTCCGGTGGTTCATTGGTTAAACACACTGAAATCCCTCGCTCTGTTAAAACAGGACAAGTACAAATCGGTGAAGTGTTTCTAGGCATTCTAGGAAACGAAAATCCTATTTATAAGCATGACAATATTCCTTTTTTAGCCACGTCTTTTGAAGACGCGCAAAAACTATGGGAAGCCGCTAAACCAGAAGTATCAAAACAACTGGATAAAGACGGCATGATGTTGCTGTACGCCGTAGCTTGGCCTGCTCAAAGCCTTTACAGCGAAGAACCGGTAAATACACTAGCTGACTTAGCAGGCACAAAAATGCGTGCTTACAGCCCGTCTACGTCACGCCTTGCGGACTTAATGGGTACGACACCAACAACGATTCAAGTACCAGACATTCCTCAAGCGTTTAGCACGGGGATCATCCAAGCAATGATCACGTCACCTTCTACCGGTGTTGACAGCCAAGCGTGGGATTATGTTAACAACTACACGGATATCCAAGCTTGGATCCCGAAAAATATTATTGTGGTGAACAAACGTGCTTTCCGCCGTTTAGATAAAGCCACCCAGCAAGTCATACTTGATGCTGCAAAACACGCAGAAGCAGCAGGTTGGACAAAAGTGGCGGCACGTGCTGAAAAAGATAAAGCGACCTTGGTTGAGAACGGCATGACCGTATCAGACCCTTCTCCTGCGTTGCTAAAAGAACTGCAAGCCATTGGTAAAACCATGACAGAAGAATGGACAGCTGAATCTCCAAAAGATGTTGGCGCTATCTTGTCTCGTTACCAGAACGGAATGTAAAGAGAACAACCCCTCCCTAGCCCTCCCCTTCCAAGACATAAGGGGAGGGGACAAGTGCTAAAGCCTGACCCTTTGAAGATATGAAAGGAAGGGACAAGTGCTAAACCCCGACTCTTTGAGATATGAAGGGGGGGCGCAAAGCTCTAAGCTCCTCCCCCTGACAAGGGGGAGGTTGGGAGGGGGTTCCATGAACCTGCCTCAATTCTCTTCAAAAAAGTGAACACTATGAGCCAAATAAAAGAAAAACTTTACCAATGCTCTGGCCTGTTGTCCGGTTTGTGTATCGTCATTATTACCTTGTTATTGTTAGCACAAATCGTTGGCCGCTTATTCGGTTTCATTGTGCCGTCTGCAGATGATTTTGCAGGCTATGCTCTGGCGTCCTCTACCTTTTTAGGGCTGGCTTATACCTTCCGTGAAGGTGGGCATATTCGTGTCACTCTGCTGATACAACGCTTCTCACCTGTGCCTCGTAAAATACAGGAAGGCATTATCCTCATATTGTCTCTCGGATTGCTGTGTTACTTGTCTTACGCTTGTTCTTATATGGTGTACGAATCTTACATTTATGACGAAGTCTCTTACGGCTACGTCCCTGTTCCTCTGTGGATACCACAAATGCCCGTTGCAATTGGTGTTATCGCGCTCAACTTAGCGATCTTGGATGCATTCATTATGGTGCTTAGAGGCAAAAAACCAACTTACAGTGAACAAGAAGACGCGCTGTCTTTGGAGGAAATCTAATGGATATGATGTGGATTTCAATCTTCTTGGCGGTTGCCATGCTCGTCCTTTTGTCCTTAGGCGTTTGGGTGTCTTTTACCCTAATCGCTATTGGTGGTTTAGGCTTAATTCTTTCTGAAAATTATCAAGTCGATTTGCTTTTCGCGACGTCTAGTTGGGGCGCCAGCACCGCGTGGTCGCTGACGGCTTTGCCTCTGTTTATTTGGATGGGTGAAGTCCTTTTTAGAACACGACTATCAGAAGATTTATTCAAAGGTCTGTCGCCTTGGTTGGGCAACGTTCCAGGTAAATTATTGCATGTGAACATTCTTAGCTGCGGCATTTTCGCTGCGGTGTCTGGTTCATCAGCGGCCACCGCCGCAACGATTGGACGTATGACCTTGCCTGAACTGCGTAAGCAAGGTTACAGCGATCGCATGGCCATCGGTACGCTGGCTGGATCGGGGACGTTGGGATTACTGATTCCACCGTCGATTATTTTGATTGTGTATGGCGTTGCCGCTGAAGTATCTATCGCTCGCTTGTTTATCGCTGGCGCGTTACCAGGCTTATTATTAGTGTCCTTATTTATGGGTTTCACCATGATTTGGGGCCATCTGCACAAAGACGAATTACCTAAAACAACGGGGCATGAAACCAGCTGGTCTGCACGTATCAAAGGCTTACGTAAGCTCTTGCCTGTAGTCGGTTTGATTGGCTTTGTTTTAGGTTCTATTTATGGCGGTATTACCACGCCCACCGAAGCCGCTGCCATTGGCGTAACAGGCGCGCTGATCCTTGCTGCTTGTACTGGCTCGCTCAGCCGTCATAGCTTCATGGAAAGCTTATTAGGCGCGGTAAAAAGCTCCTGCATGATTGGTTTCATCTTGGTTGGCGCGCACTTTCTAACGCTTGCAATGGGCTTCTTAGGCATTCCTAAAGCTTTGGCTGTGTGGATTGCGGGCATGTCGCTTTCACCGATGGAACTGATTTTATATCTGACGGTTTTATTTGTGATATTGGGCTGCTTCTTGGATGGTATTTCTGTCGTAGTGCTCACCGTTGCCGTGATATTGCCTATGGTACAAGCCGCGAACATCGATCTGTTATGGTTTGGTATCTTTATTGTATTGGTGGTGGAAATGTCGCAAATAACCCCGCCCGTTGGCTTCAATCTATTTGTGATTCAGGCCCTGACAGGGAAGAACATTCTTTATGTCGCAAAAGCCGCGTTGCCATTCTTCTTGCTCATTGGCGTCGCGATTCTTTTGATCAGCATTTTTCCTGAAATTGTGACCTATTTACCGACCACCATGTCGCAAAACTAGCTCTGAACGAGGACTCAATCATGAATTTAAATTGCGATATGGGCGAAGCATTTGGCGCTTGGACAATGGGCTTTGACGATCAAATTATGCCCTTTGTGGATCAAGCCAACATTGCCTGCGGCTTTCACGCGTCCGACCCATTAACCATGGCGAAAACCGTTGCCTTAGCCAAACAACACAATGTAACCATTGGCGCACATCCGGCTTATCCAGATTTGGTCGGCTTTGGCCGACGTAATATGGACATTGCACCAGCCGAGTTAAAAGCAATCATTCAATACCAAATTGGCGCGCTAAAAGGCCTTTGTGAAAGCCAAAACACCCAAGTGGATTACGTGAAACCTCATGGTGCTTTGTACAACACCATGATGGCGGATTTCACGGTATTAGAAACGGTAATGCAGGCGGTAAGCGAGTTAGACGCCACATTAATCTTGATGGTAATGGCCGTTCCAGAAGCACCTGAAATTAAAAAAATGGCTAAGAAATACGGCCTCACCATTTGGTTTGAAGCCTTCTCTGATCGTTTGTACACAGACGAAGGGCGTCTTATGCCACGCAAAGAACCCAACGCGGTTCATGCCAGCTTTGACCTGATTGAAAGACAAGTCGAGCAGTTATGCGAAACAGGCACGCTCACCACGGCATCGGGCAAACAGCTTGCCATTCATGCGGACACCATCTGCGTACACGGCGACGGCGCTCACGCCTTGGATGCTGTCACGCGCATTCGTACGCTGGTCGATCGACTTAAACTTAATCCTCCAAGTAAGACAAGCGCGAAATAAACCATGAGCCATGCAGATTTTCCGAACATTGACATGGTCAGTAATCAGGCTTGCTTACTGACCTTTAGTCACGTTATTAGCGAAGCGACCTCAAACTACATTGCCCAAGTGACGCAGAACCTAAAAAACCTTGCTGGCATTGTGGATTTGGTGCCGTCTTACACCACCTTATTGGTTGTTTTTGATGATGATCATTACGATCGTTTTGCCATTTTTAAAGCCATTCGCCAGACCATAGAGGCCATTGATCCAAACAACGTTTCCCTAATCGACAGCCGTGAAGTAGTGATTCCAGTGTATTACGGCCAAGAAGTTGGCCCAGATATGGAAGACGTAGCAAAGCATTGTCAGCTCAGCATGGAAGAGATAATTAAACGCCACAGTGAAACAGTTTATCGCGCGTACGCGATCGGCTTCACGCCGGGCTTCGCCTTTTTAGGCAATACGCCCGATGAACTGCATGTACCAAGAAAAACCACACCACGATTAAAAGTACCCATTGGTAGTGTGGCCATTGCGGAAAACCAAACGGCGGTTTACCCCAGTGTGACACCGGGTGGATGGCAAATTATTGGTCGCACCCCCATTAATTTAATTGATTGGGGCAGTAAAAACCTCGCCCTGATTGCGATGGGCGATTCGGTACGATTCGAGTCAATTTCTCGAGATGAGTTCTTAGTACAAGGAGGTCAGCTCGATGGCTTTTAAAGTAATCAAACCCGGTTTATTGGCCTTAGTTCAAGATTTAGGCCGTCACGGTCATCAGTCTATTGGCTTAACCACTGGTGGCCCGATGGATGAAGTGGCGTTTCGCTGGGGCAATGCACTACTCGATAACGACCCCAATAGCGCGCAGATTGAAATCACCTTCGGTATGTTCACCTTAGAAGCACAAGCCAATACCAGCATCGCCGTTACGGGTGCAGATCTTGGAGCAACACTGAACGATAAGAGTATTCCGCCTTGGCAAACCTACGCCATCAAAAAAGGCGACATTCTGGCGTTTCATCAACCTGTTTGGGGATTACGAGCGTACCTCGCGGTAAAAGGCGGTTTTCTTTGTGAACCCACATTAGGCAGCGTAGCGACCGTCATGCGTGAAAAAATTGGTGGCTTAACAAGTAAAGGTGACAAGCTGAAAAAAGGCGATTCACTTAGCTATCATACGAGCCATGATCACCAACAACGCGCCGTCCCTCGTTTGGCTATTCCAAATTATGGCAATAAAGAAATTCCGGTGATTTTGGGCTACCAATATCAATCCTTCTCGTCTTTAGAGCGCGCTAATTTCTTCTCCAGCGACTACACAGTGTCATCAAATTCGGATCGAATGGGTTATCGACTGGAAGGCAAAGCCGTTCACACGGAGCTTAAAGGCATTATTTCGGAAGGCATTGCGTATGGTGCGATTCAGATCCCGAAAGACGGCCAGCCGATTGTGTTACTACGCGACAGACAAACCATTGGCGGTTACCCAAAAATGGGCTGTGTGACGCGAGTCGGCGGCGGCATTCTTGCGCAACAAAAGCCAGGGGATATTATTCAATTCACTCCGATTACGGTGGATCAAGCCGAGCAAGAACGTCACCTGCAAATGGCGCGTCTTGCTCAATGGCGCTAGCGAATAAATGAACCCGCTGAAATGTTAACCGTGTGTCACTAACCGTAACACTTTCTTACAAAATTCCAGACTCCCCCCCTCTTTATTATCCTAAACTGATTAAGTAACACTCAACCACGCAAATGCGTGGTTTTAGTGTCTCTAATAAAAAAATAAGAATGAGAATGATTGTAGATGGTTAAGCTCCCTTTAAAAACCGCAGGTAAACTACTCCCTCAAGCGCTCATTTGGCTGTTGATTATCGCCGTAACAACCTCGACTTTCTTTGTCTATTGGATCACTCACGAGCAAAGCCTCTTGGTAAAACAAGAAAGACAAACGTACTTTCAGCAATTGATGTCTGAATACTCGTTAATATTTACCTACAGCTATCAGTATTTAGATGAACAGAGTTTGCAGCCGTACTTTCTTTCTTTGTTACGCCATGACGGCATTGATGCCGTAAAAGCGCAATTTGATAACGGCGTCATCATTGAAGAAAGTAAACTAACCACGCCGACGAATAACTGGTCGCTTCAAGCGCCGATCTACCAAAGTATTAACTCAAAAGAAACCATCGGCCAATTCTATTTATCCGTCAATACTGAGTTCCAAGACAGTCACTTAGGCCAGCTAAAAAAGAACCTTATCCTTTTGTTTGTTTGCATTTGGACTATCTTACTGGCGTTTATTACGGTCTTTATGCATAAAAAGATAACGTCTCGCTTATCACACATTTCATCGCAGCTAGATAGCCTGAAAGACAATGATTTCAATGAATCAACAACGCCCATTGGCTTAACGTTTGAGACAAAACCAAAAAACGAAGTCGACGATATCATGCTCAGTGTCATACGAATTTTGCGAATGAGCCGGGTGAGCTCTCGATTTAATAAACGCCAGTTTGGGAGCCTCAGTAAACAGCAAGAAAACAATGAACAATTGATTGAAGACCAATCCGAGATAATAGAAAGTTACACCCTTCATCTAAAAGAAACGCAGCATCAACAACAGGCAGTGCTTGATAGCCTTCCATTGCGAATTTTTTGGAAAGATAAAGAAGGCGCTTACCTTGGTGCTAATCGTCTTTACTTACAAGATATGGGCTGCGACATGGACACACTGATCGGTCACAAAGACGATGAGTTTTCGTGGCAAAAACGAGCGCAGTTAACCATGGCAGATGACCGATCAGTAATGGAATCCGGTAAAGGACAACACGACTTCAAAGAAAACATTTTACTGCACAACAATACCTGTGAATGGGTGATTAAAAGCAAACTGCCTTTATGGTCTTCAGAACCGTTCTCAGAACAAAAAATCCTCGGGATGATTGGTTTCTATCAACACATTGCAAACAGCCAGCCAGTTGACCTTAAGAAGAATGACGAGCGCTCATGATTCGACGTCTGGCTCTTTATATCACCCTGTTTTTCTCTTGCTTAATAGGTCAAGCGTACGCTGACGAGCTGCGCTTTGGTTTTACCGGTCCGTTAACAGGACAGAATGCGTTCCTCGGCAACGAAGCAGTAAGAGGCATACGGTTAGGTTTTGAACGCATTAATAATCGTGGAGAATTGAATTATCGAGTGTCTTTATTTCCCTTAGACGATCAATATGAGCCGAGTAAAACGGTACCTCAAGTCGAAAGGTTAATTGAAAATGTTGGCGTGAAAGCCTTGATCGGGAGTATTGGAACGCCCACTAATCTGGCTACACTGGATACATTAGCAAAACACGGCATTCCACTGATTACACCGCTTTCGGGCGCGAAATCACTTCGTGCAGAACGCGCCGCACCGTTCATTTTCAATGTAAGAGCAAGCTATACCGATGAAGTGTATTTTTTAATCAATACGTTGACAAAGATATACAACATCCGTCCGGATGAAATTGCAATTTTCGCCCAAAAGGACAGTTATGGTGATGCAGGATTAAGCAGCGCCATGCAGGCGTTATCTCAAGCAGGACTAAAAGACCCAACGTCTGTATTACAGATTCGACACCCCCGAAATAACACAGAGGTCGATCATGTGGTGGCTGATATCTTGGGCGTGTTCCCAATACCAAAGGCCATTATTATGGTCAGCACTTATGAAACCACCAGCAATATCATTGAGCGCCTCGCGCAATTTGACATTCACCCACTCTATGCGACCTTGTCTCTCTCCGGTTTAGAAGCGATATCACTGCGCACAAAAAATACGTCCTGCAATATCATCATCTCGAAAACGGTACCGCCGTTAACACAGTCGGATTCTCCGTTGGTGAAACAATTTATCGAAGACATGGCGAAATCAGGCGATACATTGCCACCCACCACAATACAATTTGAAAGCTACATCAATGCCTTGGTGGTTGAACAAGCCCTTTTGCCGCTAAAAGGCATGCCCACGAGCCAAGCCATTGAAACCAGTTTGAAACAGCTCACCGAAGACAACAAATACAACCAAAGCGAATCGATACTGCAGTTTTTTAATCAGAATAAACAGCGATTATGGATACAACTTATTGGCAACGGATTCAGCAAAGATATGGGTGCAGAACACAGCATGACGCCCTCTCATTCCAATCGAGACCTAACGGACTAATATGATGAAAGCCTTAAAAAAACGTCCTTTATCTATCGCGCCACTCATATGGTTACTCACTGCTGTTGCCTTAATCTCGTCTATTATTGGCGCAGTCATCCTAACGGCCACGTTGCAAGAGCTGTCACAACAACGACAAAGTCTAAGAGCAAAGCAGTCACTATTACTCGATGCCACCGCAGAAATTAGGGAAATAGTACCAGCTCAAAAAAATCGTCTTCGCCAAGCGTTATTTGACGGTTCAAACGAAATGTCGGAAGACCGGAGCAATGTGCAGCGCTATCAAGCGGCTGTTCTCGCCCTTCACAGCGCCTCGACGGGCAACACAGAAATCTCCAATATCACATCTCAACTGGAAAACAGTGGTCAAGAAATCCAAGCGCTGACCAGCAGAATTAACCGCTGGTACATATACAAATCCCGCTACCTCACGAAAAAAGAAACCACTAATACACAAGGCAAAACACTGGCTCATTTGGACAATTTGAAGCAGCTTATTTATTCCATGACAGGCAAAGCGAGGCTAAAAGAAAACGCGTTAATCTACCAATACAACACGTCAAAAAATGCTGAAAGAGACACACTGGCCAAGCAGTATTTAACACTGCGTTTGGCTAGGTTAGAATCCGCGCTTAATACCGCCATGGAAGACGTGACCACGCTTGAGCTCGCGGTGAGCGTGATTGTTCACTCAGATTCTCTCAATACCATCATCGATCTCAAAGACAATCAAATGAAGTCCTCTTTGGATCGTTTGGATTATGTCATCGCTGAAACCGCCAAGACTTACCCTGAAGCCGCCAAGATGCTGCAAGACGAACGTCACGCGCTTGGGGAAACCTTATTTGGTACAAGCTATATATTTGACCAAAATGACCAAGTCATTCGATTGGGAGCAGGTGGCTTGTTTAAGGAGCGGTTAGAGCTGCGATTAATCGGCCAAGGGAAAACAGAACTCAATAACCAGCTGGAATCTATTTTTCTGCCATTGCCGAGGTTCTTGGACCAAATTGGCGAATTTGTACAATCCAACTCCAAGGAGTTAGAACAAGAAATCGGTGATCAGCTCACCGATGTGAGATTACGCATCATCTGGATCAGCGCCATCGGCATCGTCATTCTGCTGTTATTGGCGTGGGCCATTTCTCGTAAAATGACGCGCCAATTATCAGGGTTCGTAGAAAGTGAAGAACGCTTTCGTTCTATCTTCGAAATCACACCCGATCCAGCTTGGATATTAGTCGACAAAAAAATGGTGGAGTGCAATCAGGCCGCTATTACTACGCTTCAATACCCAACGGTGGGGAAATTGCTCGGTACAGAATTGAATCGTCTGTCGCCTGTCACTCAAGCGGATGGCGCGAACTCCATACTTAGTTTAGAAGACCATTTGGAAGAAGCGGCGCTCAAAGGCCACACGCTCACTGAGTGGGTCTTCCAGCGGACGGATGGCGAACTGATCTATGCCGACATGACCATTTTATCGATTGTTTTTGATAATAAACCCGCCGCCATTATTACTTGGCGAGACGTGACCGAACGCTATATGTCACAACAATCTCTCACTCACTACAAAGTTCAATTGGAAACGGAGATAGAAAAACAAACTCGAGAATTACAAGCGGCCAAAGAAATCGCCGAGAACGCAAACTTGGCGAAAAGTGAATTCCTCGCCAACATGAGCCATGAAATTCGCACACCAATGAACTCGATCATTGGCATGTCGTCTCTTGCTCTTCAAACGGATCTGGACAGTAAGCAACGTAATTACATTGAAAAAGTCAGTTATTCGGCGGAATCCTTGCTGAACATTATCAATGACATTTTGGACTTTTCAAAAATCGAAGCGCGCAAAATGGACATTGAAAATGTGCCCTTCACATTACAAAACGTCGTCGATGATGCGGCGACCATTTTAGAGCTAAAAGTCGAAGAAAAAGAACTAGAGCTCATCATTGATATGCACCCTGATATTCCCGAAAAACTCATTGGGGATTCGACAAGGTTGCGTCAAATATTACTCAACCTTGGCAACAACGCAGTTAAATTCACCCAAAAAGGTGAAATTGTCCTGCGCATTTTGCCTTTCAAACAAAGCTCTGATGAACACATCATTCATTTCTCGGTACAAGACACAGGCATCGGTATCAGTAAAGAACAACAAGACAAGCTCTTTCAATCTTTTTCTCAAGCAGATACGTCGACCACCCGACGATTTGGTGGCACAGGGTTGGGGCTCGCCATTTCTAAGCGCCTGATTGAGTTAATGGGCGGCAGTATTTGGGTCGAAAGTGAAGAAGGCAAAGGCAGCACATTTAATTTTACAGTGTGTTTTCAGCATTGCGAAAACACACCAGTTGATTATTCATTTGATGACAAAACCGCCTTTAAACAAGTGCTCATTGTGGATGACAATGACACGGCAAGAGAAGTATTGCAGGCCAATGTGAAAGCGCTTGGTTTTGACTATCATAGTTGCAGCAGTGGACAAGAAGCTGTCCGTTATATTGAGTCTCTTAAAGGCAGTTCTGAACCTTATCCACTCATGCTAATTGACTGGAAAATGCCGGATCTCGACGGTATAGAAACCTGCAAAGCCATTTTGGAAAAAATACCCGACGAGTCCACGCTGACCTTGATCATGGTCACGGCGTATGGGCAAGAAGAAGCTCGTACTGCGGGCGCCAACCTTCCCATTGCAGGCTACTTGACCAAACCCGTTACGACCTCCAGTTTGTTTGATGAAATCATCAAGGTCTGCGGTCCTAAATCCCAACATATCATCAGCCAAAACGACTGCCAAGCTGACACTACGTTGTTATGTCAGCTTGAGGGCGCAAACGTATTATTAGTAGAAGACAATGAAATAAACCAAGAACTCGCCGTCGAAATTTTGTCCAAATATGGCATTAAAGTCACCACAGCAAACCATGGACAAGAAGCCATAGACATGCTTAAACCTGGACGCTTTGACTGCATATTAATGGATTGCCAAATGCCGATTATGGATGGTTATACCGCAACGCGTCACATTCGAACTCTGCCTGAATACGATGACACGCCCATCATTGCCATGACCGCGAATGTGATGCTAAATGACATTAAACAAGCTGAAGACGCGGGTATGGACGATCACATCGCCAAGCCAATTCATTTGGAAACCATGTTTGCCACCCTACTCAAATGGATTAAGATGACGCCGTATTCTATGGCTCAAAAAACAATCGCTGCGACGCGCCACACGAAGCGCAATTTATTCCCCAACAGTCCAATCATTGACACCGAACTAGGGCTCGCAAGAACACAAACCAGCACCCTCTACATTCGATTGTTGAAACGTTTTTTAGCCACTCAAACGAACTTCATTCAGGAGTGTCGTACTTATCTAGACAACCAAGATCCGTTGGCGGCCACGCGACACGCTCATACCTTAAAAGGCGTCGCAGGCACATTGGGCATGACGGCACTGGAAACCTCATCAGGCAAATTGGAAAAAGCGCTTGATGACGCAGAAAATGATATTTCACCTATACTGTTTTTAGTAGAAAGTGATTTGAACCTCACTCTAAAAGCATTACAACATTGGCAGGACACCACTAAAGAGAGCGATAAGACTACGGAAAGCGATGCTCAAACTGTGCCGGCGATTGACGCAATAGCGTTACAAGAAAAACTAAACACATTAAAGACTTATCTAGACGACCATGTTGCGGAAGCACTCACGATTGCTGAAGAGTTGCTTCCTCATATGAAAGACCGCCAAACGCATAAACACATGACGAAGCTAATTTCCGCACTGAATGTGTATGACTTTGATTTGGCAATCGAACATTTCACTCTACTTAAACCGTATTTGGAAGGGCCTTGAGCTGTAATGATCATGACAGACACAAAATTTGAACACGGTACCATTGAACCATCGCTAGACAAACCCACGCTTTTGATTGTTGATGACACACCACAAAACATCGATGTATTGGTTGCCTCATTGTCTGATGAATACACCATAAAAGTCGCACTTAATGGCTTAAAGGCCTTGGCGATTGCCGCGACGAATCCACGTCCAGACATTATTCTGTTGGATGTCATGATGCCCGACATGGATGGCTACGAGGTCTGCAAACGCCTAAAAGAAAGCCCAATGACAGCAAAAATCCCTGTCATTTTCGTGACCGCAAAACACGACATCAAAGACGAAGAACGCGGCTTTGCAATGGGTGCGGTGGATTACATTATTAAACCCATCAGCCCACCGATTGTGCGAGCTCGAGTCCGAACGCACATCGCGCTATACGACCAAAACAGACAACTACAGAAAAAAGTCGCCGAACGCACCCAAGCGCTCGAAGCCAGCCAATTAAGAATCATCCATCATTTAGGCCAAGCCGTTGAATACCGAGACAATGAAACGGGGGCGCATGTTATTCGCATGAGTCACTACACTCGTTTTATTGCAAAAGCCTACGGTGGTAATGACGATTGGGTGAGGAAAATTTTCCTCGCGGCGCCCATGCATGACGTTGGTAAAATAGGCATTCCTGATTCCATTTTATTAAAACCGGGCAAGCTCACACCGGATGAATGGGAAATCATGAAACGTCATACCATTTTTGGCGGAGAGATTTTTTCTGATGACGATGATCCTATGCTAAAAATAGCGAAAACCATTGCCCTAACCCATCATGAAAAGTGGGATGGCAGCGGTTACCCCAATGGTTTAAAAGGCGAAGAGATTCCCATCGAAGGCCGCATTGTGGCGATTGCGGATGTGCTGGATGCACTGATGTCTAAGCGCCCGTACAAAGAAGCATGGTCACTAGAAGAGTCACTGGCCTATATTCAAGATAACTCTGGATCTCATTTTGACCCAAGCCTCACACCCTTAATGGAAGGTATCACCACAAAAATTCTTGACGTTCGAAAACAGTATCCAGACGAATAGTGAAATCGTATTGATAACACCAAGCCATAGTTTTAGACAATCGAAACATTAGAAAACAACAATTTCATCAATCGATCATTTTTCCTTAGTATGTGTTTTGTTGGTAACGCAAACACAAACACTTATTAGGAGATACACCATGATCAACACTCAAATTAAACCATTCAATGCAACCGCTTTTAAAACGGGCGAATTCGTAGAAATTTCTGAAAAAGACGTATTAGGAAAATGGTCTATCTTCTTCTTCTACCCAGCTGATTTCACGTTTGTTTGCCCTACAGAATTGGGTGACGTTGCGGACCATTACGCAGACCTTCAAGCACGTGGCGTTGAAGTCTTCTCTGTTTCTACTGACACTCATTTCACTCATAAAGCGTGGCATGACAGCTCTGAAACCATCGGCAAAATCAACTACTTCATGGTAGGCGACCAATCAGGCAAGATCACCAACAACTTTGGTGTGATGCGTGAAGGCCAAGGCCTTGCAGATCGTGCGACTTTCTTGGTCGATCCAGAAGGCATTATCCAAGCAATGGAAATCACAGCGGAAGGTATTGGTCGTGACGCAGAAGACCTAATGCGCAAAGTGAAAGCTGCACAATATGTCGCGGCTCACCCAGGTGAAGTTTGCCCAGCGAAATGGAAAGAAGGCGAAGCCACTCTTGCCCCTTCTCTAGACCTAGTCGGCAAAATCTAAGCTAACGGTTGGTTAGACCTGAAATAGGTCTTGGCTCCTTCTCCTAGAAGGAGCCAATCCACCGCCCCGCACAGCACAACCTTTAAACACAGTACATTACTCAATCAGAAAACGGGTTTTACATCATGTTAGAAGCAAACATCAAACAACAGTTGGGCACATACCTACAAAATATCGTTAATCCGATTGAAATTACTGTGTCTACGAATGGTTCTGCAAAAGCAGAAGAATTACTTAACTTAGCTCGTGAAATTACCGAGATGAAAAGCGACAAAATCACCTTGTCTGTCAACGAAAATTCAGCGGGTCGTGCACCACAAATGGCGATTGGTCCACTAGGGCAAGTGCCTCGTGTTCGTTTTGCTGGCATTCCAATGGGCCACGAATTTACCTCTTTGGTATTGGCATTATTGCAAGCAGGTGGTCACCCATCCAAAGCCGCTCCAGCAACGCTTGAGCAAATCAAAGGCTTGGACACAGAATTAAACTTTGAGGTGTACATTTCCCTCTCTTGCCACAACTGTCCAGACGTTGTGCAAGCCGTCAACTTAATGGCGGTGCTTAACCCTAAAATCACCGCCACCATGATCGATGGCGCCTTGTTCCAAGATGAAGTCGAAAAACGCGAAATCATGGCAGTGCCATCCGTTTATTTAAACGGCGAATTATTCGGCCAAGGTCGCATGACCCTAGACGAAATCCTCAACAAAGTAGACACAGGCGCAGCCAACAAACAGGCAACTGCCTTGTCTGAAAAAGCCCCTTACGATGTACTTGTCGTCGGTGGTGGCCCAGCTGGCGCAGCGGCGGCCATTTATGCGGCTCGTAAAGGCATACGTACGGGTGTCGTGGCAGAACGTTTTGGTGGTCAAGTGGCTGACACCATGGCGATTGAAAACTTCATTTCTATGAAAGCCACCGACGGTCCAAAATTGGTCGCGGGTCTTGAACAACACGTTTTAGATTACGACGTTGACCTGATGAAAACGCAAAAAGCGGTTCGTCTTGAGAAAAAAGAATTCGTTGAAATCGAACTAGAAAACGGTGCAATACTAAAAAGTAAAACCGTCATCTTAGCCACTGGTGCACGCTGGAGAGAAATGAACGTACCAGGTGAACAAGAATACCGAGGCAAAGGTGTCGCTTACTGCCCACACTGTGACGGGCCATTGTTTAAAGGCAAGAAAACCGCGGTGATTGGTGGTGGTAATTCCGGTATCGAAGCCGCGATAGACCTTGCCGGTATCGTAGAACACGTGACCGTTCTAGAATTTGGTGACACATTACGTGCGGATGCCGTATTGGTGAAAAAAGCCAACTCTTTGCCAAACGTCACCATCATCAAAAACGCCATGACAACCGAAGTCATCGGCGATGGTCAACGGGTTATCGGCCTAAAATACACAGACCGCTTAACCGATGAGTCACACCTTGTTGACGTCGCTGGGATCTTTGTTCAAATCGGCTTGGTGCCAAACAGCGAGTTCCTAAAAGACACACTGGAACTGACTAACAGAGGCGAAATCGTTATCAACGCACACGGCCAAACATCGATTCCAGGTGTGTTTGCCGCCGGTGACGTAACGACAACACCTTACAAGCAAATCATCATCTCCATGGGCGGTGGTGCAACCGCAGCCCTTGGCGCGTTTGATTACTTGATTCGTAACTAAACAGAACTGCGCAAAACATGTTAGTAGAATCCCCTTATTCTTACCGACGCACGCTATTCTTTTTAACCGCCCTCTGGCTTACCTAGAGGGTGGTTTTTTTACTTTCTACGTTACAAAACTACCGCTCAAGTATTACTTCTTCGACATAAAAAAACAGGGTAATTACGCTGACGAGCGTCAAACGTAAAACACCCTGTTTTTATTGAACATATTAAATTCTTTTTTAAACGCTATGCAGAAGCTTTTTTGACGAACTGGGATTTCAGCATCATGTCGCCCGCGCCGTCGACTTTACAATCGATATCGTGGTCGCCGTCAACTAGACGTTTGATGGTCGCTTTGGTGCCGATTTTTAGGACTTGAGAAGAACCTTTTACTTTTAGGTCTTTTGCCAAGGTCACTTTGTCACCTTCTTGCAGGAGTTTGCCGCTCATGTCTTTAATGATCAATGCGTCTTCATCGACAACCACTTCATTTGGGTTCCATTCATGGGCGCATTCTGGGCAGATCAACATAGTTTGATCTTCATAAACATATTCTGAATTACATTGTGGGCAATTAGGAAGACTCATAGTTATCACTACCTTTGACGTATATGGGAAAATTTGGCGCATTATACCCTTATTTTCACTGTGGTTTTTGACCTGTGATAAAAAATACTTTCTTGCCCACGTTTCCACACCTTTTTACGCGTCTATTCTGATCGCCATTGGATGATCAGGATTAAGCTGTAACAAGTCCCAAAGGTTGCCATATAAGTCTTCGAACACGGCAACCCAGCCGTAATCCTGTTCTTTTGGCTCGCGCACAAAGTGAATACCGATGTCGATCATGCGTTCATAATCTCGCCAAAAGTCGTCCGTATTGAGGAACAAAAAGACACGTCCGCCCGCTTGATTGCCAATAAAACTGTGCTGTTCAGGTTTAGATGCGCGAGCTAATAAAATGGAAGCGCCAGTGGAATTTGGCGGTGCAACCACGACCCAACGTTTATCCTGTTCTGGCTGATACGTGTCTTCAACCAAGTCGAATTTTAGCTTATTGACGTAAAAATCAATGGCGTCGTCGTAATCTTTCACAACCAGTGCGATATGAACAATATTCTGCTTCATGATGTTTTCCATTTCCTATGATTGACATATTGTCCAATTATGAAGGAACCAAAACGCTTTAAACACGCTTCTATCGAAAAACGGTGGACTCGTACGCTAAGAGGAAGTCAGTCCCGACATCCAAAAATTCGCAATGGTATGGCTTGGCGTTTGAGAGATTGAACCATCAACGGCTCTTTCTGACAGTTTGGTGTGGAAAATAGTCTGAGCAATATGACGGCCAGTCCGCTGTATGGCCGTGGTTTTATCGATACGTTTTGCTTGAAACTGTTGGAGCACAACATCGATATCATCGTGTTTTAATAATAACTGAGCTAACGTCCATGCGTCTTCTAACGCTTGGCATGCGCCTTGTCCTGACGTGGGCAATGCCGCATGGGCGGCGTCACCGATCAGTAACACATTGTCGTTATGCCAAGAAGTAATAGGGTTTACGTCGTGAACATAAATGGTGTTAATTGACGCACCTTGTGCGTGTTGTAACACGTCGGTCACTGGCTTTGGCCAATGCTGAAAACGCTGAATCAGGTCTTCTTGAGTAAAACTTTTTCTTTTGAGTGAAGATGCCCAACCCGCCGCCCAGTAGCAGGTTTTGTCGTTTATGGGGACGATTCCAAAGCGCTCTCCATCACCCCAATAATCCTGAATGACGCTTTTGTCGATAAGCGTTAAAGGCGATTGGGTAATACCTATCACGTTGATAAAGCCTTGATAGATTGCTTCATTGTCGACAGACAGTTCAGTACTCAATGCGGCGATAATGTTCTGTCGAGCTGCGGAATGCATACGTCCGTCGGCGCCGATCACAAGATCGTATTCGGCTTTCAATTGAGCCAACTCTTCCGCTTGAATAGGATGAGAAAAATGGATACGTGCCTGCGTTTTTTGCAAGGCATCAAACAGAATTTCCATCAAATCTCGACGCAGAATACTGTAGGTTTCATGCTGGGCCTGTCGATTAATTTCGTGGATCACCAGCCGACTTTTTTCGCGGAACGGTTCATTGGGCTGCTCACTAGAATACTGATCAAATCGCACCATACTTTTTGGTTTACCAGACACCTTAACAATGTCATCTAACAAGCCCATTTGCTTAAGCACGAAACTGGCATTTGGCCATAAGGTCACACCCGCCCCCAATTCACTGCCTACCTGTGGCCGACGCTCAAACACGTGGACAAAATGGCCTTGTCTTGCGGCGAGTATCGCGAACGCCATGCCCGCAACACCCGCGCCGATAATCGCGATTCGTTTTTTTGTCGTCATAATAATGCTCAAGCCATCTCATTGATTAGAAGAGGACTCAGTATTCATCAATCACGTCATGTGATAAATATGGGACTATTGGATTAATAAACCCATTAATTGAGTGAATTATGATTGAGAAAATAGAACTTCCTTGGCTACTCAGTTTTCAATCTGTATTCGAACGCCGTAGCTTTAAACAGGCGGCCGAGGCGCTCGGTTTGCCGTCATCCAATGTCAGCCGACATGTTGCTTTACTAGAAGAAACGCTCAACGTACGCTTATTAGAAAGGACCACGCGGCGTATGTCGCCAACGGAAGCAGGACAAACGTTATACGATCAAATTCTACCTCTGTTGGCCACATTGGATGAGGGTTTAGAGGGTATTTGTAAACAAGGTCAAGAAGTATCTGGTCACCTTCGCGTTCTCATGCCAGATTTGCCTATTTTAGCGAAACAACTGGCTTCTTTTTGTGCCCGCTATCCAGATCTTACCTTAAGTTGTGACACGGGTTTGGTACCAACAAAAGGTCTGCTCGACGGCTTCGATGTGGTACTGCAATTCGGGCGTGGTGGTCTTGATGATTCGGACTGGGTCGCCACCGAACTAATGCGTTGGCCCAGTGTTGTAGTCGCGACACCAGAATTAGTGACGCGTTATGAAGGTCACTTGTCGTTAGAAAATCTGGTCAATTTACCTTGTATTACCAGCTTAAGCGCGCTGAGTGGCTCACCTTGGGTGTTTAAAAACGGCAAACAAACCAGTACGATTCATGTCACATCACAGTACCGAGTAAACAGCGCGCACATAGCAAAAGAAGCCGCCTTGTCTGGACTTGGTTTTGCCATTCTTCCTCAACAAATCTGCCATGCGGACATTCAACAAGGCAAGCTCATCGCCTTAACCTTTGATAAAACACCAGAAGACCTTGTGCTGTACGCTTATTCGGGAAGACTCAAACACTCGGCTAGAAAGGTCAAAGCGCTGCTTGATCACCTACATTTCGAGAAAATTCATACACGTTAGGAAACGATCTAAACCAATATCCTCTTCAATGCGTATCAGTGTTAATTGAAGCAATAGTAATGAAGAGGTATGGCAATGAAATTGGGGCTCATTTGGTTTGGTAATGATCTGCGCAGTACAGACCAAAAAATGCTGTGGCGAGCAGCACAAGAAGTCGACCAGTTAGTGTGTTTGTATTGTGACGAGCCTCACGTAAAACACCCCAGTCGTTACGCCACTCAGGGGATGTCGACGATTCGTCGTGACTTTCTATTAGAAGGACTTGACGATTTAGCCATGCATCTGGAAAGCCTAGAGCAAAGCTTGTTTGTCAGTCAACATGACGCGGCCACCAGTATTACATTACTTTTAAACGCGTTGCCGATTTCCCATATTTATCGCAATCATCATGGCGGTTGGGACGAGCAACAAACATTAAGACAAGTTGCCAATGATTTTCCGGATGTGCATTTTCATATCGACCATGGCTTAACGTTATTTGAACCATGGCAGCTGCCTTTTCAAGTAACTGCCCTACCGGCGTCTTTTTCGACCTTCCGACGTTTGGTCGAAAACATTGATATTGCGTCACCAATGCCTATTGTCCGTGAGCTGCCGCCTGCTCCGAATCTGAACTTGCCTCTTATTCGCCCTTGGCAAGTAGAGCCTATTCAAGGATTTCATACTTTTGTGGGTGGTGAAGAAGCTGCTCAACAACAACTAAGCGATTACTTTGCAACCGGCCTTCCTCGTAACTATAAAGAGGTACGAAATGCCTTAGACGGTTGGGAAAACTCCACGAAATTGTCGCCTTGGCTAGCGCAAGGCAGTCTATCAGCCAAGCAAATTAAAGCCTGTTTAGACGTTTACGAGCGCGACAACGGCGCCAATGAATCGACGTACTGGATTTACTTTGAGCTGTTGTGGAGAGAGTACTTTCATTGGTATGCAACCTGTTATGGTAAAAAACTTTTCTTGCCCGGTGGTTTGTCTAACAAGCAGACACAAACCAGTTTCTACGCTGAACGCTTTCGTAAATGGAGCCAAGGCAACACGCCCTATCCGATCGTAAACGCCTGTATGAAACAGTTAAACAAAACCGGCTTTATGAGTAATCGGGGGCGCCAGATTGTCGCAAGCTGTTTAATCTACGAATTAGGCATCGACTGGCGCTATGGCGCCGCCTATTTTGAAGAGCAGTTGATTGATTATGACGTAGGTTCAAACTGGGGAAACTGGCAATACATTGCAGGCGTTGGCGCAGACCCAAGAGGCGGTCGTCATTTCAACCTAGAAAAACAAACCGAGCAATACGATCCGAATCAGCATTTTATTAAGAAATGGCAAGGTCATGAATTCGATGAACAACTGGACTCGGTCGACGCAGCAGATTGGCCGATTTTCCCGCATTAATGAAAACGAATGATACCCGAAAGCCTGTTATCGTTTGGTTGAAGCGCGACTTACGCCTAACCGATCATGCTCCGTTAACTCAAGCAATACAGCAGAATAGACCGATGATTCTGCTGTATATTTTTGAGCCTATTCTGCTGTCTGATCCTCATTATGATGAACGTCATTGGCGGTTTGTCTGGCAGTCTCTGGAAGACATGAATCGCCAACTTGCAGAGTATAACGGCCAAGTTCATATCATGGTAAACGATGCACAAACCGCACTTGAAGTACTGCATAAAGACACTCAATTTGACATATTGTTGAGCAGCGAAGAAATTGGTCTAGGCGTTACATTCCAACGAGACATCAACATTAAAAAATGGTGTCGGCAACAGGGCGTCGATTGGCATGAATCGCCAACGGGCGCCATCATTCGGCCCCTGAAAACCAGAGAAAGCTGGGATCAAAAATGGCAAAAGACAATGCGTGCACCCATTGTCGACATCGATCTAAATGACATTTTATGGCATAACGTAACCATTATAGAACCACGCATTCCAGAGGCTTGGAAGCAGTTTAGAAAGGGCATACAAACCGGTGGATCGACACTGGCGTGGCAAACATTAGAAAGCTTCTATGCAGGCCGCGGCAAAAATTATTACCGATCTATATCCAGTCCACTGACCAGCCGATCAGCTTGCACTCGTCTTTCACCTTATTTGACTTGGGGAAATATTAGCTTAAGGGAGGTCTACCAAAACCTTCTATTGCACTGGGAAACAAAAGGCTGGCGGCGTACTCTTATCGCCCTCAGTTCGCGCTTGCACTGGCATTGCCATTTTATACAAAAATTCGAGAGCGAATGCAGTATGGAATTCCAAGCAGTAAACAGTGGTTATGCGCAATTTCCTTATCGTCAAGACGATCGAGTCCCATTAGATTTGCAGGCATGGAGCAAAGGTATGACAGGATACCCCATGATAGATGCTTGCATGCGGGCATTACAGGCAACGGGGTATATGAATTTTCGTATGCGCGCCATGTTAGTCAGTTTTCTATGTCACCACTTGAACATTGATTGGCGTTTAGGTGTACACCATCTGGCACGACTTTTCCTAGACTTCGAGCCAGGGATTCATTATCCACAGTTTCAAATGCAAGCCGGAATCACGGGGACAAATACTATCCGTATTTATAACCCCGTAAAACAAGCACAAGATCAAGACCCTGAGGGCGAGTTTATCCGACGCTGGGTGCCAGAACTAAGCGAGGTACCGGCCCCTCTCATTCACGCACCCTGGGAGATCACACCCATGGAAGAAATGTTGTATCAATGCCAGATTGGTAAAGATTATCCAGCGCCTATTGTCTCCCTTGCTGAAGCGAGCAAAGCGGCTCGAGATCGCTTGTGGGGCTACTGTCAACAACCTAATGTAAAACAAGAAAAGCGGCGTATTTTGGCAACTCACGTTCGATTAAAGAGCAAGCCTCGCTCATCAAAAAAACTCTAAGGAAATCATTATGAGTCAGTACCACACACTACGTGTGATTCTTGGCGATCAATTAAACGCCGCACATTCTTGGTTTCGTGAAAACGATCAGGGAATTTTATATTTAATCGCCGAATTACATCCCGAAGCAACGTACGTAAAACATCACATTCAAAAGCTGTGCGCTTTTTTTCTCGCCATGGAGTATTTTGCTAACACGCTTAAAAGCGCAAACCACCAAGTGTGTTACCTAACGCTAGACGAGACCAAAAACCAAAGCTTAGAAACGGTCATTCTTACGCAGGCTGCCAAACACAAAGTAACGACTATTGAACTGCAACGGCCGGATGAATATCGTGTTTTACAACAATATCGATCACTTGAATCCAATACGACAAAGCACAGCGTCAGAGTAGTCGACAGCGAACATTTCTTATTGCCATTCGATGATATTTCGCAAAATTTTAAACCTCAGCACAGCGTACGCATGGAAAATTTTTATCGAAAAATGCGCCAGCGCTTCAACATATTGATGGACGACGATGGCCAGCCAGAAGGGGGGCAATGGAACTACGACAGCGCCAATCGGAATAAATTAAAAACGAAAGACCTGAACGCCATTCCAGCGCCTTTGTGCTTTCAACACGACGTGCGTCATTTGCTCGAACGTATTGAGCGTCACGATATTGCGTCTATTGGTCATGCAGAGCCTGACTTGCTTTGGCCCGTTACACGCCAAGATGCGCTGAATTTATTAGCGTATTTTTGCGAGCATTTATTGCCGAACTTTGGGCGCTTTCAAGATTCAATGACAAGCCAAACCCCACACAGTTGGAGCTTGTACCACTCGCGTCTGTCCTTTGCTTTAAACAGCAAACTGATCAACCCGAAGCACGTCATAAAATCCGCCATCACCGCTTATCACGAAAACGACGACATCGACATCGCTCAGATAGAAGGCTTTGTTCGTCAAATACTGGGGTGGCGCGAATACGTTCGCGGCATGTATTGGATCAACATGCCCGATTACAAAGAACAAAATGCGTTACAAGCAGAGCGAGATTTACCCGCATTTTTTTGGAGCGGTGACACCAAAATGCATTGTCTTTCCAGCGCCATTGGACAATCTCTCGATTACGCCTACGCGCATCATATACAGCGGCTTATGGTGACAGGTAACTTTTGTTTATTGACTGAGATTCAGCCAAAACAAGTCGATGAATGGTATTTGGGGATTTATATCGATGCGTTGGAATGGGTGGAGTTGCCCAATACACGAGGCATGAGTCAATTTGCCGATGGGGGTTGGATTGCCTCCAAACCCTATGCTGCCAGTGGCAATTATATTCATAAAATGAGCGATTATTGTGGCTCATGCCATTATAAGGTAAAAGAAAAAACAGGCGAGCAAGCTTGCCCTCTTAATAGCCTTTACTGGCATTTCATGGTCAAACACCGCGAGCGCCTCGCAAAGAACCCACGTATTGGTATGATCTATGGTAACTGGGACAAACAAAACGACGAGCAAAAACACGCCGTTTTAGAAAGAGCCCAGTGGTGTTTGGACAACATTGAAACACTATAACTGTAGACTAAAAAACCACCGCCTACGCAAATTGATTAACGGATAACTCGACAATCAAATCACTACTAATATTTTCTAAAGCGGCTTCCAACTCAGGCAATGACAGGTTTTTTGGTACCGATAAGACCATTTCGGTTTTGAATAGCATGTCAGAGCTCATCGGCGCAGGTTCGCATGAAGTGGTGAGTTCTTTCACGTTAACCATAAGAGAGTGCAGTACTTGAGACACTTCTTTAACAATACCTGGTCGGTCATTTCCAACAACAGACAAAGACAAAGTTGACCCTTCCAAAACACTCTGATTCGCCGCTTCTACCGTGACATGCAAGCCCAGTTCTTCGAAGTTTCGTAGCGCATTGGTTAAGGCCTCTTGATGTTCTAACGGCACCGACAGGGTCAGGATACCGGCAAATTTATCCGCCAAATGTGCCATTCTACTTTCTAGCCAATTACCATGATGGCGGGAAATGGTATCGGATAGGCGTTCGACAAGACCTGGGCGGTCTTCTCCAATAAAGCTCAAGACAAGATGCTGCGACATAGGATTCTCCATCAATATTTTTAGAATTATGTAAAAGAATTAACCGCTTCACGCGACAATAAAATCAGCGTTATATCAAATCTAGACTACTGCAATTCACCCAGAGAGCCAAGCTAAGAGACACTCTCTTTTCGCTCCGCTTTTGCCTGCGTATGAAGAAACCAAAAACCCAACGCCGTCGCAATAAGACCAGACACACCGCCCATGCCGATTGACCATCGCGCCCCAAGAGTATCCGCTACCCAACCCACTAATGGTGCGCCTAATGCAGTACTGCCCATTGCTGTGGCTAATACTACCGCCATCACTCGACCACGATAGCGTTTTTCTGTGGCCACTTGCATGTAAGATACGGTGGATGTTGTGAACAGCTGCAAACTCAATCCGAGTAGAATCAATAAAACAGCAAACGACCAAAATGATGCGCTAATAGACACTAAAAAGCAGCTTACTGAAAACAGTGCGGCGACATAGATCATCGAACGAAAAGAAGGGGAAGACCGTCGGCTTGCGGTGACCATAGCACCCGAAATAGAACCAATGGCCATCATGGAGATCAAGAAACCATATTGATCTGCATGGCCTTGGAAAACATGCACTGTCATAGCAGACAAATACACCGAAAAATTCATACCTAAACTGCAAATTAGAAATGACATAACGAGGATCACTGTCATTTCTTTGTACTGCCAAATATAACGAAAGCCATCTAAAAACTTTGCAACGTCCGGCGTTGCCTTGCTCGTGTTGGGCGCCACGACAGATAAACGTTTTTTAAACAGATACAAAGCAAACAATAACGGAATAAAAGACAGCACGTTGATCATAAATACCCAGCCGGTTCCGATCAAGGCGATCAATATCCCAGCGATTGCAGGCCCAACTAACCGAGCACTATTAAACGCCACAGAATTTAAGCCGACCGCATTCGACAGTTCTTTTTCACTGACAAGATCGGAAACAAAAGCATGGCGAGCTGGCGCATCAAATGCGGCAACACAACCCAAAGCGAAGGCGCAAACGCATACTTGCCAATATTCCACCTGTCCGCTCAGCACCAGCAAACCTAATATCAAGGCCAACATGGCCATCAAAGACTGAGTAATAAAAAGTAACTTACGACGCTCCATGCGGTCCGCCGCCCAGCCAGTGATAGGCAAAAGAAGAATTTGGGGGGCAAATTGCAAAAAGACCACAAAGCCAACCGCTGAGGCATTTTGATCAGACAACTCGGCAATCACGATCCAATCTTGCGCTGTACGCTGTAGCCAAGCGCCAATATTAGAAATAAACGCACCACCAAACCAAAGCCTATAGTTTGGATTTGATAAGGATCGAAATGGTCGACTCAATTCAAACTCCTTCGATTGTTCAATAACATGTTCTTACATAACCTAAAAGCGTCATTTATCGTGTGATAACATAATACGGGCACGTAATAAAAGGTGCTTATTAAACAAACTTTCTTGTAAAATAAATATACAAATTTTATGCTGTAAACCTATAGAATTATTAAAGATTCACTTTAATGTCACAATAGAACCATCACAAGCAGGTAGCCAATCGTGATCTTCAACAAAATGTCTCTGAAAGCACAGTTCTTGTTCGTAATTGCATTGCCATGCCTTGTATTAGTTCTGGTCGGTTGGGCCGGTTTATACGGTCTTGCAAATGCTCAACAACAAACCAAAAAACTCGCTGAAAACACCAGCGCTCCGATGCGATCGCTAGCCGAAGTTGCGTCTCGTATACCGCGTATGCGGGTCGGTATCGATGTGATGCTGCTACAAGAAATTCCAGCAATGCAGGATAAAAAAGGTGTATTAACACGCGTAAAAGAAACGCGTGCAGAAGACATTCCTGAAATGGATGATGCGTTAAAACAAGCACTAAATGCTCAAGTAAACCCAAAAATACGCGCTGATGTACAAAAGATCATCGATATTTTTGCGAAAGTTAAAAGAGACGAGCTAACACCAATGCTTGCCGCTCTAGAGAAAAATGATCTAGCAACGGCGCAAGAGATATACAAATCAAAATACGCTGCCAGCTACGGCGTCATGCGTAAAGCGGTTAACGCCATTCTTGACGATCTATTAACTCAGGGTGAGCAAAACTACGCGAAGAGTCAGGAAAGTTATGAGACCAGCCGAACAGAAATGTTGACGTTGATCATCGTCGCACTGTCGCTTTCTATTTTCTTAGCGTGGTTAATGTTACGTCGTCTTAGCCAACGAGTCTCCTATCTACAGCAACACATTTCAAGCGCCAGTGACAAACTTGACCTTGGTAATATGATGATACTGGATGGTAAAGATGAGTTAAGCGATATCGCTCTGCATTTTAACCAATTCATAACCAAAGTACGCACGGCAATTGAAGATGTTGCAGAGAACTCTCGTCAGCTTGCTCACACAGCAAATGATGTTGCGGCGAAAGCGAAGGCAACTCACAACAACTGCCTAAACGAACGCGATCGTACTACTCAGATCGCCACGGCCATTCATGAAATGGGCGTAACGGTAGAGAACATTGCAGAAAACGCGTCACACGCCGCAAAAGCAGCCCAAGAAGCCGATAAGCAAGCTCATCACGGGGCAGAATTAGTTGCACGAGCTCGTAAAGGTGTCACTGCGCTCTCTACTGAAATACAGCACATCAGTACTGATATTGGTTCACTGGCCACACAAACCGATTCGATCGGTAGCATTTTGGATACGATTCGCAGTATTTCAGAACAAACTAACTTACTCGCACTAAACGCGGCGATTGAAGCTGCGCGTGCTGGCGAACAAGGTCGAGGATTTGCCGTCGTTGCGGATGAAGTACGTAATCTTGCAAGTCGTTCAGCTGAGTCCACCAACGAAATTCAGAAAATGATCGACAAACTGCAAGAGCAATCATCGAAAACAGTCGCCACCATTCAAACAGGTCAAGATCAGAGCAACACCGTTGTGACACAAGCGAACGAAGCCAACACATCACTTGAGCAAATCACAACGCACATCGGTAAGATTAGTGACATGAACATTCAAGTGGCTACGGCGACAGAAGAGCAATCTCTTGTAGTGAACGACATGAGCAAAAACGTCGAAGAGATTAATCAACTGACGACCGAAACATCTGAAATCGCGGATGAACTAACCGCCTCTAGTACCAACCTGCAAAAATTGTCTTCTCAACTGGATAAGCTGGTTACCCAGTTCAAATTGTAAATCCATCGCTAGACAGATCGTTAAAAACAAAAAAGGGAAGCGCATGCTTCCCTTTTTTTTTACCAATATTACGACCCTAGGTTAACTTATTTTTATCGTCTGCAAGACAAGCCGCCGCCGTAAATAATACATCCGTCGAACTGTTCAATGCGGTTTCAGCCGAGTCCTGTAAGACCCCAATAATAAAACCAACCGCAACAACTTGCATCGCGATCTCATTAGGAATATTGAACAAGCTACACGCTAATGGAATCAACAATAAAGAGCCACCAGCAACACCCGATGCACCACATGCCGATACCGCCGCAATAACACTAAGCAATAACGCTGTACCAAAATCCAATGAAATACCTAATGTATTCACCGCCGCTAAGGTTAAAACAGTAATGGTAATCGCCGCACCCGCCATATTAATCGTGGCGCCAAGTGGAATAGAAACGGAATAGGTATCCTCATCCAGCTCTAAACGCTGACACAAATCTAAGTTAACCGGAATGTTTGCCGCAGAGCTACGCGTAAAAAACGCCGTTACGCCACTTTCTTTCAAGCACTTAAACACCAAAGGGTAAGGATTACGACGTATTTTCCAAAAAACCAATAACGGATTAGTAACCAGAGCGATAAACAACATCGCGCCAATCAATACCGCCAATAAGTGAGAATAACCAAGCAATGCTCCAAAACCTGTTTCGGCGATAGTGCTGGCAACCAACCCAAAAATACCAAAGGGTGCTAACCGAATAATGACCGATACAATACGGGTCACACTGCTCGCAAGATTCTGAAGCACGACCTTCGTTGCTTCAGAAGCATGACGTAAACCCAAACCAAAGCCGACCGCCCACGTTAAAATGCCCACATAATTTCCCTGCACAAGTGCATTGACCGGATTGTCGACCATTTTGAACACCAAGGTGCGCAACACTTCACCAATGCCCTGCGGCGCGCTCTGGCTTAAGTCGGGCGCAACCAGACTCAGTTGAGTTGGGAACACAAAACTGAATACCACTGCCGTTAAGGCCGCCACAAAGGTGCCAGCTATGTACAAGATAAGCACAGGACGAATATGGCTTTGCTGAGCTTGTTTATGATTAGCAATAGAGGCTATTACCAGTAAAAACACGAGAATCGGCGCGATTGCTTTGAGTGCCTTTACAAAAAAACCGCCCAGCAAATTAGTAGACAATGCCATACTCGGAGAAACATAGGCCAATACAACACCACAGAGGATACCAATGGCTATTTGTAGCACTAAACTGCCGCGCATATAGCGCTGCAATAACGATGGTTTAGAATGAAACGTCATGAGAAAAGGGTCCATTGAAATTTTCGAAAAAGCACCTTACTGCATACCACCGTAAAAATGAACCATTTTGGGGCATTATTAATACTGTAATAATAGCGAATACAGTAGACACCATCTTTTAGATCGTAAAATGCTAGGCCTTCCAATATCACCTTAAGTTTTCGCTCCACTTCCACACTTTGTTCTTAAAGCAACCCTTGAAGTTAGTTCGCGTTAAGCCCATATTTCTTGCATACACAAACCCTTATTAAGGAATTGAAATGTCGAATTTGTTGGACAAGTTAAACTGGCGTTATGCCACGAAAAAAATGGATTCAAGCAAAGCGGTTGAGCAAGAAAAAGTGGATCGTATATTAGAAGCCATTCGTCTGACGGCGACATCAAGCGGTTTACAGCCGTACGAAGTGATTGTGGTAACCAATAAAGAATTACGTGAAAAGATTGTTCCTCATGCTTGGAATCAAGCTCAAATCACCGATGGCTCTCACCTTTTGGTTTTTGCAGCGTGGGACAACTATACAGAAGATCGCATCAATGAGATGTTCGACCTAGTCAATGACGAGCGAGGCTTCAAAAACGAAGGCTGGGAAAACTATCGCCAAATGATATTAGGCGCTTACCCTCCTCGTGATGCAGAAGTCAATTACCAACACGCGGCTCGTCAAGCTTATATTGGCCTTGGTACAGCATTGATTGCAGCGGCAGAAGAAGGCGTTGACAGTACGCCAATGGAAGGGTTTGATCCTGCTAAAGTAGACGACATTCTAGGACTAACAGAACGAGGTCTTCGTTCTGTTGTTCTATTACCTCTAGGCTACCGTGCCGAAGAAGGCGATTGGCTAAAAGGCATGAAAAAAGTACGTCGTTCTACCGCGCAATTCATTACAGAAATGAAATAACACATTCAAGCGTATTATTTTTAATAATGAAAAAAACGCCAATCGTCTTTGGCGTTTTTTTTACTTATACCGTATGAAAAATATTTTTGCCTGCGTAAAAAAGGATCGACAAGATGATAAAGTACATTGGATTACTCCTCATTAGCGTATTACTGAGCGCTTGTTCAACAAATGACAGCTGGCGCACAGCAAGCCGTGAATCTGCGGGTATTGCACCTGCACCGGAAACAGAAAAAGAAGCTGTCATTGAATTCTATGCTGCAGATGCCTACAGCTGGCGCGGTTGGTTTGCGGTTCATACCTGGGTTGCCACAAAAGAAAAAAACGCAACTGAATACACGGTATATGAAGTCGTTGGCTGGCGAGTTAATCGCGGATTGCCTGCATTATCAGAATACAAAACAGCCACACCCGATCGTTATTGGTTTGGAGCAAAACCAGAAAAAATTCTTTCTATCATTGGTCCAAATGCCGACGCTCTCATTCCAAAAATTAGCGAAGCAGTAAAACACTATCCTTGGGCAAACGAATACACGGTATTCCCAGGCCCAAACAGCAACACCTTCCCAACGTGGATAGGACGGCAAGTGCCTGAACTTGATCTTAATATGCCGTTCAACGCCATTGGCAGCGGTTACGCCGACAAAGGCTAATGCCTGGTGCTCCGAGGTATTTTATGCCTCGGAAATTAAGTTAGTATTTAGAAAGCCGCTATATTGACCCATCATGGCCCTTACGCTACGTTGCCATGTGTGAAATATTAGACATACTAATCTTGTCGCTAGAATAAATGATCCAACCAATTCTCTAATCAAGACAGTAATAGCTTAACTTGTACTCGTTTCACGAGCCCTTCTTAATAAGGTAATAAATGGCGATGGATTTCGAAGCGAAAAAAACCAAACAACGTCTGCTATCCGAATTGGATTTTAGTTCACTAACATCTCAACAAAAATCTATTTTCATGCAACGGTTCGATGTGAGCTTCCTGTCTCTTTTTGAACAATTATTTCCGCTCTATGGGCACTGTTACGATCTGCATTACCATTTAAAAATATTGCTGCAATCCTTGATGGATTTTCAGAAAAAGAAGCGTCCAGTCCAAATCAAAGATAAATCCGACTTTTGGTTCGAATCAAATCAAAACGTCGGTATCGCGGTATATGTGGATTTGCTGGCAGACGATTTAGCGTCTTTGATCGATAAAATCCCTTACTTTGAATCATTAGGAATTAATTATCTGCATTTAATGCCGCTGTATTTAGCACCAGAAGGCAACAGTGACGGCGGCTACGCTATTTCAGATTATCGTACCGTCTCGCCAAATTTGGGCACCAATAAAGACCTGAAAGATCTCGCTTCTGCGCTGCATAAGAAAGGCATTCGCATGGTTTTAGACTTTGTTTTTAACCATACATCAGACGAGCACCGCTGGGCAGAAGCCGCCAAATCGGGCGATAAAGAGTACCAAGCGTATTACCACTTACTTAACGAAGAGGACGCCGTAGAATACAACCAAACGGTACGCGAGATCTTCCCGCAGGTTCGTCGCGGTAGCTTCACCCATTTACCCGAATTAAACCGTCATGTTTGGACTACCTTTAACTCTTTCCAGTGGGATTTAAACTATTCAAACCCTGCGGTTTTTGTTGCTGTGGTGGACGAAATGTTACACCTAATTCTAAATGGTTGTGATGTATTGAGACTGGATGCCCTTGCTTTTGTATGGAAAGAAAAAGGCACGGTTTGCGAAAATCTTCCTCAAGCACACAACCTGATTAAAGCCTTTAAAACCTGTTTAGACATTGCCGCACCTCATGTGGTTTTTAAATCCGAAGCCATTGTTCATCCTGACGAGGTCAACAAATACATAGCCGCAGACGAATGCACACTGTCGTATAACCCGTTAATGATGGCGCTATTGTGGGAAAGTCTGGCTACACGACAAACTCACTTGTTGTATCAATCACTCGAACGCAGCTTTCAAATCCCAGAACACACCAATTGGGTTAACTACATTCGCTGCCATGACGACATTGGCTGGTTATGGGACGACGCCATTTCAGATCGACTCGGTATTAACGGTATCGGCCACCGCCGTTTTTTGAATCAGTTCTACACGGGTCAATATGAAGGGTCTTTCGCCGCAGGCGTGCCTTTTCAGGAAAACCCAATAAACGGAGATTGTCGTGTTTGTGGCACTTTAGCGTCACTCGCTGGAGTCGAAATCGCGATAAAAGCCGGCGATACCGTTTTACTCGATCATGCCATCAAGCGTATTCGCGTATTAAACGGCATTAACTTTGCCATGCCCGGTATACCATTATTGTATCAAGGAGATGACCTTGGTGTGCTCAACGATGATGACTATTTAACGGATCCAACGAAAGCAGAAGATAGCCGCTGGGTGCATCGCAAGAAGCTCATTCAAAAGGATTTCGTCTTAGCACAAGACAAAGCGACACCGCAGGGCAAAATCGCTCAGATGATCCGAGAGATGATTCAAATCCGCAAAGCTAATTCCATTTTTTCTGCGCAAGCGTTTGAATTGGTTTCATTGGGCTGCGAACACCTATTCGCCTTCAAAAGAACCTCGGGGAATAAAACCCTTTTGGTTATCGCGAACATGAGTGAACACCTCGTTCCTCTTGGTCAGTCTCTAAGCAACGTTATCGGGCAACATTCAGTATTCAACTTGCTAGACAAAAACGAGGTTGATTTAGCGTCTCTCGATTCCATTAAACCGCTGGATATTCTCTGGTTAACAAAGAGTTAGACTTGTCTATTATCCTCAAACCTTAATGTCGAAAACAATCTACTAAGAGCATAAAAAAACGGATTCACTGCAAAGTGAATCCGTTTTTCTTCATTCAAACTATTTCGATCAGTGCTTTGTCATGCCTGGATTTGGAATAAAATTAATCACAACTTCTTCCGCTTCGGGTGAGCTACTGTGCGGTTGGTTCACCCGCGTGACGATCTCAGTCGGCTGCGCTTGAACCACTGTCGACTGGACATCTTCATAGCCACACGATATGCATTCACGAAACTGTTTCTCAGCGTCATCATCACGCCAAGCACGAATCTTATCCATCTCACTACAGCGTGGGCACACGGCCCCCGCGATAAAACGCTTTACTGTCATAATTTCAATTACCTTTTAACGCTATGCCGCGATGCCACTGTGTCTCAATAACGCATCCGTACTTGGCTCACGTCCACGAAATTCAGCGAACAATTGAGCGGCTGGACGAGAACCACCATTGGCTAATATGGTATCACGGAAGTGCGCGCCCGTATCAGCATTGAAGATACCGTCTTCCTCGAATTTAGAGAACGCATCCGCTGACAAAACCTCAGCCCATTTATAACTGTAGTAGCCCGCGGCATAACCACCAGCAAAGACATGCGAAAAGCTGGTTTGGAAACGGTTAAACTCTGGTGGTGTTGTAACCGCCACTTTGCTGCGGACATCGTCAATAACAGATTGAACAGAGATACCTTTTTTGTATTCCATGTGCAGACGGAAATCAAATAACGAGATCTCCAGCTGACGCATCATTTGCATACCCGATTGGAAATTTTTCGCCGCGAGCATTTTGTCTAGTAAGTCCTGAGGTAATGGTTCACCAGTTTCGTAATGCCCTGCGATATGCGCCAAGGCTTCTGGTTCGTAACACCAGTTTTCCATAAACTGACTCGGTAATTCAACCGCGTCCCACGCCACACCATTAATACCTGATACGGATGAAACCTCTACTTGGGTCAACATATGATGCAAACCGTGACCAAATTCATGGAACAAGGTTGTTACTTCATCGTGCGTTAACAAAGCGGGTTTATCGCCAATTGGTGGCGTGAAATTACACACAAGATAAGCAATTGGCAGCTGTAGGCGATTGTCGCTTAAACGGCGACGTGTACGACAAGAGTCCATCCACGCGCCGCCACGTTTTGCTTCTCGCGAATAAGGGTCTAGATAGAAACGAGAGATGTCTTCGCCGTCTTTACTGATCGTAAATAACTGTAAGTCATTGTTATAACTATCAAATTCTTTTTCTTCACAGATATCCACACCGAACAAAGTTTGTGCCACGTGAAACAATCCTGACAACACCTTATTCATTGGAAAGTAAGGGCGAAGCTCTTCTTGAGAAATACTGTACTTATGCTGACGCAATTTTTCAGCGTAGTAAGCCATGTCCCAAGCATTGAGTTTCTCGACGCCATTTTCGTCTTTTGCGAAAGCCGTTAGCTGCGCAAGATCTTGTTCTGCCGAGCTTTTTGACTTCCCTGCAAGGTCTTGTAAGAAGTCGATAACCTGCTGACCGTTCTCAGCCATTTTGGTGGCGACCGACAATTCAGCGTAATTATCAAATCCCAATATCTGTGCCATTTCATGACGTAATGACAAAATTTCATCGATCAACGGCGCGTTGTTGTATTTGATATCACCGCCCTGATCCGAAGCACGAGTCACAAACGCGCGATACATTTCTTCGCGTAATTCCGCATTGTCAGCGTAATTCATCACCGGAATGTAAGAAGGGAAATCCAACGTAAATAACCAGCCTTGTTGCGATTTAGCGTCTGCCATTTGTTTGGCTTGAGCAAGCGCAGACTCTGGCAAGCCGGCCAATTCACTTTCATCTGTAATCAACTTGCTCCACGCTTGTGTTGCATCCAAAACGTTTTCACCAAATTGACTGCCCAACTCAGACAAACGCTGACTCATTTCGCCGTAGCGCTTTTTATCGTCACCTTCTAAACCCACACCTGATAATTCAAAGTCACGAATCGTTTGAGTTAACGCTTCCGTTTGCGCTGGCGTTAGGTCTTTCGCGACCTCACTGTCAGCCAATGTTTTGTAGGCTTGATAAAGCGCTTTGTTCTGACCAAGATCCGTATAGAACTGAGTCAATTTTGGTAAACACGCATTGTAAGCCGCTCGAAGCGCTGGCGTATCTTTTACCGAGTTTAAATGCCCAATGGGCGACCAAAAGTTATTTAGGTCGTCGTGTAATTGATCCAGTGGTAAAACAAGGCTTTCCCACGTTGGGTTAGCATTTTCGCTCACACAAGCATCAATGGCATTTTTGTTAATCTCAAGAAGCGCGTCCAAGTCGGATTCGATGCTCGCAACATCGACGCCGGTAAAGTTTGGCAAGCTGGTCGCATCCCATACAGACTGTGACATATCATGGTATCCTTTTATGAAATTTAAGGCCGTTTGACTCGGCGTTTTCGCATTTCCATACCGTCGTCTTCAAACGACACAGTAAGAATGTACTAATGATCTCTATGCTTAATAAGATAGGTGGTCTTTGTCGTTTTTCAATGCGTCTATCGCTATTGTATTAATAGTTCCTTCATTTATAACGTAAAACATTCTGTATAGAGAGGATTTATGGTGATGAAATCTTTCCGTGGCAAAATGCCACAACTCGGAGAGCGAGTTTGGGTCGATGAAAACGCAGTTATCATTGGCGATGTCACCATTGGTGATGACAGCTCAGTTTGGCCTTTAGTCGCCATTCGTGGCGACATGCACAGTATTACTATTGGCGCTCGCACCAGCATTCAAGACAACTCCTGTTTACATATCACTCACGCCAGCACTTACAAGCCTGAAGGTTACCCTTTGTCGATTGGTGATGATGTGACGGTCGGGCACATGGCAATGCTGCACGGCTGCACGGTCGGCAGTAGAGTGTTAGTAGGTATGGGAACAACTATTTTAGATGGCGCCGTCATTGAAGACGAAATCATTATCGGTGCAGGTTCATTAGTACCACCTGGTAAACGTTTAGAATCTGGTTTTATGTACATGGGATCGCCAGTAAAACAAATTCGTCCGTTAAACGAAAAAGAAATCGAATACTTTCAATACGCTGGCCTAAATTACGTCAAGCTGAAAGATGAATACCTCGCAGAAGCCGAACTTTTGCCTAAGAAAGAAGACTAAAACAGCTAAGTCGAAAAAATCGACTATTTTGTAATAAAGCGAGCACTAACATCGTCTAACCATTGCACATGATCCGAGGCTTAAATGACTAATGTGAACCTATCTCCAGAGATAGACAATTCAGCAATGACGAACGCATTTCATGATGCCGAGTTTATAGCAGAACTGCGTAGACAAATGCTGAAATTTGCAACATTGCAAGTTCGAGATAGCCAACTAGCAGAAGATGCAGTGCAAGAAGCCATGTTATCGGCGTATCAACATATTGATCGTTTTGCTCGGCAATCAGCCTTTAAAACGTGGGTTTTTTCTATCTTGAAAAATAAAGTGATTGATTTGTTACGTAAAGAAAAGCGCCATACCGCCGTCAGTCAGTTAGAAGACGGTCCAAACCTAAACGGTGAAGAATTAATGGACCAATTATTCAAAGACAACGGTCACTGGCAAAAGCATGAACGCCCACAAAAATGGGATCAACCAGATCACGAGGTAGAGAATGCCCATTTTTGGCGTGTGTTTGATGCTTGCTTGAATGCGTTACCAGAAAAATATGGCCGATTCTTTATGATGCGTGAATTTCTAGAAATGGAAACACCAGAAATCTGTCATAACGAAGAAGTATCGGTTAGCAATCTTAATGTCACCTTGTATCGTGCTCGACTACGTTTACGAGAGTGTCTAGAAGACAATTGGTATCAAGCTAAGGTGTCCTAACATGTTGAACTGCAAACAAGCGACCCAAATGCTCTCTGAAAAACTTGACCGACCGCTTTCGACAAAAGAAAAGTTGAACTTAGGGGTGCATACATCTATGTGCTCATCTTGTCGCCAATTTGGTAAGCAAATGCAAGAATTGCGTTTTATTTCAAAGCGTTATACAAAAGGCGAAAACGAGAGTGAAAAATAATGTGTTTCATCTGTAATAAACGCAAACCTCGCTACGTCAAAGTAATGTAACAATAAGACTTCCCTGTATTTCCCTTTATATCGAATGAGGATCTGCCCATGAAAAACAAAACAGCATCATTAGCACTTGCACTTGGTACTGCCGTCGCTATCTCTGCGGTATCTGTTCCTGCACAAGCCGCAAGCAAAGAAAAATGTTACGGCGTAGCACTTGCTGGACAAAACGATTGCGCTGCTGGCCCAGGCACATCTTGCGCTGGTACATCTAAAACTGACTACCAAGCAAATGCGTGGAAATTGGTTCCTGCTGGTTCTTGTGTCGACATGGAATCTAAAACGTCTTCAACTGGCCACGGCCAACTGAAAGCGTTCTAAGAGACGGATACACAAAATGTCTCCTGTTCTTTCTGAACAAGCGCTTACGCAAGCCGAAGATGCTTCCTTTTCTTCGCGCTTTGCGGAGCGTTTTTTTTCTCGTTCCGGTATCAGTCTAAAACCCGCGTATTACAAACTTATCTTAGCTGAATTACCTGACGTCGGTTTCTTTGAAATTCACGCCGAAAACTATTTAAGCAAAGGAGGACCAGCACGCCATTATTTACCACTAATTCGTCAGCATTATCCAATGACGATACACGGTGTCGGATTGTCTATCGGCGGCGAACATCCTATTGATACGCAACATCTCGATCGCGTTGCGCGATTAGTCGATGAGGTAGAGCCTGAAGTCTTTTCAGAGCATTTAGCTTGGTCTTCGCACGACAACGCCTTTTTAAACGATTTACTGCCTGTTGCCTATGATGAGGCGACATTACGCAGAGTGTGTGAGCACATTGACCAAATACAGGCACGCCTAAAACGCCACGTATTAATCGAAAATCCATCGACCTATTTTGAGTTTAACCGTAGCGAAATGAGCGAAATCGCCTTTCTAACGGAGATGAGTAAGCGCACTGGCTGCGGCTTACTTTTAGATATTAACAACGTGGAAGTGTCTTGTTTTAATCACGGTCAAAACCCTTACCACTATATGGACGCGTTTCCTGTTCGTGCTGTGGGACAAATGCATTTAGCCGGTCACACAACAGACAGTAACCTTGTTGTTCCATTAAAAATAGACAGTCATGACGAACCCGTATCGCAAGACGTTTGGTCTCTTTACCAATATACCTTAGCATTGACTGGTGACTGCCCTACACTGATTGAACGCGATGGTAACCTGCCGCCTATGTCGATATTACTTGAAGAAGCGAACATGGCAAACCGCATACGAGAGTCTATCCCACCATTGGAGATACGCCGTGAACACGTCATTTAAAACCGCCTTACTCACGGAGGACACTCGCTTTTATAACGAGATCAAAGCCCCAAACATGCAACAACAAGAAGTCAGGCTAAACGTTTACCGCAATAACGTGGTGGTCTCATTGATTGACGCTTTATGTGATATTTTTCCTGTGACAGAAACGCTTGTAGGAGACGTTTTTTTTCGCGCGATGGCACGAATATATTTATTAGAAAACCAACCTAGTTCACCCATTATTAGCGAATATGGTGTGAATTTTTCAGATTTTATCCGTACTTTTGAACCAGCAGAAAACCTTCCTTTTCTGGCCGATGTCGCCGCACTCGAACATGAAATGTTAACGCTCACTCACAGTGAAGAATACAAAACCCTTGACCATGATGCCGTATCTACTGCGTTCTCATCGGTAGAAGATCCTAGTGTTTTATTGCTGAACGTTCCACCAACCACAAAAATCTTAGCGTCACCTTTTGCCATTGGCTCTTTGTACCAAGCGCATTTTAGCGATGGACACCAATGTCTTAACAAAGTCGATATAAACAAAAGTGAATACTTGCTACTAATCAAATCTCACCTTTACGCGCAACTCCATGTCATCCAAAAAGAAGAAGCGATTTTTATTAAAAACCTAATGCAACAAAGATCGCTCGAAGACGCCGTACCGGATTCAGATTTGTTTGATTTAGGGAAAACACTGGCGAAACTGATTGAATGGAAAGTACTAACTCAAATCAAATAACACCTAAAAATAAGGAATGAATCATGCTGTCTTTTATCAATAACAAAAGCGAGGCGATATTTCGAAAAATACCTGAGTCTGTGATTTTGCTGGTGGCTCGTTTTGCCATCGCGGCGGTTTTTTGGCGCTCAGGCCAAACTAAAATAGAAGGCTTCTCTCTCGATTTGATTGCGATGAAAGTAGAGCTTGGTTTACCAAGATTGGCCGAATCAACTGGCTTCTTATTTGAATATGAATACGATTTACCGCTAATTCCACCTATGGCGGCGGCGATACTTGCGACATTGGCAGAGCATGTTTTACCCATTTTGATTCTAAGTGGGCTTTTTACTCGTCTTGCTGGGTTTGGTATCGCGATGATGACGCTAGTGATTCAACTGTTTGTTTACCCTGATGCTTATCCAACTCATGCGACTTGGTTGGCCATCGCCTTGTTATTAATGTATCGAGGAGCGGGAATTTTTTCTTTAGACCATTGGCTAGCAAAACGCTAACCAATGGTACTCTCAAGTCGTCATTACTAAGATTCGCTTTTTAGCATTAATTCTTAGGTAGAGTAAACGTAGAGGTGGCTTGCTGCGTTTGCTCTGCCGCACCAGATAAGGTGTCGGTGAGTTGACTCAAGCGCTTCGATGTCGCTTCATTGCTCGCCGTCACTTCCACAATACGAGTCACATGCTGCGTAATGTCATTGGCTTCTCTGGCTTGTTGCTGAGCCAATTGAGACAAATCATCTAAGCTATGTAGTGACTTAGCAGAATCCGCTTCTAGCTGGCTTAACGGCGCGATAACATCTTGAATTTGCGCGACCCCTTGGCGCATTTTTTCTTGGCCGACCACCATCTCGTCAGAAATTTGTACCGATAAATTGCCTATCGTCGTGATGACAGTATCAATGGATGCCGTAACGTCAGCGGTATTGGTTGCTAAGTTACGCACTTCGTCTGCAACAACCGCAAACCCTCGGCCACTTTCGCCCGCACGCGCGGCTTCAATGGATGCGTTTAGGGCCAATAAATTTGTCTGCTCCGCAATATTACGAATACTGTTTACAAAATCCGTGACCGTACTCGCACTTTCATTCAATTTCGCCACAGCATGAGACGTTTCTTCAATGTAAGCAGCCACGGCATTAATGTCTGTTGATGCTGAGGTGATCACTTGTTTACCATGCTTCGCTAAGTCATGAGCCGCTTCGGCTTGATTTCGAGACACACTAACATGTTCGGCCATGACGTTGGCCGCGCGGGATAACTCACCAACTGAACGTTGAATGTCACTCGCCATAGCGGATTGTGTATGAGAGCCTTGTTGAACACCTTCCACACTGGTGTGTATTTCACCCACCACACCTACGACCGTTTTGGCGCTTTTATCAATTTTTTCGATCACCCCAGCCAAACTGATACGCATGCGCTTAACACTGTCCAACAATTGACCGATTTCGCCTTTTTGATTGGTGATAATGGCTTGCGAAAGATCACCGCGAGCAAAATTGTCCAGCAACGTCATCACATAATTCAATGGATTAACAATGCTACGAGTGATCAACACCGACATAACAAGGCCAATCAAGATGGCCAAAATACCCACGCCGACGATCAACCAAATTGCCATTTCAGACGCCGTCAACACTTCTTGCTGACGCGCTTGCATCATATTGCGTTGATCCTCGGCTAAAGCGTGCGTTTGTTTTAAAAAGATTTGCAACTCGTCGCGAGTAGAACCCGCCATGAGCTTTTTGGCATCTTCCAGTTCACCAAATTCTAGCGCTTCAACCGTCGATTGCAGTGCCCCTTGATACACTTTGCGCTGTGCTTGTAAGTCTTCAATGATCGACTTGTCTTTCGCGGTTTGTACCAAGCTGGCCATCGTTTCTAAATTGTCGTCCAAGTTTTTATTGCGCGCATCGATCTCTTTGTAAATCGCAACACGAGCATCACGATCTTCGAGCACAAACAGTAATAATAAACGGCTCGCTAAGCTTTCAGCGTTAACATTTAGCTCGCCCGTTAGCTCAACCAAGGCCGCATTTTCATCAACGATGCCGCGAATGTTGCCAGACAAAAGCTGAAAACGAGAAACAGCCAACACCATCACCAGCACCAACATTACCAGCAATACTAAATAACTCGTCCTAAGACGACCTCGAATACTCGTAAAACCTAGCATGGACAAACCTCTTTGATGAATTATTTAGATCAGACAAACACTTCTTATATTAGACGTAATACCCTCTTTATTTATTACAAACTACAGGTTTTAGCATAACAAAAAGCCACTTAGCGTTCTAAACGAAGAAAACAAAGTGGCTTCCATCCTATATTACGAACTGGACGTTTAGCGTTTGCGCTTAAACGGTAACGTGTAAGCAATTAAAAATAGCATTGCAGCGCATACCACCACGCTTGGCCCCGTCGGTGTGTCCCAACGATAAGATGCCCATAAACCGCCACACACGGCCAAACAACCAATTAAACTGGCGAAAGACGCCATTTGCACTGGCGTGTTAGACAGTTTTCGCGCCGTCGCAGCGGGAATGATCATCAAAGAGGTAATCAGTAACACGCCAACAATCTTCATCGCCACCGCGATCACCAAGGCCACCAGCAACATAAGTAATAGACGAATCGCTTCTACCGGATAGCCTTCTACTTTTGCCAATTCTTCGTTCACTGTCATTGCCAAAAGCGGCTTCCAAAAAACAATCAACAAAGTAATAACGGCAAAACCGCCAGCGTAAATCCAATACACGTCCATTTGGTTAATCGCCAGTAAATCACCAAACAAATAAGCCATCAAATCAATACGAATATTATCGAGAAAACTCACCGCGACCAACCCGAGCGACAACGCAGAATGCGCCAAAATACCCAACAAAGTATCCGTGGCGATAATATGCTTCTTCTGCAATGTCACCAACACCAAAGCCAAGCCGACACACAATACAATAATCGCGAGGTTCAAATTGATGTCGAATAAAAAGCCCAGCGCGACGCCCAACAACGCCGAATGCGCCAAGGTATCACCGAAATACGCCATACGCCGCCAAACAACAAACGCGCCCAACGGCCCTGCAACAGCCGCCACACCCAACCCACCTAACAAGGCTCTGAGCAAAAGATCTAACATGGTATTACTGACTCCAAACTTAGCAAAACGGAATAATATTAATGGTGCTGACAATCGGTATGAGTATGGGTGTCACTATCCGATAAAATACCACCGTGCTCGTCATGAACATGGTCATGCTGGTGGGCATAAATAGCGATGGACTCATCCGCGCCAGGCACGCCAAACAAAGCTTGATAAGCTGGATGACCGGTCACGTGCTGCGGACTACCAGAACAACAAACATGTTGATTAATACACACCACAGTGTCGGTTTTCGCCATCACCAAATGCAAATCATGCGACACCATCAAAACACCACAATCAAGCTCGTTTCGAATGCCTTCAATCAGGTTATAAAGCTCCACCTGACCGTTCACATCCACGCCTTGCACTGGCTCATCCAACACCAACAAATTCGGTCGATTTAATAACGCCCGTGCCAACAAAACACGCTGTGTCTCGCCTCCAGACAACACATGAACCTGGGAATGAATAAGATGCGCAATGCCCAGTTTTTTAAGCGTCGGAAGAATTTGATGTTTATCGACACCACGCACCAGCGCCAAGAAATGCTTCACCGTTAGCGGCAACGTCGGATCAATATGAAGCTTTTGCGGCATGTAACCAATACGCAGCGCTTTATGACGCACGACCTTTCCTGACGTTGCTTCTTGCAACCCCAGTAAGATGCGTATTAGCGTACTTTTTCCGCTGCCATTGGGGCCAATCAAAGTGACAATTTCACCTTCACTGATGCTCATATCAATACTTTCGAGCAACACGCGGCCATCGAACGCAATGCCAATTTTATCAAACGCCACTAGCTGTTTAGTCATGCGCTTGCTCCAGCCACTTTGGCTTTGCACTTTGCACACAAGCCCGTTAGTTCAATGGTTTCTGCGCGCAGTTCAAAGCCTTGCTGAGCGGCTTTGGCAATCAGCGCAGCATGAATATCTTGGTAGTCAAACTCCATGACATTGTGACAATCGTCACAAATCAGAAAATAGCCTTTATGGGCTTTATCAGCATGAGCGCAACCCAGGTAGGCGTTCATTGATTCCACCTTGTGAATCAAGCCCGCCGCCAATAAAAAATCCAATGCACGATACACAGTGGGTGGCGCAGAGTTAAAACCTTCCTCTGCCAATTTTGCCAATAACTGATACGCGCCCAACGGACGATGGCTTTCCCAAATCAGCTCCAATGCGCGACGGCGGACTTTCGTCAAACGCTGACCTTGTTGCACACACAAGGTTTCTGCCGTGGCGAGTGCACTATCAATACAGTCGCTGTGATTATGGCCAGAACCTTGATGATCCTGTGGCTCTATGTGTTTCATTAAAACGCCCTTCCTGCATTGCTTAAATAGCTCCAAATCATGGAACCACTGATGATGATCAAAGCGAAAGCCGCCACAAAGCCAAAGGCCCGCGACACTCTTTGTCGCCAGACTTGATGTTCGCTGCTTAACGCTAATCCGGTATCTCGTACAAACACACTTACGCCCGCCAGCGCCGCCACCGTAATGGCAGTGCCAAGTGCCATCGCGAACGTCGCCACCAGCCCCCACACAAAAATGCCCGCGCTCAATGAGAACAACAGCACCAACACCGCGCCTGTACAAGGACGAATCCCGACGGCGACCACCATCGCCCAAATACTACGGCGTGCTGTTTTCGCTTCTTGCTCATGGGACGAGCAACACGCATGACTGTCATGCGCGTGCGAATGGTCGTGTGCATGAGCATGAGAATGACCGTGAGCATGATGATGACTTTCAGGGTGATCATTGGAATGGTCATGTCCGCAACCCGATTGACCGCGCAACAAACGCACCAAGATCCAGACGCCGATCAAGCCCACCGCAGCAAAGCTCGCAATCTCAAAAAAACGGCTAATCTGCATGGCTTTGCCCGCTAAGGAAAACACTTGGCTAAGCACCAAAATAACCACGACAGCCATCACGGCCTGAACGCCAGCGCACAAAAAGGCCAAGCTTATTCCGCGGCGCAGCGGCGCTTTGCTCGCTAGCATATACGCTGAGATGACCGCTTTACCATGACCTGGCCCTGCCGCATGAAAAACACCATAAAAAAAGCTAGTACTAACCAACCCCCATAACAAAATAGGGCTGCCTTCTTTACTGATGGCGCGCACTAACGTCACCAATTCACGATGAAAACCGGCCTGTTGGGAAATGACCCATTGAATAAAATCTTGATACACCGGAAAGTCCATCGCGGCATAAAGTGGCGAGTGTAAAAATAGAAAGGATAGAAAGAAAAAAGCGACGTTCTTCGCCATGATTGGCTCTCACTCGATAGTGGGTTTAAATTGTTATGATATAACACTTCAAACCCAAGGAGAAGCCAAAGCCCTGAAACGCCGCATTTAGTGCCAATTTAACTAGTGCAAAGTTAACCTAGCGCAAACGTTAGCTGACAACAGGATTTAAAAAGCCCATCACGCCACTCATAAAGATCTGTGCGGCCATGGCGGCCAAAACCAAACCGGTGATTTTAGACAACACATTCAGTCCAGTGCGGCCCAGCAATTTCTCGATAAAGGAAGCAGAATACAAAATCAGCGCCAAGGTACCCAGCGCCAATAACAGGCCGCAAAGACCGATGACCAAATCCCAACCCTGCAATTCAGCACCATAAACCAGAATCGTACCTATGGTCGCAGGCCCAATAATAGTCGGAACCGCCAATGGCACAACCGACACATCGTCACGCTCTTCGCTTGGCATACCAACTGCATGATTGCGCGTACCGTCTTTCACCAAGCTCAACGCTGACATAAACAACAAAATGCCAGAACCGATACGAAAAGAGTCCAGCGTAATACCCAACACCGAAAACAACGCGCCACCGAAAAACAACAACACGATCGCAATCGCCACCGACGCGATAATCGCTTTATTGGCGACCTGCTTGCGTGATGCCGCCGACTCTCCGCGTGTTAACGCAAGAAACATCGACAACACAAAAAACGGTGCGAACAAAAAGAAAAACTTAATCCAAGTCGAGATCAATAAGCTCATTTAAACAAATCACCAGAGAAGCATCGAGCAAAGCTAAATACTTAATTATTTAAAATCCGACGTAATACCGTCGAAACTCACCCAATTTACTGCACTTATGGCGCGGTAAATACGCATCTGAAAATCGCCTCTGTGTAAAAGCGCTCAGATGGGGGAATTCTAGCAAAGAATCAAAAAAATGAGAGAGAAATAACAAAAAATTAAAAAAATAAAAGCCAGTACAAGGTCGCCCTTCATACTGGCTTAATTCACATGATGGACGAGAACTTAATTGGTTTTTTTGGCCGTATTGAAACGCCCAAGTACCCAAGTGAAAAACACCGGAACAAACAACACCCCTAAGAGCGTCGCCGAGATCATGCCTCCGATCACACTAACCCCCAGAGAATGCTGACTCGCGGCGCCAGCGCCCGTGGCAACAATCAAAGGCACCACGCCTAAAATAAAGGCCATGGACGTCATCACGATAGGGCGGAAACGCAACTTGGCGGCTTGGATCGCGGCGTCTTTGAGTGTATACCCTTGCTGATAAAGGTCTTTGGCGAACTCCACAATCAAGATAGCATTTTTCGCCGACAAGCCAATAATCGTAATAAGGCCGACTTTGAAATACACATCATTCGACATACCCATTAGAAACACCGCGGCTACTGCGCCCAGCGCACCAATCGGAATAATCAGAATCACCGACAGCGGAATCGACCAACTTTCGTAAAGTGCCACCAGCAGCAAGAAGACAACCAGAATCGAAATGGTCAACAACATAGGCGCTTGCGAGCCTGCCGCTTTTTCTTGATAAGACAAGCCGGTCCATTCGAAACCAATGCCTTTAGGCAATGTGCTGATAATGCGCTCAAGTTCCGCCATAGCTTCGCCTGAGCTGTGACCCGGCATTGGGCTTCCGAAAATTTTGTACGCTGGGTATCCATTATAACGAGACACTTGAACTGGCCCGATTTCCCATGCGGTTTTAGCAAAAGAGCGCATGGGCACTAGGTTGCCTTCATCATTCAATACTTGCAGCTCTAATACACGTTCTGGCGTCATACGATCGGCAACATCCGCTTGAACAACAACGCGCTGCAAACGTCCCGCATTGGTGAAATCATTCACGGAGGCAGAACCGTACGCAGTAGAAACCGCATTATTGATCGACTCAAAGCCGACACCCAGTGCCATCGCTTTTTTACGGTCTATATCAATTCTCAGCTGAGGCGCATCTTCTAGGCCTTCCATCATGGCATACGCAATGATTGGCGACGCATTCGCTTGACCAAGCAGCATATTGCGAGCATTGGTTAATGCTTCTCGACCTAAATTACTGCGGTCCTGTAAACGTAATGCGAAACCGCCCGCATTGCCCATGCCTTCGATCGGTGGTGGTGGAACCGCCATTGAACGACCGTCCGTCAGGCTGCCAGCAAACTGGTTATACGCCATCGTTTCATCGCCCAACGATTGCTCACGCTCAGACCATTCTTTAAACGTCGGGAACAGCAGTCCAGCATTCGCGCCCATACCGGAGAAACTAAAGCCCATAATGGTGATGACATCTTGAACCGCTTCGCGTTCTCCTAACGCGTGCTCAACCTGTTTCATGGTTTCGTTTGTTCGAGAAAACGCGGCACCAGCAGGAAGTTGCAGATCAACAATCATGTAGCCTTGGTCTTCTGTTGGCACAAAAGATTCCGGCAACCGCACATAGGCATAACCCAGCCCGATAATCAGCACAAGATACACTAACATGAATCGACCCGGACGACTCACCAGCTTGCCATTCAATGCAGAATAACGACGGGTCAGCCCAGCGAATCCACGATTAAACCAACCAAAGAAGCCCCCTTTTTCATGATGTTCTTCCCGATTGACAGGCTTCAACAATGTGGCACATAAGGCTGGCGTAAACGTCAGCGCCAACAGTCCAGACAACAGAATAGAAACCGCAAGCGACATAGAGAACTGCTGATAAATAATCCCAACAGAGCCGCTCATAAATGCGAGTGGCACAAAGACCGCCGACAGCACTAAGGTGATCCCCACGATGGCGCTAGACACTTGCCCCATGGCTTTGATCGTTGCATCTTTTGGCGAAAGACCTTCTTCCACCATGATCCGCTCAACGTTCTCGACCACGACAATCGCGTCATCCACGAGAATACCAATGGCGAGCACCATACCAAACATGGTCATCATATTGACGGAAAAGCCAATGAGCGACATCACCGCCATCGTTCCCAAAATACACACCGGCACCACAATGGTAGGAATCAAGGTATAGCGTAAGTTCTGTAAGAACAGCAGCATCACCAAAAACACCAATACAATGGCCTCAATCAGTGTATGAATCACTTTTTCAATGGCGGCGCTAACGAATTTCGACGTGTCGTATGGGAACGAAATTTCGATGTCATTAGGGAAATTCATCTCTAATTCTGCGGCACGCGCTTTCACCGCTTTCACCGTATCAATGGCGTTCGCCCCCGGCGATAACTGAATCGCACCCATAATGGCTTTTCGACCATTTAAACGCGTTTCAAAGTTATAATCCTGTTTGCCTAACTCGATACGAGCGACGTCTTTCAGGTACACCGCGGAGCCATCCGCATTGCTGTTCAATACGATGTCGCCAAACTCTTCAGGATCTTCCAAGAAGCCTTTTACCACTAGGCTCGCGGTGAGCTCTTGCTCGTTATCAGCAGGACGACTGCCAAAGCTTCCCGCAGGCACTTGAACGTTTTGGTTTCGGATGGCGTTATTAATATCTTCAATCGATAAGCCATAACTCAGTAATTTTTCTGGCGAAACCCACACACGCATCGCGGCTTCTGTGCCGAAATACTGCAATTTTCCGACCCCATTTACACGACGAATATTGTTGTTAATATTGCGTGCCGCATAATCCGCTAGGGTCACAATGTCCTTAGTGGCATCATCTCCCTTAAAGGTCAGCGCATACACCATCAAAAAGCCGGAGCTGGCCTGATCCACCTGCACACCTTGAGTGATCACGCTGCTTGGCAAACGCGCTTCGGCTTTTTTCAGACGGTTTTGAACATCGACCTGAGCCAAGTCGGCGTCGGTACCAGGTTCAAACGATGCTGTGATCTGTGCGATACCATTAGCGTTACTAGAGGAATCAAAATAAAGCAGCCCTTTCGCGCCATTCAATTCTTCCTCGATCACACTGGTGACCGAATCCACAAGCACTTGCGCCGACGCACCTGGGTACGTCGCCGTGACCGTAATTTGCGGCGGCGCCACCACAGGAAACTGTGACACAGGTAATGTTGGTAAAGCGAGCAGCCCTGCCATCATAATAAAGATTGCCATTACCCAAGCAAAATTGGGCCGAGCAATAAAGAAATTAGACATGTATTAAGCCTCTAAAAACGTCTTAACAGTGAAGATGAAATGAACAATAAACTAAGCATTAGAGGCTACTTTTACGGAAGCCGTTACCTTCTCCCCCACTTGATACGCCGCTGCGTTATCAATGATGACCTTGTCCCCAGCCTGCAACCCTTCCGTAATGCGCCACAATTTTTTCGTCATGGAACCAGTCACCACGGGACGAGATTCCACGGCATTTTGGTCATTCACAACATGGACAAAAGCATGACCGCCATTGCCGCGCATCACCGCCCGCTGAGGAATTAAAATCGCTTTTGCAGAATGATCTTGAACCGCTTCAACACGCACATACATGCCCGGCAATAAGATTTTATTAGGGTTTGAGAACAAACCACGCAACACAACGTTACCGGTTTTTTCATCGACCTGACTGTCAGAGAACAGCAACTCTCCTTCGAAATTCTTGCTGTAACCATCCAATGTTGCGATCAGTTTGGTGCTGTTAGAAGGCTGGTCTCCCTCAACTGGTTGTCGGTATTTCAGAGTGTCCGTAACGGACTGAGTGAAATCAACATACACAGGGTTAAGCTGCTGAATCGTCGCCATTAAGGTGGTGTCACTTTGCCCAACCAACATGCCTTCGCTGACATTCGCACGACCAATTCGACCGGAGATCGGCGCTCGCACCGTGGCATAGTCAAGATTAAGCTGAGCACTTGCCACGTCCGCTTTTGCCGACGTCACCGAGGCACTGGCACTCAAATACGCAGCTTGCGCCGCATCAAAAATTTGCTTGCTAACCGCTTGAGACTTCACCAAAGGCGCATAACGATCCACCAATGCTTTTGCGTCAAACAACGTCGCTTCCGCCATCGCCAAATTACCCTTTGATCGAGCCAGTGCGATTTTTAACGACGCCGGATCGATTTCAAACAGTACATCGCCCGCTTTCACGTCAGATCCTTCAACAAACGCTCTGTGCAAAACAATGCCTGGCACACGCGCACGCACTTCGGCCGCACGAATAGGCTCGATTCGTCCTGGCAGAATCGCGTTTTCTTCATATTCGATTGGTTGCACCGCGGTAACCGTCGCTGCTCTTAGTTGTGCTGGTGGGCTAACCTGAGCCTCTGGCTCACCGGAAGTACAGCCAGACACAACAAGTAACACCACCAAAGCTGACAACAAGGTCAGCCCTGTTTTTAGAATTCGTATCATTGATTCATACCTTAAAAATGATTGCCTGATGCAGAAGAGAATCTTAAGATACTAAATAACATCAAATGAATCAACTTAGATTCATTTGAATCTTGTGTGTTTTTTATTTCATCTCCGCGCTATTCCAAGTAAAATGCCGCAATACAGGTCTGAACTTAGATAAAAATAAAAATCGACCGTCAAAAATAATTTGGAAAAGATCATGGCTGAAGAAGAAACGAACCATACATTGCTGAACGCACTCGCACTTGCTTTAGTGGAATACCCACGCGCATCACTGCAAGAACTCGCCTGCGCCGTTGGCGTCAGTAAAGCCACCTTGTATCGTTTCTGCCGAACACGAGAAAACCTGATCGAAAGACTGATACAGCGCAGTATTGAGTCTTATCAAGAAGCCATTCGAGACGCCAATCTCGATACCGCAGAGCCAAGGGAAGGAATTCGGAAACTGCTAGAAAATTATTACGCCAATAAAGAGCTGACTATTTTCATCATGCAATTTTGGCAACCTGCGTTAACAGAGAATTGTGCCTGTGTCGAAACGCAAGGCATTTTGGATAAGTTCTTTTTACGAGGACAACAAGAAGGCTGTTTTCGAATTGATATCAGCGCCGTCGCCATGACAGAGTGCTGTCACGGCTTGTTCTCTGCGCTTATTGATGCGGAATTGAGAGGCCGAGTACCGAGAATTAAAGTCATCGATATCATAGAAACCATGTTACTAGAAGGTGTCTGTACTCAGTCATACAAAGCGTCTTAACAAAGATCAGCGTTGACTCAATGCGAGTTTTATACCAAAGCCCACCAGCAATATGCCCGTTAAGCTATCCAAGACCTGCGCCACTTTTGGTCGCGCCAGCCAAACTCGCGCCTTATGAACCATAAGCGCAAGAAACGTTTGCCACACCATCGCGATGATAAAGTGAAGAGAGGCCATAAAGAGTGACTGAACCAAGGCGGAATGACTCGGATCAATAAACTGTGGCAAAAATGCCATGTAGAAAATAATCGGTTTCGGATTCAGTACATTCGACAAAAGCCCCTGACGAAAACTGCCCCAAGCGGTTAAGGTTTTGGTCGTGCTGACGTCCTTAAACGTCATGCCAACGGGTTTCAACGCACTTCGAATCGCCTGCACACCCAAATACACAAGGTACGCCGCGCCAACCAGCTTGAACGCCGTAAACAATCCGGCTGAACCGAGCAAAATAACCGACAGCCCTAACGCTGACACCGTCGCATGAGCAAACAACCCCATGCAAATGCCCAAGCTGGTCAAAAATCCTAAACGCCAACCACCAGACGCGGCATTTCGCATCACAATAATTGTATCAACCCCAGGGCTCATCGTAAGAATAGTAATCGCAGCTAAAAAGGGCAACCATTGGAAATGCTCTAACATGTATTTTCTACCTTGAAAAGGAACGCTAAAAAAGACTCAAACAAGAAATATTAAACTAAGACCGACAGGTCAAATCCACCCAAAATGCCACTGACGTTTCAGTCGCTTCACGTTCCACCGGCGTACAAGCCTCAGATAAAGCACCAGACAAACGCACTAAGCCTTCTTCCAACGGCTCCATGGCGAAGTACAGCTCATCATCACCAAATGCCAAGCTTAGCGTCGTAGTTTCAAGGTTTACGGAGGAAGGCAAATCAATACCCAAGCGAACCCACAACATCATATCTCGAATACTCACATCCAAGATGCGCACGTCTTTTGGCGTCATGTCCACGCCATCTTGCTTCATCTTGATAAAATAACCGTACTTATCAAAACTCGTCAACACTTCGATCATGTCGAGCTTTTCTTGTCCCGTAAACGCGCCGTCAGCATTGATATCGTATTCAGCAATGAGGCTCGTCGAGGTAAAAAGATCCAAACCCCACGTCGCTTCAAGATGGTCTATTTGTGCTCGTTCTACGGTGACGTCATATTGTGAGTCGACCCAAACATGTGGGTGCGCCATCGCCTGATTTACAAACAACGTACTGGTCAACACAGTGCTGACAAACAAACTAAGCCAAAAACGAGTCATAGGATTACACCAATGCAGGCACGTAACGAACGCGCGCTTCTAAAATACGTTGAAACTCAAGCGGGTCATGTTGCTGCGCCAATCGAACCGGATCGTGCTTAGCACCATGCCACGCTTCCAAACGCGACAACCAAAATCGCAATGCAGCAATCCGCAACATATAAGGCCAAGCAAGGATTTCTTCGGCGCTAATATCGCGTTCATGCAAATAGGCTTTTAACAAGGCGCGGTACTTGGTCATGTCCAATTCGCCCGTTGTCATATCAGAACACCAGTCGTTCACCACAATGGCTAAATCGTACATCGCCCAAGAATGGCAAGCGTTGTAAAAATCGATAATGGCTGACAGTTTGTCGCCTTCAAACAAGGTGTTGTTGAAGAATAAATCCCCATGAATCGTGGTTTTTGGAAGGTCTTTGTGTTCCGCCATAAACACATCAAATTCTGCGATTTGTGACATAAGCAATTGCGCTTGCTGTGGTTCTAATTCTACTTCAATCGCGTTGCTCGTTTTATGCCACCATGCCACACCACGGTGACTATCGCGGTGTTCAGGGAAATCTTCACCGGCAATGTGTAATTTGGCCAAGGCTTCGCCCATCAATCGGCACGAAGTCACATCGGTCTGCTTTAACTCACTGCCAGGAAAACAATCCACAATAATCGCTGGACGGGCATTCACTTCACGTAGTCGCTCGCCATGAATATCGATCAACGCGGCAGGCACATTAAAACCTTTGTGTTTCAAATGCGCGACCACATCCAAAAAGTACGGCACTTCATCTAGATCAAACTCTTCAAACAGCGTCACCACGTACTTCCCCGTGGTGGTAATCAAAAAGTAGTTGGTGTTTTCTACGCCACCGGAAATGCCCTGAAAAGACACCAGTTCACCTAAATAATAATCGGCCACCAAGGCCCGCATGTCAGAATCAGAAAGGGATGTGTAAACAGCCAAGTTGTACTACCTATTTATTATCAAAAAGAGGACGCGAGTAAGAAAGCGCCTATGCTCCACAATAAGCAATGAAAGGTCAATTCGTTCTGTCTAAATCCGTCGCTTATTCCTTATATTTGCCCTCTGCTTTCAACCTACCGGCCAAACCCATCGGAATATTTCTTCACAAAGCGACAACAGAGTTTGAAAATGAAATGTGTATACTTTGTGCAGAAGAGCAATAAATCAGACCACATGAGGCTTTAATGGACGACAGAAACGATCAAAAAAACATACTGATTCCCGCAACGTATCGACTACTCATCGTCACCCTGTTAAGCAGTATTATTTATACCGTTTTATTCAATGTCTATTCGACTCCTTTTACTATCCATGCCTTTCAGCCCGGTATTATTTTCTTTCTGCATTTTACGCTGCTTATTTACTTATATAAAAATCCTATCAGAAGAGTCCACCGTGTCATCAATGCCTATGGCGCCGTCATACTCTTTACCACGGTGCCAAACACCTTGTACTTCACTATTAGCGCTTGGCAAGGGGATTGGCGCTTTGTAGACACCTTTCCGCCGTTTTCAGGAATGATCATTTTAACCACCACGTTGATGATGCTGATGCTACCTGAAAAATACAACAAACTGGCGGTCATCACTTGGATTTTAAACGCCTTTCCCGTGCTTCTGTTTTTATTAACTCACCAAGAAGAGCTTCAAACACCCAGAGGATACGATCTACTTTTTCTCTTTGGTCCGGCCAGTCTGTTGATTTTGCTGATCGTTCCTTACCAGCGCGGCATCAATAGTCACATGCACAAAATCGTTTTTGATTTACAGCATTCACAACAAGCCGCCGAACGAGATTTTTTAACTGATGTGTACAATCGTCGAGGCTTAGAAGGCTGGCTAAACAACGTCAATCCAAGCACGAAAGCGTGTGTATTACTGATGGACATTGATCACTTCAAAGCGGTTAATGATCGCTTTGGACACTCGATTGGCGACAGAGTCTTAATCGAATTCGCCTCTCGTTTACGTACTGTTTATCAAGGCAAATATGGATTAGCGCGATGGGGTGGCGAAGAATTTATAATTGTCATACTCAACCCTAAAGCCAATAAAACCAAGGTTCTTGCCGAGTTATTCAGAAGCGCCATTAACCGATTGCCTTACAAAGACGTTGGTAAAGTGACGGCCAGCATTGGGGTATCGTCCATTAATGAGATCAAACACTTTTCTACCATGGTAGAAGAAGCCGACAAAGCCGTCTATTTCGGTAAAGACAATGGTCGCGACCAAGTTGCCTTATACCGCGACACCCTAGAAAAACCGCAAAACAACGTCGATTAATTCGGCTTTAGACTGCAAAACGCATCACAAACACATAGAATAGACCTCATATTTGCCGATCAATAAAGAGGTCTTATTTTGGCTACGGATTCAACAACACAAACATCTCCAATGGTCTTGGTAGACGGTTCGTCTTACCTTTACCGAGCTTTTCACGCAATTCCACCGATGCACACCAGCGACGGCCACCCGACCAACGCCACGCGCGGTGTGATCAGCATGATCCGCAGCCTAATCAAAACTTACCCAGATTCTCCGATGGTGATCATCTTTGACGCCAAGGGCAAAACCTTCCGCGACGAGATTTACAGCGAATACAAAGCACACCGTCCACCGATGCCGGATGATCTTCGACCACAAATCGAACCCATTCATCGCATGGTCGAAGCCATGGGCTTGCCGCTGGTGATCATCGATGGCGTAGAAGCCGACGACGTGATCGGCACCATCGCCAAACAAGTGGGCGAAGCCGGTCGCGAGGTCGTCGTTTCCACCGGCGATAAAGACATGGCGCAGTTGGTCACCGACAAAGTCACCCTAGTGAACACCATGAACAACACCGTCATGGACATTCAAGGCGTGAAGGACAAATTTGGCATTCCGCCCGAACTCATCATCGATTATCTCGCACTCATGGGCGACAAAGTCGACAACATTCCTGGCGTACCGGGCGTGGGCGAAAAAACCGCGCTTGCCTTGTTACAAGGTTTGGGCAGCATCAAAGACATTTACACGCGCTTAGACGAAATCGCCCCGTTGGGCTTTCGTGGTTCCAAAACCATGAAACAAAAAATGGAAGACAACAAAGCCATGGCCGAGCTGTCTTACACCTTGGCGACCATCAAATGCGACGTGGAATTACCATTTAATTCCCTCGAATTAAAAAACAACGAAGCCAACAAAGACGTCTTAAAAGAATGGTTTGCCAAGCTGGAATTCAAAACGTGGCTGACAGATCTAGACAAAGCGCCGAGCGTGGAAACCGCCAGCGATACCGTTAACACGGAAGGCCAAGCCGCCGTACCAACGGCGTCCAACATCGAAGCAAACTACGAAACCGTACTCGACAAAGCCTCTTTCAATAAGTGGCTAACCACTATTCAAACAGCCGAACTGACCGCATTCGACACCGAAACCACCAGCCTAAATTACATGGCAGCGGAATTGGTTGGCGTGTCTTTCTCGGTAGAAGCAGGCGTAGCAGCTTACGTGCCATTTGCCCACGACTATGAAGACGCACCAGAACAACTTGATCGCGCTTGGGTGCTCGAACAGCTAAAGCCTTGGCTTGAAGACGACAGCAAAGCCAAAGTCGGCCAACACCTAAAATACGACGCCAACGTACTGAACAACTACGACATCACCTTGCGTGGCATCGCGTACGACACCATGTTGGAATCTTACGTTTACAACTCGGTCAGCTCTCGTCATGACATGGACACACTGGCGAAAAAGTTCCTCGGACACACTTGTGTGAGCTTTGAAGAACTCGCGGGCAAAGGCAAAAAGCAAAAGACCTTCAACGAAATTGACCTAGAACAAGCGGCCTTTTACGCCGCGGAAGACGCCGACATCACCTTGCGCCTTCATCAAGCGATTTGGCCACAAGTCGAAAAAACACCGGAATTGGTCAGCATTTTTAAAGACATCGAATGCCCGCTGATTCCGGTCTTGGCGAAAATGGAACAAACTGGCGCTTTGATCGACCCAGAATTGCTGCATATCCAAAGCACCGAGATTGGCGCGAAGCTACAAGAACTCGAAATCAAAGCCCACGAGCAAGCAGGCGAAAGCTTCAATCTCAGTTCACCAAAGCAGCTGCAGGTCATTTTGTTCGAAAAACAAGGCTTGCCGGTCATCAAGAAAACGCCAAAAGGTCAGCCGTCTACCGCTGAACCTATTTTGCAAGAACTGGCATTGGAACACGAACTGCCACGTTTGATCATGGAACATCGCACGCTGTCTAAGTTGAAATCCACTTACACCGACAAACTGCCAGAAATGATCCAGAAAACCGGCCGCATTCATACGTCATACCATCAAGCGATTACTGCCACGGGCCGTTTGTCGTCGACTGATCCAAACCTGCAGAACATCCCAATTCGTTCCGCTGAAGGTCGCCGCATTCGCCAAGCCTTTATCGCGCCAACAGGTTACAAGCTCATTGCAGCCGATTACTCACAAGTCGAATTGCGCATCATGGCGCATTTGTCGCAAGACAAAGGCTTACTCGACGCCTTCACCAAAGACGCGGATGTGCACAAAGCCACTGCAGCAGAAGTCTTCGAAGTCAGCCTAGAAGAAGTCACCACTGAGCAACGCCGCCGCGCCAAAGCCATCAACTTCGGCCTAATCTACGGCATGTCTGCGTTTGGTCTAGCGAAGCAGCTTGGCATTGGTCGCCCAGAAGCAGGCAGATACATAAAACGCTACTTCGAACGTTACCCCGGCGTACAGCAATACATGGAAAACACCCGCGAAGGCGCGAAAGAAAAAGGTTATGTGGAAACCATCTACGGTCGTCGTTTGTACCTACCAGACATCAAAGCCAGCAACGCCATGATGCGCCAAGCGGCTGAACGCACCGCGATCAACGCCCCGATGCAAGGCTCCGCCGCCGACATCATCAAACGCGCCATGATCAACATGCACAACTGGCTAGCGGAAACCGACCTAGACGTGAAAATGATCATGCAGGTACACGATGAACTCATCTTCGAAGTCGCTGAAAAAGACCTAGAAGCTGCCCAAGAGAAAATCGTCGACATCATGCAAAACAGCAGCAAAATCGACGTGCCTTTATTGGTAGAAGCGGGCGTTGGGAACAACTGGGACGAGGCGCATTAAGACAAACGCTACTCTAGTTTAGAAATACAGAAAGGCTTTTGAGGAATCAAAGGCCTTTTTTATTCGTTTTATAAAAAGATGTAACAATTTTCTGAGCAAAGCGGCCAACTTGAACAAAAATCTTAGCTACTGAACGATTTTCTTAGTTAACGAAGCGCTAAAATGGCATCAATTCGTTCCCCCCAACACCGAACAATTTTCTTCGCTAGGAGCATTTTTTGAATAAAAATCTTATCCACAAAAAAATTTTCTTGTATAAAATGCAAAACTGAACAAAAATCTTAGTCACGAAAATATTTTCTGGTTTGAATCATGAAAAATGAATACGTAGGATACGCCTATTTAATTGAACACCCTGATGTCAAAGCGCTGTCTTTGCATTCTTCCGCACGCATAATGTCTGTAACCAAAAAACAGCAAATAGAAAATACTCTCGCAACCCCTGCGGCACTAAAACCAAAAGACAGATTATTAGATCATGTGCTATTCGCCTTAAAACACGAAGGTTTGAATCTACAGGTTCTTGCTCAAGTGATGTCTCTAGTAGAAGAAACTGACATTCTCGAACATTATGAAGCGTCGCCAACAGGCAAATACATCCGTATCACCTGCTTGCTTTGGGAACACTTCAACCACCAAAGTATTAAACGCACGACAGAACTGAAATATGGAAAATACGTCCCCCTATTAGACCCAAAAGACTATATAACAGGCGCTGAGCAAAAAAATATACGCTGGCGAGTAACCATCAATGTCATTGGTTCATTAGACTATTGTGTGACAGTAAGACGAACCACCCGATTAGAAAAAGCACTTGCGGTTGATGTATTGCAAAAAGCCAAAGCCTTCACAGAATCGTTGGATGAATCTTTATTAAACCGAGCGCTTTCGTGGGTGTATTTGAGTGAAACCAGAGATTCTTTTGCCATCGAAAAAGAGCTGCCAGACACCGGTAAAATACAACGCTACACCAATTTATTAAAACAAGCTCACAAACCACGCAATATTGATGAAGACTATTTGATCGAACTACAAAATGCCACGATCAATAATCAATACGAATGGGCGATGTCTTATCGCAATGAACAAAATTATCTAAGCAACGGATCAGGCTCTATCGGTGTCACTTACGTACCGCCAGAACCAGAATTGTGTCGAACACTCATGAACGAATGGGAAGCACTCACTAATGAGCTGCCCGACAATATTGATCCTATCGTACTCGGTGCCGTCATTTCGTTTGGCTTTGTGTTCTTACATCCCTTCATGGATGGTAATGGCCGCTTATCACGCTTTCTCTTTCACCATGTTTTATGTCGTAGCGGCAAACTGGCTAACGGTCTTCTCCTTCCTGTTTCGGCTGTTTTGCATAATAAAGAGCGTCAATATTTAAAAGCATTAACCGATTATTCATCCGAGGTAAGACAACTCTGGCAAGTGGACTATCTTGATACGGAAAATTTCACTTTTACCTTTCAAGGTCACGACGCTATTTATCGTTATTGGGACGGCACCACTTGTGCCGAACTCATGGCAGAAGCCTGCGAAGAAGCCATGGAAGATTACATCAAAAAAGAAGTTGCCTACTTAAATCAATACGATGTTCTAAAGCGGCACATCAACAACCAATTCGACATCAATGACAAAACACTGTCTAAACTGGTCATCTTCTGCCTAGAGCAGAATGGTACAATTTCTAAAAAACGTAGAGATCAGTTTCAGTATGAAGTGCCCACTGACGCCTTCGACGCTTTAGAGCAAGCCTACTCAGAAATATTATTTAGAGAAGAAGATTTAGATAATACGCCATGATCAAAATAAACGAATGGCTAGTAGAAGCGGAAGTTGGAGACAACTGGGACGAGGCGCATTAAGTCCCTAAAATAACAAATGAATACAAGCAAGGTTCAAGGAAGAGCCTCCTTAAAACTTGAGGGATTAAATGGAAACCACCATTCTACATAGTGACCTTTCAGTCGAATGGATGTCGCACAAACGAAGAAAAAATGCCTTTGTTACAACAACGAATGGTTCACTTTCATTTGGCACCTTTCCTACAAACAACACTCACCGGCCAGAACTAGAAATTCGATTGAAAGTCGGCTTTGGAAGAACAAGGTCTGGGGCATTTGGTGTTAGACATATCTATGAAAAACATAGCCAAAAAATTGGCATTACCTGCCCAAGCCAAGTATCGGGCTATATAGAATCTAACCGTCATTGTTGACACGGTAAAAGACGAAAACGCCGCGCTTGTTATTGAGTACAAAGCGGGGCGGGTCATTTTAAGATTATCCAAAGACAAAACCTATTACGGCGCCTACGATAGAAAATCCCACCCAGGGACAGTCATCGCAGCGATATAAAACAGGCATAAAAAAAGAGCATGACAAATGCTCTTTTTAAAATTAAAAATGATAGTTCGTGGCAGCCCTTTAGCTCTTTGGGGTCAGGGTGACTAAACAATGTTTAGCCTAACCATCAACAATGATGTCACTGGCGAATCATTGGTAGCGTGAGAACATATGGACAATCCAGTAATGAGTCATATGTTAAGCCCTTCTACAAAATCAATTTTAGTACTGACTCCAACGTGTTGCAACCGACAACAAATAACCAATGATAAAGAACCTTCTTTAAAGCACAAAAAACTCCTAAGCAAATTCACTACATCAAGTAGGATCATTGAAATAAGCCATGTTACGGAAAACCATATAACGAGACCGTAATAAATTTCTACCCGACCGTATTCAAAATACTCTAAGTATGAAATATTTTTTATAAGGGTTGAGATAACCTTCAACGACTGACATGATCAAAATGAACGACTGGTTACAAAGCACAGACCTAGACGTGAAAATGATCATGCAAGTACACGATGAACTCATCTTCGAAATCGCCGAGATCATGTAAAACAGCAGCAAAATCGACGTACCTGTACTTGTGGATACGGGTGTTTGAGACAACTGGGACGAGGCGCATTAGAACTAGGGTTAAAAGGGGTCAGATTCCTTAAACACCTAATCAGGTAGTAATTAAAATCGCTGTTATTTTTAAGGGATCTGACCCTTTTTAAACTAGGCTACAATTAAAATAGAGAACCCATAAAAGGATTTCATATGAATCAGCCATTAATAAATTTTTGCTATAACGGTCAAAGTGGAGAAAGTGAAATAAGGAGCATGGAATTAGATGGAATTCTCTATACATCTTTAAAAGATATAACGACTGCTCTTAACCTAGAAAATAGAGCCTTAAATGAAAGGCACTCCACAAAACTATACACAACTGTAGTCCAAGGAATAATTCATGACCTTGATCAGGACGAATTTTTGCAGTTAGATGCTTCCTCTAATCATAAAGATGGTGAGATTTTTCTAACTCAACCAGGCCTTTATCGGGTTTTATCTAATGATAAAACCGAAGCAGGAAAAAAATTCCAAAGATGGCTTTTTCATGAAGCACTACCAGCGATAATTAAATATGGTGAGTACCCAGCACCGCTATCAGCTACAAGTAAAAATATAGAAACCTCCATTTTAGCTCAAGCTGAGATATTACAAAAAACAATGAAAATTGCTTTTGATAACTTTAAAAGCATTCAATTACATCAGAATAAAATAGATTTACAGGAAAAAAAGTTCGAACAAGTTGACCAGAAAATTGATTCCTTAAATCAAACGGTAAATGAGTTCAAAGAGAAGCAAGAAGAAAAATTCTACTCTATAAAAGAGTACTTCTTGAAAAGTAATTTTGATCGAAGTGATATTCTCGAAAATTATGTACAGGGTAGAGCTTTGTATTTATCAAATGATCATAGTAAAAGCGTTAAACATAGTTTTGAAGATGGTGCCCAAGTTCCAAAATTTCCAGAATGGCTCATAGCTCAAGCAATTGAAGAAGAGCAAAACCGACTAGATTTGAAAAATCGTTAATTTCTGACCTTGGCTTAAAGAGGTCAGATCCCTTTAAGATATTCCCTAAGATAATTGGTTTCTCTTCAAGGAGGAAAAGATGCCAAGAAAACCTCGTTTCTTTTTACCGAACGTTCCCGTGTATATCGTTCAGCGTGGCGCTTCTCGTGAGCTAAAAGGGGTCAGATCCATTAAACAGAGATCCGTTTTTTTGAAGCTTGCGTAAAGACTTTTATGGCCCATAAAAAACAGCATTTACCCGAAAAGATTTGTCCTGTTTTTCAGCGGTCGTTTACGTGGCGTAAGAAGTGGGAGAGAGATTGGGCACAGGTGAAATTTTGCTCTGAGCGCTGTAAACGACAAAGAGCAAAATGAGTTTATTAAAGAGTTATCTCTAACTGTATTAGTCTCGACTTGATCTGACAATTCTACTTGAAAAGTAGAG
>TARA_R110001632_G_scaffold164675_1_pt1 | contig 75084 bp, 59 predicted proteins | sample TARA_R110001632 | Tara Oceans TARA_R110001632 (sample SAMEA4398266) | marine metagenome | biome: Polar Biome; feature: [SRF] surface water layer (ENVO:00010504); material: water (ENVO:00002006), including particulate matter (ENVO:01000060) such as... | depth 5 m
CTTCCCAATCGGCCATTAAGTCTTGGGCACTATTATTCAATTCAGGTTCGCAACTGCCCGGTTTGAAATAATCAGATAAGCCAGATAGGTGTATTCATGGCTGTGGATTGGGGAACTGCGTTGTAAAGACCGAACCTCGTCTTGATCCTCTATCAATTACCAAAAAGGGCCCTACGTTTCCGTAGAGCCCTTTTTAGTATTTGGCGGAGAGAGAGGGATTCGAACCCTCGTTAGGTTTAACCCTAAACACACTTTCCAGGCGTGCGCCTTCAGCCACTCAGCCACCTCTCCAAAACTTTCTATTTTCTCTTCGAATGTATCTCGAAGTTAACACGTCCATGGTGATCGGCACCCTGTCGTACATCCATGTCCGGCCGTTCAGCCGGGCGGTGCTTTGCACCTAAAGAGGTCGACTTCATCCACCTCTGCAAATTGTTAAAATGTAAATGTACTTACATTTCGGATTTCTTGCTTTACCGTCTTTAAATCACCGAGCGCAATATTCAGACAAGCTTTTAAGCAGGCGCGTATGTTAGGGAAAACAGCTTAGCTGCGCAAGTGTTTACTGTGAATAAGCGAGTAAGACGGTGGTTTATTGTTCAATTATCGGAATTTAATTGAACTCACCGCCCTTAGACGTATATATAATACGAATTACGCAGGTAATTCAATTTTGCCGTCGATGACCATGATGCAGTCCATACCGGCGTTTTTTGCTGCTTGTCGCCCTATATCCGTATCTTCAAATACTACGCACTCAGAGGCGCTAAGACCCATATTTTTCGCCACGGTTAAAAACGTTTCACCATCAGGTTTGCCATTTTTCACATCAGAAGATGTCACTACCGTTTCCACTCTCTCGAGTAAACCCGTTTTGGTTAACATGCGAATGGCGTTGTCTCGCTCTGAACCTGTGCCGATACCCATTTTAAGCTTACCTTTATAACGTTGCATAACGTTAAACGTATCTTCAATAACCGTTAAATCATCATCAAGGGCAAGCCAAGCTTGGCGCTTTACTTCAGCGACCTTATCTAAATCGTGATTTTGGCCGTGTTTTTCATTCAGTAGCTTGGCTATTTCCCTTGTTGGTACTCCGCCCAATGCGTGTATGTATTCCTTATCGTAGGGATAACCGAAATGCTCGCATGTTTGTTGCCAGGCGACCGCATGAGAGCCCATTGAATCGATTAACGTTCCGTCCATATCGAATACAATTCCTTTATAACGGCTTAAATCTGGCATGAAACACTCCTAAATTGTGGGTTTAAAACAATACTCTACACTGTAGATATGGACGAAAAATGAAAAAGCCAGCATTAGCTGGCTTTCATATTATTCACAAGGTAAAAACGATTAATTAGGCGTTACCGCTCACTTTCATTTTAAGTTCGGCGGAAAAGTCTAACATTCTATTTAATGGAACCAAGGCTTTTTTACGTAGTTCATCGGCAACAAATATTTCATGACCCGTTGGCTGCGTTAGCGCTTCATAGATAGCTTGTAAACCGTTCATGGCCATCCATGGGCAGTGAGCGCAGCTTTTACATGTTGCGCCGTTCCCGGCTGTTGGGGCTTCAAGTAAAATTTTATCAGGCGCTGCGTGCTGCATTTTATAAAAAATACCGCGGTCAGTAGCCACAATAAAATGACTATTAGACATTGTTTTTGCAGCATTGATTAACTGAGTAGTCGAACCAACAGCATCAGCTAATTCAACCACACTGGCCGGTGACTCAGGGTGAACCAATACCGCTGCATCGGGGTAAAGGTGTTTCATGTCGCGCAATGCTTTAGCTGAAAACTCGTCATGCACAATACATTCACCTTGCCACATCAACATGTCGGCACCGGTTTCTTTGGCAATATAAGCACCCAAATGACGATCTGGCGCCCAGATTATTTTTTTCCCCTGAGCGTCTAGGTGCTCAACAATTTCAAGCGCGATGCTTGAAGTGACCACCCAATCGGCGCGCGCTTTTACCGCCGCCGACGTATTGGCGTATACCACGACCGTATGATCAGGGTGGGCATCACAGAACGCTGAAAACTCGTCTTCAGGACAACCAATATCCAATGAGCATGTGGCTTCAAGCGTTGGCATAATTACGGTTTTATTCGGGCTGAGTATTTTGGCGGTCTCGCCCATAAAACGTACGCCCGCCACTACCAGAGTTTGCGCATCGCAATCTCGGCCATAACGTGCCATTTCTAGGGAGTCAGAAATACAGCCACCGGTAGCTTCTGCCAGAGCTTGGATCTCAGGATCGGTATAATAATGCGCAACAAGGGTGGCATTTTTTTCGACCAGAAGGTGTTTAATTTTGTCGATATAATCTTGTTGCTGAACAACAGTTAATCGCGCTGGTTTTGCTGGAAACGGATAATCCACCGTACCAATTGAAAGTGCTTGGTTCATAGTGCTAAGTTGGTTACCACAAACATCATAAATCGTCCGGACAGTATACCGCCTGTGCGAACAAAAATCACACTTCCCGTTAAATCCAAATTATTTATTTTAATCAGCTTGCAGGAATTGTTGATAGCGCGAACGCCAGTAGCCGCCTTGTTCAGCGTTACCATCGGCATCAAAGCCTTGATAAAAATTAATGTAAGCAGGCGTTAACAATGACTTCTTTGATAGACGATCTGCCCAGGCTTGCAGGTAAATTGGTGGAATGTACGGCACATCATAAAACTCCATAAAGGTCATTTTAGCGCTGGGTTTATAGGCTTGGGCTTGATGATTATCACACGTTCGGGATTGGCTGATTGTCAGTTTGTTACCGTTCAACTGATTTTGCCAGTCATGCACGTCAGGCTGTTCATTTGCGTTACTGAGAAGCAAGTTAGGCGCATTACTGCCTGTACATATTGTCGCAGCAAGGCCTGAAGACAACGGATATTCATCAACAAAACCGGCGAAATGGGCAAGTTCATGCACAAACACATTGTAGTCATCTTCTGTGTCTAAAAACATAACTCCGTTGTGTACATTTGCTTTGCCAACCGGTGCCAGCACCACCACATGAGTAAAACGTTGACGAGTGAGTGACTGACTTAGCTGGGTGACATCACATCCTAAACGTCCCGCACCTTGCCAGTTATCAGAGCACGTTAAGGCACTTGCTGCTAACCAAATAGGTGTATTTACACAAATGGGTAATCCCTGTAATCGATGGTCGCGTTTAAACTGTTCAATGAGTTCTTCGCCTTGCAAAACAGATTGTAAGGTACTGGCGACAAACTGTAATTGCTGGGCGCAATGAGTGGCGGTGCGTTGAGGTTTCAATGTTGCAAACTCCGCCTCACGCAGCTCCTTTGTCTGCGGCTCAACCCGCATATTGAGTAAACGTGAAGCATGGGTACTACCCAGGTGTTCAGCCTTTTCCAATAATGCGATAGCCTGATATTCATTTCCTGAGATAGACAACCACTTGGCATAAAACACTGCGCTTGCTGGGTCTCGCTGTGCAGCTATTTTCAGCCAGTACTGCGCTTTTTGTGGTTCACTTTTAGCAATCCAATGGTGGTATAAGGCTATTTGTGCATCGATATCTCCGCGCTTTGCGGCGTAAGTCAGCGCTTTACGTGATGCCTTACCTCGTCCATTACTTGTTTGAAGGTGTGAAAAATATTGCTGAGCTTGGGGAGAGCCGGCTAATTTAGCAAAATGCAACCAATAAGCATTATTTTCAGCTATGGCTCGTTGGCTTAAAAGCGCCAGAGAGTGATTATCGCCAGCTTGATAAGCTCCATACAAATAGTGCAGCGGGAAATCGCTGGTATTTGCTTGGGAAGATAAAAAGGGCAAATAACGGATAATATCGCTACGCCCAGCAAGAATCCAGGCAATAACGCAGAACAAAAAAAGGCTGCTTTTTAGCACCACTTATCACTTAAACCCAAAAACGCGCTTATGGACGTTCACTTTCTGCGACCGCATCATCACGAAGCATATCAAGTTCTAAGCGCGCATACCTGTGTTCGACATATTCGAATACATTCGTGCTCAAAGCCAATTTGAAGTAATTAGAAGCAACGCCACGATTGCCCAGTGCTGAGTTGTACTTGCCCAGATAAAAATAAGCTTCACATAAGCGGTCTGTTAGTTCCTGCTGACTCGTGACCCCTTGAATTAGGCCGTTTAATAATTCTTGCTCATCAATTCTACCTAAATAAAGATCGACTAAATGCGTTGCCCAATTATCTTCATCTAAATTTTCGCGGTTGTCACTCAACGCCATTAGCGCTTCTGTCTTATCCAATTCACTGCGTGCTATAAAAGCCCAAAGCGCTCGGTATGGATCTGATTCATCTTTGCGGTAAAACTCGCTAAAATCGTTCACGGCTAAATCGGCACGGCCACCGTAATAAAGGGCAATTCCACGATTTAAAAAAGCGAATTCATAATCGGGATTAATGTCTAATGTGGCATCAAACGCTTCATAGGCCTGAATGAAGTTCATTTGCTGGGTGTAGTGCACACCTAAAGAGTTGTACGCTTCAGCCATATTTGGCTTTAACCGTAAAGCATTGTCAAAATCATACTGGGCTAATCCAGCTAACCCTACGCTGTCATATAACATACCGCGTTGATGCAGTAATTCCGCTCGTTCTTGATCCTCTAACGGCGCTTTACCCAAAATTTGACTATACCGTGCAATGGCCATTTGTGAACGCACACTCATGGGCGCAGGCTCGGCGAGTAGTAAATTACTCATTTGTGCTTGACTAGACTGGGCTTGATTGCCATTGGCGCAACCGCCAAGTAACAACCCTAACAATATTAGAGAGAGAAATTTATTTTGCATAAGAATGTGCGACGCTTGACCTAAAAGTGATGGCGATAAAAAAGCGAAATCAGCCAGAAAATGACGTTTAATTAAATGGCAGAGTGGCGTATTTAGTGAGAAATGTAAAGACAACCACAGCCCGAAAGTTTCGTTCTACTGTATCAAGTTGTAAAAATAATGCACACTAACGGGCTACCACAAAAACAAGCGGTGCTATTTTGAACAATCCACAAACCGACTTACAAACTTTATTTAATGCGGCCCTAGACGTGCAGGCTAAAGCCCATGCCCCCTATTCAGATTACAGAGTCGGTTCAGCTTTAGTCGCTGAAGACGGCGAAATCTATACTGGCTGCAATGTAGAAAACGTATCATTCCCATTAGGCCAATGCGCAGAAGGCAATGCGCTTGCCGCGATGGTTGCAGGGGGGGCAAGGCAGGTAAAGGAGATATTAATCGCTAGCCCAAATGAACATTTTTGTTCGCCTTGCGGCGGTTGTCGTCAGCGTATTTTTGAATTCGCCAGCAAAGAAACTCTGGTGCATATGGCCACCAGCGAAGGTGAAATAAAAACGCTGAGCATGAACGATATTTTACCCTTTGCATTTGAACAATAGGCTTAAATAGATCGAACAAAAAAACAGCATTGCCAAATAATAAACTGCGGTTATAATGAGCAACGTTTTATAACGTATGCACATAGAAACAATCTATGTGAGATATGTCCATTTTCTTTACACCGCTTTTAAAAAGTCAATTACCTGTTTGGATAATAGATTGAATTAAAAGGAATTATTGAAGCTGGTCCAGTTAATGCATCTATATCATTTCAAATGACAGTTTGCAGTTAGGTAGTAGTTAAGGAGTAACCTATGACAAGTTTATTTAAGAAAGCGAAGTTTTATTCAGCAGCTGCCCTTTTGGCTGTTGCAGTATCTCAACACGTAAGTGCAGCGACAATCACTCTTGGTGGTCAAGACGCAACTGATGGTTCCGGCCAAACCAGTTTAAAAGTTAATGCAGATAATACTATTAACTCGCTCAGCGAAGGTTTTTTTGTTGAAACGTTTGATAAAGCCACTGCTATTCCAGGCTTTCCGTTATCACCAGTAGAAAGTTATAACGTTACAGGTAAGTCTACGGGTTGTGCGATTAACTCACCATTGCTTATTAGTCCTAGCGCAACATCAGTATTAAATGTACGCACAGGTTCTGAGCATAATGTTGCTGCTGCACCAGCTGGAGACAGCACATGTTACGCCTACACCACGCCAGAAGTGCGCGGTGAAAATAGTTACGTAGACATTGATTACACTAATTTCTTGGCTAGCATTGGTGATTTCGAATCATCGCTTGCCGGTTCTAGCATTGATTACCTAGGCTTTTACTGGGGTTCAATCGATACATACAATACGTTTGAATTCTATTCAGCTTCAAACGTATTAGTAGGCAGCATTGACGGACAAGAGATCCTAGATTTAGTTGGCGGCGTTGAAGGCGATAGACTGTCTGATAAATCTAACGTTTACGTGAATATTGATTTTACAGTAGACGAAGCATTTACACGTTTACGCGTTATTTCATCAGGTGTAGCGGGCGAGTTTGACAACATTGTAGTAGGCCTAACTAACCGTGAAGTACCTGCTCCGGCTGGACTGGCATTTTTAGGCTTAGGTCTGATGGGTTTAGCGCTACGTAAAAAATTAAAAAAATAATAAATTTCAATCTTAAATTTTAAAGCCGGCTTGCCGGCTTTTTTTATGCCTATAATATTTATAATGTCAGTGTCAGGAAATAATGCACTCAATTAATTAAAATTCAATTGCACGATATTGATTAATTATTCCTCCTTTAAGTAAGTTCAACGTAACCAATATGTATGTAGGTAGAATAACTCGAAAGCCCGCTGTAGATGAGGCTTTACCCTAGTTAACCCATTCCTGTAAACAGCCAATTCATTCATGCTATTAAATAACAATTTGATTAAAATTAAACCTATCCGTGGGAATTTATTACAATAACTGTGCGTTATTTGCATCACCCATGGCGGAAAATTTTACACATTTGGTGAGGTCGTCATAAAGTCTAATTGCAACTCCATGAAATATATGAATTTATTTAGTTGGCGCAAATTATGCTTATACTTTAGTAGCAGTCAATGTAGCTGCATAACGGAGTTACACATGAAAAAGTTGTTCACAAATACAAAATACTTATTTACTACCACAGTGATTGCATTGGCTGTGAGCCAATCTGTAAATGCTGCGGTTATCACCTTCGGTGGTCAGGCTGCGACTGATGGTTCAGGCAAAACGAGCGTTAACGTTAATGCTGATAATACAATTAATTCTCTAAGCGACGGCTTCTTCGTAGAAACCTTCGATACAAACACCGCGATTGCGGGTTTAGACTCGGCGCAAAATGAAGACTACAACGTCGCTGGCGCATCAACAGGCTGTGCAATCAACTCGCCGTTGAATGTTACGGCAAGCGCAACGTCAGTGTTGAATGTTCGTAAAGGTTCATCTAGAAATGTTGCCGCGGCACCAGCTGGTGATACAGGTTGTTACGCATATACAACACCATCAACAGTTGGCGTTGATAGCTACGTTGACATCGATTACACCGACTTTTTAGCCAGCTTAGGCGCCACTGTGCCTTCGTTAGCAGGATCAAGTGTCAATTATTTAGGGTTCTATTGGGGATCGGTAGACACGTACAACTCGTTTGAGTTTTACTCTAACGACGTATTGGTTAGTAGCATTACTGGTGCGGAGTTGTTATCTCAGTTAAATGGTACGTCAGGTAACCAAGTTGCAGATTCATCTAACGTTTACGTTAATATCGCCTTTGAAGCCGGTGAAGCATTTAACCGTTTACGGGTTATCTCTTCCGGTATAGCGGGCGAGTTTGACAACATAGTCGTCGGCTTAGACAAGCGCGACGTACCAGCTCCAACAAGTCTGGCCATTTTAGGTCTAGGTTTATTGGGTCTTGGTGTGGGCAAGCGCTTCAAAAAGTAACTTGCTACCCAATTATATAAATTAAAAGCCGGCTTGCCGGCTTTTTTTGTGACCATTTATCAGTCCTGGACACTGAGTAAACACCAATCAGAACAATATGAATTTTTTATTACGTCTGGAAGTTTTACTCCCAGTGTCATATTTATGTTGCTCAACACGGCTAAGATCCGGCAGATTTTTTGGACCTTGGCGAGTAATTACTAATGAGCAAAACGCTGCACAAAGCACCGTTGTTTTTTATCCCTGGGCAATGGAAAGATAACGTATCTGAGCGTGCTTGTGAGTCTCAACAAAAAGCTAAGCCTTGTGGTCAGCATGTTATCGATGGCCTATTTAAGGCGCACTGGCGAGATGTATGTCGCCTATTGCACAAGTGTTATGGTTCTGGCCCCCCTGAGCCCGAAGATGTTGCACAAGAGGCTTTTAGCCGATTCGCACAGATGAACAATATTGCGGAGGTACAAGATCCCAAAGCCTACATCATCAAAATAGCGATTAATATCACCTTAAAATCTATCGGTCGTTTATGTAAAACCCGCACATTTATTAACCAGCAGTTAACGCTAAATGCAGATCAATGTGACGATATTTGCCCAGAAACCATTCTACAAGGTGAGCAACGTATTGCAGCGATTCAAAAAGGCACGGAACAGTTAACGGATAAACAGCGGGAAGTATTAATGCGCGCCCGTATAAAAGGGCAAACTTACATACAAATATCCGCCGATACCGGTTGGAGTATCGCGGATATCAGCCGTCAACTGAATAGCGCAATGGCTATTTTAGAAAGTGCCGATGAACGAGCCAATAACCCCGAGTTAAAAACAAACATTATCTCTCCCGTCAAACGTGACCAAGCGTCCATTCGAAAGTGCTGAAATCATGAAATATAAAATAATTGAGTCTGTGGCGCACGATCCCGACGGCGACCAAACAACGACCTCACTGGAAAATGCACCTAACGTTCAAGCGCGAGAATGGCTGACCTACCTCTATTCCGGTCATACTACCTCTGAAAAGCGTGAAGCATTTATTCTATGGCTTAACAGTAATGAATTGAATCAAGAGGCATTCAAGCGTTGTCAGCGAGTTTGGCAGACAATAGGCATGACAGATTGCGCTGTGGATTGGATAACACAACACGCTACTCAAGAATCAGTCTCGGCGGCTAAAACCAGGCCTAAGCACATACTCGCAAGAGCAGCAGTTTTACTAAGCGGCCTAGCAGCCAGCATCGCGTTATTGGTCGTTAATGGCGTATTTCACACCACAGATAGATTAGAAATCGCGGTACCGGCAACGCTCTTTACCTCATCAATTGGGCAGAATCGTATGATTACGCTGAGTGACGGTTCAGATGTCATCTTAGCGGGCAATTCAAGTATATTAGTCAATATTGATCAGTACGAACGTCACATAACGCTGCGTAAAGGTAGTGCTTACTTTGATGTGTCGCATGATCCTTACCGGGTATTTTCCGTGACAGCGCAGCATACTCAAGTGCGTGTGCGAGGAACGGCATTTGAGGTAGAACACAGTCCTGATAATGAATTAAAAATTTCGGTTCAACGAGGCTTAGTCGACGTAGTAGATTTGCCTGAGAATGACAACGAAGACGAGAAAGTACTGCAGTTACACCCTTATGAACAATTGCAGGCCAACATAGATGGTACATTTATTAGCGACGTTTCTCGTTTCGACCCTGAAATAGAATTTGCTTGGTTAAGCGAACGATTTATTTACGATAATGCGCCGTTAAAAAGCGTGGTGATGGATATTAATCGGTATACAAAAAAGCCGATTGTGATCCTAGATAAAGACATCAACGAGTTGCCAATCACCGCGTCCTTCACTTTCAAACAAATAGATCAAATGTTGGCGGGTTTAGCCGCTGCTTATCCTATTACATTAACCGAAGAAGATACCCGCAACGTATTGACGAAACATTAGCATGCCACGCCTGAATGCCTACCTATGGCATACAGGCGCCACGTCGCGAATTTGCGTGAACAATACACCTGAATAAAGAACCTCAATATACAAAATAAAATCCACATGATTGATGAAAATAAGCAGGGTAAATAATAACCCGTAGTGTGAAGTTTTTATGAAACCTGACGGTTTATTGAAAAAAAGCGCGCCACGATGACTCTTGTAGCGAACCCACATTAATTAACTGGAAGTTACATCATGCAAACACTTAGTCGTTCCATCAAGTCCGCTTTATTTGGCACCGCACTGGCATCTTTGTCACCGATGCTCGTCTTTGCACAACAAAGCGAAATCAATATTAGCGTTCAACCCCTAGGCCAGGCATTGAATCAACTGTCTGAGCAAACAGGCACCGTTATTATTGCACCTAGCCGCCTAGTGAGTAATAAACAAGCGGTGGCCACGTCGGGGCAATTGTCTGTAATGCGTGCCGTTGAGCAATTACTGCAAGGTAGCGGCTTGCAAGCCTACGCGCAGCCAAGCGGTGCAATTGTCATAAAAAAAGCCAATTCATCAACGCTATCAACCCCGAATAATCGCGCAGCAAACTATCAGACGCCAATGGATGAGATTGTCGTTTCAGCTCTCAAACGTGACAGTAGCTTACAAGATGCCCCAGTTGCCATTTCAGTGCTAAGCGGCGAAGAGTTAAAAGCCCAAGGCGTGACTGATTTCACTGACTTGATCGATAGTCTTTCCGGTATTTCAATTAATTCGGCTTTTGGGGGTCCTGAAAACAGCTTTATCACCATCCGTGGTATTGGTGGTGCTGACGATTATAAACCTAACGGTAACCCTTCGGTGGCACTGCATGTGGATGGCATTTATCAGACGTCGAATGCGTATTTAAGCATGCCGCTGTTTGATTTAGAGCGTATCGAAGTGTTAAAAGGGCCACAAGGTACTTTATATGGTCGAAACACCACTGCAGGTGCTATAAACGCGATCACTAAAAAACCGGGGGACTCCTTAAACGGCTATGCAGATATTGAGTATGGCTCATACGATTTTGTTTCAGGTACGGCAGCCGTTGGCGGCCCAGTATCAGATAATCTAGGTATCCGAGTCGCCGTACTTATGGAGCAAGGTGGCGGCTTTATGGATGGTAAAGGTGCAGGTAATTTTGCTGGCTTTGTGCCAGAAGGTGCCGAAGGTATCGTGCCACCAGTTGCCGACCCAGGCGAACGCGACGGCTTTGGTGATGCAGATTTATTCGCTTTTCGCGGTACCGCCGTATATGACTTTGATGATGTCACTTCGCTAACCCTGCATTACTTTGTCAGTCAGGATAGGGGTGATACTCGTCAATATGACCGCATCGCCTTTGAAGATGATAACCCAGCGTTAAATGCCGGTGAAAATAGCGACCCATATTCATTCTATAGTAGTCAGTACTACTCCCACGAAATTGACGTTAACGGTTTTTCAGGTGACTTCACCCGCCAATTACATTCAGATTTAAATCTAGACATCTTGTTTGCATTGCAAAGTAGTGAACGCAATGTCAGTGGCAATGGTGACGGTACGTCATTTCCTCGGTATCAATATAATTTCGACGATGAACTGGATCAAACTTCATTGGAAATTCGCTTAAGCGACGCCACTGGGGGCGACTTTGATTGGATAGCTGGCGCATTTTTCATGAACGACTCTGTTGATTTTACCAGTAACTGGTCCAGTTATGCCGTGCTGTCAGAGTATAGTTCCCCCTACAATCAACGACGTAACAGCTTCGCGACCTTCGGTAATATTGACTGGAACATTTCCAACGATTTAGTCGTAAGCGCAGGCCTGCGTTACACCAAAGATAACGCTAAATTTCGCGGAGAGAACATCGACTTCGATCCTTGGGGACTGTCAACATTCGAAAGTACTTTCAGCACCCAAGCGAATTTTTCTTGGGATCGTGAATTTGATGATAGCAATGTATCAGGCAAGCTAGCGGTACAATATTTTATTAACGATAACCTCAATGTGTTTGCTTCTGTTAGCACCGCATATCGTGGTGGCGGGTTTGATGGTACGTCAATCTTCTCAGAAGAAGAAACCCTCCCCTTTGAATCTGAAGAAGTTTTAGCTTATGAAGCGGGGGCGCGTTATGTGACTGACATTATCAACCTAACGTTTGATGTGTTCTCTTATGACTTCGAAGAACTGCAAGCCACAGCCCGCTTGTCAAATGATACAAATGGTCGAACCAACGTTGGTAAGGCAACGGTTCGCGGTGCTGAGGCGTCTATTGCTGTAACGTTATACGAAGCGAACAATCATAAAATCACCTTTAATACTGCTGGTACGTACCTGGATACAGAAATCACTGAATTCAGTTCAAATCGAGTGAATGATGTTATCAGCACTATTGGCGATCCTTTACCGGGCTCACCTGAATGGAGCCAAACAGCAGCGTTGAATTATCAAACCTCTTTTGCCAACAATACTCAACTAAATGCCCGCATTAATTACAGCTACCATGGTGAAGAATCAAATCGTCTTAACGCGGGCGATGGCAATACTGCGCCGTCTTATGAGTTACTCGGTGTGCGAGTAGATGTAACCTTTAATAATGGCGTGAATCTGTATGCTTATGGGCGCAACATTACCGATGAAGTGTACTTTTTAGAGCTTAATGGTGGATCGCGTTTAGTGGGCGCACCTGCGACTTATGGCGGCGGTGTTAGTTACGCGTTTTAAAGATATTTTCTCACTGGCATATGAATAGAAATCTATGCCAATTTATTTCTTAAAAAGCGTCACCAATTTTAAGTGGCGCTTTATTATTTTACGTTTATCAAATCTTTTAGGAAATAGTAATGACGCCATTCTGGTTATCATCATTTTTATTATTACTGGTAGGCACAGGCAACGCCATTAGCGCCCAGTCGCCCCAAGCTAATATCGATAAAGACACGACACCGTATATTGCGGCGTCGTCATGGCCTGACCGCATTATTATTACCCCTACGAAATCCCCCGCCACCAGCCTTTCAGTAACTTGGCGCAGTGACCAATCCGTTACGTCACCTCAAGCTCAAATCGTTCAAGCAAGCCCTGATGCACGCTACGACATTCACGCAACGACGATTGAAGCTAACACTCAAGCCACATCGTTGCGCGAAGGAAAAAACAATCAAGGTTCATTTCGCTACCCTGCAAATGCCCAATTGTCAGCGGTTAACTACCATTCCGTTACCTTTAACGGTTTACAGGCCGATACCCTTTACAACTACCGTGTCAACGGAGCAGAAAATCAGTGGTCTCCATGGCAGCAAATTAAAACCGCAGCGCAAAAAACGGACAGTGACATTGAGTTTTTGTATTTTGGTGACGCGCAAAATGGCATTTACTCTCATTGGCCATTGGTGCTGCGCAAAGCCTGGCAACAGGCGTCAAATGCTGAGTTCGCCATTTACGCTGGGGATTTAGTGAATGAAGGCGCGAGTGATCATCAGTGGTCCAATTGGCTCAATGCTGGGCAGTTTATCCACAGTATGCTTCCGGCAATACTCGTACCCGGTAATCATGAATATGACTGGCAAGTTGATAAAAATGAGCAAAGAAAATGGGCCCTTTCAACACTTTGGCAAGACCAGTTTACCCTGCCCCTTACCCCTACATTACCGATTGAATTACAAGAAACCGTTTACGTTACGCGTTACCCAGACCTAGACATTTTTGTGCTTAATTCTGAGGCGCTAGGTAGCATTGCGTTGTTGCAAGCCCAATCCCAATGGCTAGATGAAACACTACAAAATAGTTCTGCTAAATGGCGTATTGTGACCATGCATCATCCGATATTTTCATCTTGCGGCATGCCGTTAAACACCCCGGGGCAAGACGAACCTGACGTACGAGCGGCTTTTTTACCGGTATTTTTAAAGCACAATGTCGACTTAGTACTGCAAGGTCACGATCATACCTACTCTCGAGGCAGCATAGGTACAGCAGATGATATCTCTAGAATCGCCAGCCCCACGGCTCCTAAAAAAGTGAAATCCGTATTTGTTACCTCAGTTGCGGGACCGAAAACTTACCCACAAAAACCCACTCGCTGGCAAGAATACCGTGACTACGGTGTGACGCTTGAGCGCATAGGCGAGAATACCCCCACTTATCAGATAATCCAAAAAACTGCTAATAAGCTTAGATATCAGTCATTTACTACCGATGGAAAATTGTACGACGGTTTCTCCTTGGAAAAAGACCAAGACGGACAAAATACCTTACACATTGACTCTGGTTTGCCTTTGCAGCGTACCTTTGCCAACACAGGCTCTTACAAAAGCCACCATGATTTAGCCGAATAATCTCGCGTGAAATGTCTAAATGCGTCGCTACACATAAATTGATCAGACTTGATGATTAGCCTGAAGGGTTACGAATTCAGATTATTATATACACTCAAAGTGACTTTTTTATCAAACGTGTGTTTTCAGATGCATTGTCATATTTTGTTGCACGACGCCGTGGTTTTTCATCAATACCTATTTCAAGGTAACTCTGCCGATGTTGCTTCTAAGCATCAAAATAAACCGTCCGGTCCTCACTCCCTCGATACCTTATTTAGGGCTCATTGGCGCGATGTTTGTCGGTTACTTCACAAGCGTTAAGTTTCAGTGGCTCTGAAACGCGAAGATATTGCCCATGAGGCTTTAAGACGATTCAGCACAGATGAATAATAATGCCGAGGTACATAATCCCACATTGGCCGCTGTGTATAAGTAGCGACAACAATACATAACGATCAAATTAGCTAACGTCCCGCTACTCATTCAGCAAAAAATAACCGATAAAAATGTATTTCGACTTCTTCTTATTAAATTCAGCCCAATCCTTGGGCTGAATATCCTAGATAACTGCACTTAAACTGCACATTTACTGCACATTTAACTGGTAAATTCGCGCTCTTAATTTTGAATAATTGCCAAAACTACAGGTGAAAAGATGAAAAATCCTCCACGCAGTACAATCGTTAAATGGTCCAGCACGTTAATGTTATGTGTGCTGCTGGGAGGCTGCGGTTCTGATTCATCTAGTGACGAAGATACTATTAACGACGGAACCGTTAACACCTCACCTGTGGTTGATGCAGGAACTGCTCAAACGGTTACAACGGGTGACGTTGTAACGTTAAGCGCTACGATTAGTGATGATGATACGAATTACACCGTCACTTGGAGTCAATTGTCAGGCACTGACGTGACACTAAGCGATGCGGCAGAGACCACAACCAATTTCACCGCTCCGTCTGTTGAAACTGAAGAAACCTTGCAGTTTCAAGTATCGGTAGACGATGGCACCAACGATGCTGTCACAGACACCGTCTCTATTACCGTTAGCGCTGAAGACGAGGGTGAAGAATCGGACTCCGACAGCGTTTGGATCATTAATACCACGGGTGAAGTATCGTCTCGTATATTGGACTCATCTACCGGAATAGGCGTATTAGTCAACGTACAATCGGTTAGTGACGAAACCGTAGATGACGTCGACTATACTGTGGTCACCAGCCAGGGGATCCCAAAATACGATGTGACTATGACCCAGGATATTATTGATGGTATTAATAATCGTCCTAAAGCCAGTACAGATCTCGTCACGGGTGAAACGACAGCATCAGTCGGTGACGTTATCGAGTTCGGTGAAGATGTTGGTTATGTAAGCACAGGCGATAACTGTGATACCAATGCGGGATACGGTTACTGGCCACCAGGCCCAGCTTGCCCCACCGAAGATGAACGAGAAATATATTTCCCCAAAGCCCCCGAGGCAGCAACGGAAGAATGCGAAAATGGTTTAGGTAAAGTAGGCTTATTCGTTAACGGCTCATCTGTTTATAACTGGGGTGATGGTATGAGCTTTAATAGTGATGGCTCTTGGCAGAACCTTGCTCCCGTGGCCGAGCAATACGATGTAGATATTTGTGGTGGTCACTCGGCTAACGGTGACTATCATCATCATTTTTACACTAGTTGTTTAGCTGATCTAGTCGGCGACACTGGCGATCAGCATTCACCTATTTATGGATTTGCCGCCGATGGATATCCTATATACGGCCCATGGCAGGATGATGGTGTGCTAGCAGTAAGTGCGTGGGTAGTGCGTGATTACTCATCAAGCTCAGACACAGGTTGCTCCGATGATGCCCGCAGTTGTGCCATGGTAGATCAATACGATGCATCTCTTGGAACCGAATCAGCAACCCAAGGCCCAGAGTTTGATGATGTTGTGGAAACCTTATCAGGTAATGAATTGGTTGCGAGTAATGGTTATTACTATGAAGATTACTATTGGAACAGTGATTTAACTGCACAAGGAGGCGCGTATCTTGATCAGTACAATGGTCATACTGACGCGACTCGTGGTTATCATTATCACATAACTATCAGCGAAATCGACGGTGCCTATGCTCCGGCATTCCCGTATATCATCGGCACCCGCTTTGCTGGTGAATTACAAGACAACTCAGTGGCTTCTTGCAGCACAGGTACCGTGATGGGTCCTCCTCCAGGAGCGGGTTAATATGAAAAAACATAAATATGTTGTGTCAACATCACGCTTTTTTCGTCATCTGTTGTTTGCGTCTCTCACGTTAGGGACAATTCAAATGGTTAATATTGTAGCGGTTGCCTCAACTGAAATTCATCAACACAAAGCGTTAGATATTGGGGTGGATACGCCCATTCCCAAAATCGAATTAACTGCTTATCGCGATGCAACTGATGGCGTAAATATCCATGTTGAAATAGATAACTACATACTTAATGCGCCCGATTTAGCGGTTGATACTCCAGATAATAAGGTCGCAGGTATCCTACAAGGGCACGCCCATGTATTTGTAAACGGAATTAAACGCCAACGTTTATACGGCAATGATTTACATGTACCGCAAAGTTGGTTAATTGAAGGGGTTAATCAGGTCGCAGTTTCTTTGAATAGTCATCAACATGAAAACTGGATGTCGGGAGACCACAATATTGTAGGCTCGATATTCTTGGATTTGTCTAAAGAACCTATGGTTTTACATAACTTCACTTCTCAGCCGATTGAAAACAAACATGCCCACCATTAGGTGAGCATGTATTATTCTCAGCACGTTTTGCTTTATAAATGCAGTGAGTCATGGCTGCTATTCACAACTAACACTCTACCCCCTAATAGAAGCGCATCTACTTGCTACTTGCCACTTACTAATCGATATCCAAATCAAACTTCACCTTTTGCATTTCACGCTGTATGCCACTCTCACCATCAAGCAATAACTGGCCAACGCTGACAGGTGTGTCTTCATCTAGTGTAAGCGTGATGGCATCACCTTCAAGCAGGGCGATACCTGCATCTGTGAGTTGCTGCTCTATTTTATTATTGGTATTGGCCTTTGCTTGCTGGCCTCGCTCAATGGCTTTTTCACGTAATGAATCAGCTGACACGCCTTTTTGTGTTGCCTCACTGTTTAATAATGTGTCTAGTAGGCCATCATCTTGTAAATAGACGGATGCTTCGTGGATCACAAGTTCTTGTAACATCACCGTACCCATCAATAGCGCATTATGACTTCCTAGACCTTGGAGTTTTTTAAGGCCAGTCATCTCCATTGATACACGCACCTCACCAATATCATCGCCTTCGATGCTGAACTCTTCTAATTCAGCCTTATCATCTTCCACATCCACTTCCAAGGCGAAGTCCAAATCCACTTCATTCCCTTTTTGTTGCAGTAGATAAATAAACGCTTCATATAGGTCTTTCGGCTTGTCGCTCACCAAAAAGTCAGCGACACTAATGTCTTCAGCAGATAAGACAATCTCACTTAAGACACCTTCTTCTTGTGCAAATTCTTTAATAATAAGCTCATCGATGAGTACCTTGCCAAAGCCGGTGTCTATTATCAACTCATCTATAGTTGCTCCACCAAAAGGCGAAGCAGATACATCGCCATAAGCCATTTCCACACCATAACTACGGCTTTCGTTGACCAAATTATCCAAGGCATCTTCAGCCTTATTGGTGGCCACAATCGAACCGCCGATATAACCAGCAGCTAAAACCACAATTCCAACTAAGACTATTTTTTTAACATCCATATATTCGCTCTTCTATTAAATTCGTTACCCATGCTATAGATATCAATCAATACCATTGTTTGCAATAAAATCAGTCGATACATTAGTCTATGGGTGTAAGTTTAGGGGCCGAAAAAGATCAGGCGTTGAATCAAAATAATCATTGAGATAGCATCGTTATTGCGTAAAGCTTATATTCTAGATACAAATCAATCGCGACCATAAACATGCTTATAGCACATTATTCATCAGCCATATTATTAATGATTGGCCTTTTTTTCACAGTGAATCAATCGGCCTTTGCCGAGCAAAATAATTGGTTAAAAGCGGGAAAAGTTGCCATTAGCTTGTCTTACGATGACGCCTTATTGAGTCAACTAGAAAACGTTGTACCCGCCCTTAACAAAAGAGAACTCAAAGCCTCTTTTTACGTCGTTCCCCTATCACCGGAATTTAAAGACCGACTACCGCAATGGCGAGCACTGGCAAAACAAGGCCATGAATTAGGTAATCATTCATTGTTTCATGCGTGTAAAGGCTCACTGCCCGGCAGAGAATGGGTACAACCGGAAAACGATTTAGATACCCGCACTGTTGGCGCTATGGTCAACGAAATTACTGTTGCCAACACCTTGCTTCACGCAGTTGACGGAGAAACAATTCGTACTTTCACACCGCCATGTTTTGACCAGCAAACCCAAAATGGTAATTACTTGCTGGCAGTTAAAACGCAATTTATCGCCGTAAAGAGCTGTGATGCTAACGACTTTTCGGTTCTTATCGCCCCTGAGAACTTAACAGCGAAGCAAATCATTGCTTTTATTGAAAGCCAACCGAAAAATATTAAACTCGTTAATATTTTGTTCCATGGAGTCGGTGGTGACCACCTCATAACGGCGACAGCTGAACATAACGCGTTGCTCGACTACTTTGTTAATCATCAAGATAAATACTGGGTAGATACCTATCGGAATATCCGCTTAGCCGTTCCCCCTAAACCTGACGAATTTCCAAATAGTGATGTATGCCCTGGATAGTATTTAGCGGATAACGGCACTAACAACATTTAAATAACAAATTGTCGGACCGCTTTATATTAAAATGGGAAAAACTGTTTATCCCAAGGACCCTAAATGTTTGCAGGCCTCGATTTTGGCACCTCTAATTGTTCAATTGCCGTAATGGAGAATGGACACCCCGTATTACTTCCTCTAGAGGACGGTAAAACGCGCCTTCCATCATCTCTTTTTATTGAACACGGAATGTCAGCGCCTGCAGTCATTACCGATGAAGCGCTTGGCGCTCAAATCGGCGCGCTCAAAAATGAGCAAGACAAAAGCGCTTCCCTGACACAAGACCAGCTGGTGAATATAGCCCGTAAGCAATTGCGAAAAGCCCATCGGCTGCATAATGCTAGCGACCAACGCGCACAAAGCATAGTACAAGCACTGGCAGCTAACGGTGATGTGATTTTTGGTGAAGAAGCGGAGCTGATGCATATATCAGATCCCGAAAGTGGCTTTTATATAAAATCGCCTAAATCTTTTTTAGGTGCAGACATTAACGCCACGCAGCGAGCCGTATTCACCACCATAGTCGAAAAGATGCTGGCCTTTATTAAACAAGAAACTGAAAGTCTTAAACATAATGAGCTAAGCCAAATCATGATTGGTCGGCCAGTTAACTTTCACGGATTGCTTGGCAAAGACGGTAATAAACAAGCCTTAAACATCATCAATAGTGCCGCCGAAAAAGTAGGTTTTAAAGAGATACAGTTTTTAATGGAACCCGTGGCCGCTGCTTACGATTACGAACGTCAGCTAAGCGAAGACAAGCTTGTACTGATCCTTGATTTAGGCGGTGGAACCACTGATTGCTCAATGATCAAAGTGGGCCCCAGCTATGTGAAGTTAATTGATCGACAAGATTGTATTCTGAGCCACACGGGTAAACGTATTGGCGGTATAGATTTAGATAACAAACTCGCCCTAATGGCATTAATGCCTGAATTTGGCAAGAATACCGTGTTAAATAATGGTCTTCCTGTGCCGAATCATTTATTTAAACAAGCCGTGACGGTCAACGACGTTGCCGCGCAGCAAGAATTTAATGGCCGTATAACAGGGAAAGAGATTGAAGAGTATTGCCGCATCAGCCCTAACCCCAAGTTAAATCGTCTGAAGGCGTTACGCGACGGGAAATACGGACTGCGGGTGAGCCGCAGTGCAGAACAGGCAAAAATTTTGCTGTCTGATAACGAAGATATCCGCTTGGCCCTGCATTACATTGAACAGGGTTTTGAAGTGCCGATCACGCGTTCTCAATTAAGCGATGCTATAGCGGACGAGTTGAGTAAGTTTGAACGATTGATGAAAGAAGCCATTCAACAAGCAGGGGCGACACCAGACGTGTTATACGTCACTGGGGGAACCGCTATGTCGCCTGTGGTTCAGCACTGGATAAATTCAGTCTTCCCCGGTCTTGAAATTGTGATTGGGGATCACTTTGGTAGTGTCACCTCAGGTTTAACCACTCATGCCCAACGTATTTTTACTGATTGAAATCTTATTTAAAGAATAAAAAAAGCTGCCCTCAGATTATCACTGTGAGCAGCTTTGACTAAATTCATTGACCGGTATTTACGCTACTTGTGTAATGAAATCTTCATCACTACGACGTACCTTTTTCAAGTTCACTAACCAATCGCCATCATCAGCGCGATAACCTAATGGCAGCATGACAACGGAACGTAAACCTTTTTCACGCAACCCTAGAATGGCGTCTACTTCATCTGGCGTAAAACCTTCCATAGGCGTGCTATCCACTTTGGCGTCAGCTGCAGCAATCAAGGCTGAACCCAAACCAATGTACGCTTGACGGGCGGCGTGCTCAAAGTTCGTTTGCGCATCACGCCCAGGGTAGGCATTGAGCAGCATATTTCGGTAATCTTCCCAACCTTGGTTTTTAGAGCCGCGCTGTTCGTTAACCAAATCAAACATCATGTTAATGCGCTCGGCTGTATAGTTATCCCAAGCAGCAAACACAAGAAGGTGAGACGCATCCGTGATTTGTTGTTGACCCCATGCGTGAGGCACGATTTGCTGACGGATTTCTTTATTCGTGACCACTATTACTTCGTATGGTTGTAAGCCACTAGAGCTGGCACTAAGGCGAATAGCCTCTAAAATGAAATCCACTTTATCTTGGCTAACCACTTTGCTTGAATCAAACTTTTTAGTCGCATAACGCCATTGTAAATCTTGCAGTAAATCGGACATATAACCTCTTTTTAGGGTGTGTTTGATGAACACGTCATCAGTCTTAACTTACCGTGTAAATAGGGATGAAAGAGGCGGGAAACAAGGCACTGCAGAAAATTAGCTATCGGTTCGTACGTAAAATAATGAGCAATAATATAGTTGTTAAGTATAAAAATTCCTTAACTCCCCAGACATTTAACCACTAAATAGTCCGGGAAGTTAAGTCACAGGCGTTAACCGGCCTGATTAACAATCTCTTGCATCTGACTTTTTATATCACCATGGGCGTACAAGGTTTTGATTTGCTTTTGGTATTCGGTTACAAAACGCGGCTGAGACTTGACGTCACCGAAAACACTCTCAAGTTGTAGAAATGCTAAAGGGTTTTGCGCGGTTAATGCAGCAGTTTTATGTAACTCGTCAGCCATCACATCGTTAATATCCAGTGGTTCACCGCGCAAGTTAGCTCGCTTATCACTGTAATAACACCAAGCGGCTATCACCAAAGTGACACATTCGATCTTGCCTTGCTTAGCTAAGTTTTCCAACAACGTTGGCATCAAGAAGGTCGCCACCTTTGACGAGCTCTCTAGACAAATGCGTGACAAGCTGTCTTTAATATTTGGATTAGAGAAACGTTCAAACAACACGTCTTTATACTCCGATAATTCAATACCAGGAACAGGATCAAGAATAGGCGTCACTTCGCTATCCATAAACAGGCGCAGATAACGTCTGAATAATGGCTCTTGTACGGCTGAATCAATGGTCTCTTGCACATCAATTGAACCAAGAATGCCAAGTACCGAGTGCCCTGCGTTGAGTAGACGAATTTTCATTTTCTCATAGGGGGTAACATCGGCTACAAATTGCGCACCAACTTGCTCCCAAAATGGACGAGTATCGCTAAACTTGTCTTCAATGATCCACTGAATAAACGGTTCACACACAACAGGCCAATTATCTTGTAGACCAACTTCGTCAGCTAAATATGCCATATCGGCAGGGGTAGTCGCCGGTGTAATGCGATCAACCATAGCGTTCGGAAATTGCACTTCATTGGCAATCCATTGGGCTAAATCTTGATCAAACTTACCGACATATGCCAATAACATTTTACGAGTCATATTACCGTTGTGCTGAATATTGTCACAAGACTGCACGGTAAAGGGCTTTTTCCCAGCATCTTTACGTATTTTAAGGGATGCTGCTAAATAGCCAAAAACCAGACGAGGTGATTCTGGGTGGGCTAAATCGTGCACCACGTCAGGATGCTCAAAATCAAATCCGTCTGTAACAGGATTGAAGTTATACCCACCTTCTGTGATGGTTAACGATACAATTTTTGTTTCTTCGCTGGCCATTTTATCAATGACTTTTTGGGGGTCGTCACAGCTAAGCAAAAAGTCGGTAAGGCATCCAATGACCCGATTTTCAACTTGTCCATTAGGGTGCTTAACGGTCAACGTGTATAGAAAATCTTGCTCTTTAAGAATGCTCTGCATTTTGCGGTCGCCTTCACGCAGACCGACACCGCAAATACCCCAGCTTAAATCGCCACTTTGCTGCATGTAATCATCGGTATAAAACGCTTCATGCGAGCGATGAAAGCCTCCTACACCGATATGCACAATCCCCGCCGTAACAGCGAGACGATCATAATTTGGAACCGTGACACTTTCAGGCAGTACAGCCAGATTCGCTTGGTTCAATAAAATAGTATTTTGATTAGTCATTTTATGTGTCCTAAATGCTGGTTGCAGCGACGGTTTTTATGCTGGTGACAGAAGCCATTTTCTTTCGCTGCATTGCCCAATAAGCAGTGAAAAAGTAGATTAAGGTGCAAACGAAAGCAACGGTGAAAAACAGGTCTCGGTTAACTTCATAGTCAGGGATACCCACACTGAAAAACATGGTATTGCACGCCAACACAAACGTAACAATCAAACTTACAAGAGAAGTTATGCGTAATAATTTGGTTAACTTTGACATGTCTTGCAATATTTCAGGTTCAAGTTCTGCCTGTGCAGCTTGATGCTGCTCTACGCGTTCGTCGAATGCTTCCATGTTAGCTTGTTCTTCTGGGTACTCTTCAGCCGCACCGTGGCGTCTCGCCATAAACGTATAAACAATAATGGTAAAGAACCAAGTCGGAATAAATAGATAATAGAAAGACAATATATCTAACGCATTTAAACCAAAACCGAACACTAATCCCATGCCCCAAGCCACAACAGCCGGACGGCTATGAGTCAACTGACGATATGCTACCCAATAACGGGTAAACCCTATACGTGGAAAGATGAAATGCTCCGCAAAAACAATGGCTCCTACTGGCACAACCAATAAACCAGCGTAGGTCAAAAGTGGCAGTAACTTAGTAAATACAAACGGGAAGCAGGCGATGCACACTGTCACAATACCTACCATAAAGGTCGTTTTGTTGCGTGAATGCGTTTTAAAAATGGCTTGAGCCGCTAGGCCAGCACGGTATAAATTGGCATTGGCGGTTGTCCAGCCAGCAACGATAACAATCACCAGACCAGATAGGCCTAGTGCTTGATATGCCACGTCACCTGGGTCTAGTTCAACAATCGATTTCTGTACAATGATCGCGGTACCCGCCCCCATAATACCGGCTGAAATCCATGCAATATAATGACCAAATAACATACCCGCTGATGTACATAAACCGTATGAACGTTTGCGTGCATAACGCAATAACGCCATATCAATCAGGCCTACATGGGTAATGGTATTCGCCGCCCAAGAAAAGCCAATGACTTCAAGTAAACCAATACCAGGCTCACCGTTTGAGTTGAGTCCGGTCCATACGGATAGGCTGCCGATTTCCATAAAATCAGCCCAACCGTTTAAGCTTGTTTGCCCAATCACTGAATCAGCAAGGGCCGGCATAAGAATTAACGGGCCACTGACAAACATCACTAGCAACCAAGGCGCACAGATACCCGAGAAGTTGGAAACCGCAGTAAAGCCATACATCGCCACCAATACCACAATAAATCCCACGGCCAGTACGATCGCCACAAACCAAGGATTAGTCGGATACCAATTCAGTTGTGCTGGTATATTGAAAGCGAACCGCACCGCTGTAGCCGAGACCGTAATCATGGCGGCTGATATAACAGTGAAGATAATAACATTTGCCCAATTATAGAGCTTAGTCATTGAATCACCTGCAATTTTCTGCAAGTAAGTATAAAGACTTAAACGGGTTTCTACGGCGATAGGCGTGGTGATAAAAGTCCAGCTAAGGACCGCTAAAATATTACCTATTAATAGACCGAGTAAAATATCGGTCATGGTCGCACCAAGCGCGACAAACGTCGCACCAAACACAAATTCAGTGGCGGCAACATGCTCACCGGCGTAAAGACCTAAAAAGTGAGTCCACCCTTTTAATTTGTGTTTTGGAATAGGTAGCTGTTCTTCGCTAATATTCCCGATATTGGTGTTGTGCGTTTGTGACGTCATATTGTTTGTCCAACTAGCTGTCTGTTTATGCCCACGCGGAACCCATTTACCGAGAACTTCGTTACTAACTTAATAGGTGTGGGTGCCACTGCTCTCAAATAAAATCTTTGAACGAACCCACACATTTAATTAGTATCTGACGATTAAATGGGCATATGCCCTTAGTTCGAGCATATTCCCAAAATTGAGTACCACTTGTCAACTCTTTGTTAATGACAACTGTAGCTCCGCAACATCGTTAATTCTACGAACCCAGCATTCTAAAACTGCCTAAATCTTTTATCCATAATCCCATAAATACTAATATTTTCAGATAGATAGAAATATATAAAATCACTTTAAACAGTCATTAGTTAATGTGGATAGTTAATACTTTGTGAATTAAACAAGATAAAAAAATGTATTTTTTTTAACCGAACGAATAAAAAAGTGAAAATATACGTAAAGAAGCAATGCAGATTTATAGAGGGAAATAGGCGCAAGCATATTACGCTCAATAGATAAAATACTCACTATGCCGCTTAAACCCTGATTCTCATCTTTATGCATCGTCACCGGGCGGCCGTCAATTTGGTTAGATGTTTTTTTGTCATTTACACCAATCAAAAATTTATAAGTATCCACGGTATAAGCTTGCTTGCCTAAATCACACGTGAGCATGCAAAAGTCACTGCCTTTTTCATGTATCTGAACATAACGATACCCAGAATCTTCCACTAATGAATTAGCGACAGCATAGACACAGGTTAATATAACCACCTAATCTACCCGCTGTAGGGTCACGGTCAATATGTTGCATCGGCGTGCCCCTTCCCCCATAGGTTGCCTTGCAATACGTCATGAGATTCGCCTAGGCAAACAGTCGGTTGATTTATGGGTCACAAAGTAAGTGATCGTAAAGTATTGTTGCTCTTAACGTGAAGCTGAACCGTTTGATTATCTTTTTAATCCAAAGGCCCAGGCAGCGCGCTAAGTTTAAGCACAAAATCTTCGCCGTCATCCAATCAGTGTATACACATGCTAGCGGCTACTCCCTTTGGCATTTTGTTGCTACAATACTGTTTTTTCATACAGTTTGTTTTTATGATTTTATACATCGCAGAAAAACCAAGTCTCGGCCGAGCCATTGCTCAGGGGTTTGCGGGGCGACAACAAAAGCGTGACGGCTATATTGAGCTAGAAAACGGTGATTGTGTCACTTGGTGTATTGGTCATTTATTAGAGCAAGCACAGCCAGATAAATACAATCCTATTTATGCCAAATGGGCGTTACAACATTTACCTATCATTCCCCAAGACTGGATATTAGTGCCTAAAAAAGGCACCAGCAAACAACTGACTGTGGTGAAGCGTTTACTCAAAACTGCCAGTCAAATAGTTAACGCTGGCGATCCTGATCGCGAGGGACAGCTATTGGTTGATGAGGTGATCACCTACTGTAAAGTTAAGCGAGCATTGATCGATAACGCAGGACGCTTATTGATAAACGATTTGAATGTAAGCGCAGTCAAAAAATCATTAAAAAATATACGCTCCAACCGCGAATTCAGCGGTTTATCAATATCAGCCCTCGCCCGCTCAAGAGCCGATTGGCTTTATGGATTAAATCTAACCAGAGCTTATACATTGCTGGGGCAACGCGGAGGGTATTCAGGGGTGTTATCAGTGGGGCGTGTGCAAACCCCGGTACTTGGCTTAGTCGTTAGGCGTGATTTTGAAATTGCGCAATTTCAATCAAAACCCTTTTACGAGGTTATCGTCACACTGGCGACACAGCAAAAGCATAACGAAGACAGTCAACAGTTTACTGCCAAATGGCAACCTAGCGCCGCTTGCGAGCCCTATCAAGACGAAGAAGGGCGTGTCATCGTTAAAAAGCTAGCTGAAACAGTCGTCAAAAAAACATCTGGCCAACCTGGGCTGGTTGAGTCCAATGCAGTCAAAAGTAAACAAAGTCCCCCACCCCTGCCGTATAATTTGTCTGCACTGCAAATCGACGCATCTAAACGCTTTAATCTATCACCGAAGTCTGTACTCGATATTTGCCAATCGTTGTACGAGCGACATCAGCTCATAACTTATCCACGCTCCGATTCACGTTATTTACCCCTTGAGCATTTTCGCGAAGCGTCCGCTGTATTAAGTGCCATTAAAGCGAACTCACCAGCCAAGCAAAACGCGGTAGAAAATGCCAACTGTAAACTCAAGTCAAAAGCGTGGAACGACAGTAAAGTCGACGCCCACCATGCAATTATCCCTACCAGTCGAACGAAGGCCTTAGCAACTTTGACACCGGACGAAGCGAAGATATATCAGTTGATTGCTAATCAATATTTAATGCAGTTCTATGGGCCTCATAAATATCAGGAACAAACCGCAGTGATTACCATTGCCGGAGGCGAGTTTATGGCAAAAGCAAAGTCCACCACAGATCAAGGCTGGCTAGCATTAACCAAACAAAATGAGGATAAGCACGAGCCTCAACTCCCTCCCCTGACAAAGGGACAAATACTGGACTGCATTGATTCACAAATGGTTGAAAAAAAAACCTCCCCGCCTAAGCACTTCAGCGAAGCGACGCTATTGGCAGCCATGACCGGCATTGCTCGCTATGTACAAGACAGCAACATTAAGAAGATTTTAAAAGACACGGACGGTTTAGGTACTGAAGCCACCCGTGCGTCGATTATTGATTTACTTTTTAAACGTCTGTTTATGCAAAAAGTAGGTAAGGAAATACACGCGACTCCCACAGGTAAAGCGCTGATAAACGCCCTTCCCAGTGAAGCAACTCAGCCTGATATGACGGCTATTTGGGAGTCAAACCTAGATAAAATTGCCCAGCGACAGATGCGTTATCAAGATTTTATGCAACCCTTAACGCTATCACTTACACAGTTAATCGGCGCCAGCCAGCAAATAGACACGAGTCAATTCGCCGGTCTTGCGTCGACTAAACCCGCTTACAAAAAGAAATGGCGAAAGAAGAAAGCAAATTAATAAATTTTTAATAAAAAAAACCGCTCGGTTAACCCTAACGGTTGCTTAGTTTTGCTTTTACTTCAGTTTGCTTCTACTTGCGGCGACGTAATAACGCGCCAAATATACCTAGAGCTAACAAAGCTAACGCGCCTGGTGCAGGTACATTAGTAACGGGGGTATTAGCGTTTAACGGCGTAATGCCATTAGCAAACACGGTTGGTGAACCATCAACTTCTAATATCCCATATAAAGATGAGCGGGGTCCATCGCCATAGAATTTGAACCCTCCCCAACTTTGACCATATCCTAATGCCCCATCGAAATAACTATACCAATTCAACGTATTTTCACCGTCTTTAAAAAAGTCATCAATATCACCGTACAAATCTTGTGCGGTGTTCACTTCATCATCTACACCGTATAATTTTTCAGTTTGCCAATTAGATGCATCGATCGTCATAGCAGTGTAGCTAACGTATTGATTTCCAACCCAAGCATCAAGTTCATCGTCAATCCATGCGACGGTATCCACATTCGTTATACCAAACCCCACCAATGTACTGTTCACTAGATTGTTAGTGACAGTGTATGTTCCAACCCCTTTGTCCGCATAACCAGGATCGATTTCATCGTCTCCGCCGCCACAAGGTATTGAGGAAAGAATAGTATCATCACAGATCACTCCTAAATTTGCAGAGTCTAGAGGTTGCACAACATTACTCGGCTCAGAGTTTGGCGCGCTACTTGGCTCAGAGCTAGCCTGAAAACTTTCGGTAAAATATATACCATTCAGATTATCAACATTATCGATAACCGTTGCACCAGTATGCATAGTGGCTACACCTAAACATAAAACGGGAAATACGTGCTTTAAAGAGATTAATTTCATTACTGCTTCCATGTGATTTTATTGACTTTTTATAGCGTCTAAGTTTTTAGAGGCGCGGCGAATAAGCAAAAAACCAGCCACCAAAAAAATACCCTTTAATATCAATAGCTTAAAAATTAACAATTTTAACGCTGTAAAAAAGCCTGACAAGTTAACCTGATGATTTTAATAGATATATATTGAATAAATCTATTTTTAACCACAAATAAAAAGGACGGAATATTTAAGTCTAAAACATCCGTTTATTTTGCAGGAAGTAATAACCTCTACAACACAGATAAATTAAATTACCCAAGCGCAGTGTTACTTTTTAACGACGATGTTAGGATAAAGGTTGAATTAGATGTAAAGGATGAATGCAATGATAAGGAACGTCCCGGGCGCTTTGAGCGTCTTTATAATATCGGTAAGTTTGATGCTGAGTTTACCGAGTAAAGGTGTTGAGCTGCCCACAACCCAATACAGTCGATTGCCATTAGTGGTAAAACCCGATTTATCACCCAATGGCGAGCAAATTGCTTTTATCAAAAACTACCTCAATCCCGAGGTTTCTGTGCTTTCCGTTTTAGATTTAAATACGAACAAAGTAAAAATGTTGGTTAAATCAGATAATGAAGGTGTGAAGGTCAGCTGGTTTAGATGGGCCAATGAAGAAACGGTCATCGTCAGCCTGCGGATTGCCCGCACCCAAGGCACGGTAAAGTTCACTGAAACGCAGCTAGTCGCCATAAATATTGGTGAAGATGAAGTCAAGCAGCGTAATTTATTTAGACCAAAATCCGGTCGTTCGAACGAACACAGATCACAATTTCAAGATACAGTCGTGTCTTTTTTGCCTGATGATCCTGACCATATACTGCTCGCATTAGATCTCGATGTGGCCAACATGCCATCTGTATATAGAGTCAACATCAACACGCGAAGTAGACATCGACTACAAAGAAGCAAAATGAGGGTACGAAGCTGGATGGCCGACCGTCAGGGCAATGTGCGCTTGGGTGAATCTCTTAACTATAAAACGGGCAAAGCGTCTATTCATTATCGTTTACCAGGGGAAGACGATTGGCAAAAGATGTTTGAACACAACGCACTAGAAGAAGTGAGTATCGCACCTTTGGGCTTTGCGAAAGACCCCAACATATTATTTTACAATGCTTACAAGGGCGATAAAAAAGCCTTATATAAAATAAACCTTACTACCCAGGAATCCACATTAGTCTTTGAGGATCCCGATTATGATGTAGATGGCTCACTGATTTATTCCACCAAGCTTAACGATGTCATTGGTATCCGTCATGCTAACAGCCCAACGGTCAGAATATATTGGGACGAGAATTATCAACATTTCCAAGCCGCCTTAGACAAAGCTCTACCTGATACGAGTAATTATTTAATTGATTTTAGCGACGACGAAGAAAGCTATCTACTTTATACAGAAAGCGACTTTATACCTGGTGCATATTTTTTAGGTAATCGTCCAAAAAGGTCGCTGGTGATGCTCTTCGAGCAATATCCAGGTCTACAAGACCTCGCCCCCACCAACCATAATTTAGTGAGTTATACCGCGCGAGACGGTACAAAAATAGAAGGTTATTTGACCCTCCCCAATGGGGCTAATGGGCCCATAGCAACCATACTGCACCCCCACGGTGGACCTGGCGCCCGAGAATATGACGGCTTTGATTATTGGACGTCATTTTTCACTAATCGAGGATACGCCGTCTTTCGCCCTAATTTCAGGGGCTCGTCGGGTTACGGCAAACAATTTGCCAATAGTCAAATGCAGGGTTGGGGGCTAACCATGCAAGACGATATCACCGATGCCACCCAATGGCTGATAGATGAAAAAATCGCTGACCCTAATCGCATATGTATCGTAGGGGCGAGTTATGGTGGATATGCTGCTGCCATGGCCACCGTTAAAAGCCCTGATTTATTCAAGTGTGCGATTAGTTTTGCCGGTGTGATGGATCTACAACGCTTAGTCAGTAAGAGTAGATATTTTCTAAATAAGAAATTTGTTAAAAAGCAAATTGGCGACGATGAAGATGACTTAGCGGCCCGTTCTCCTTATTACAGCGCAGAAAAAATTAATATTCCCATGCTATTACTACATGGAGAAGATGATCGCGTGGTAGAAGTAGGTCAAAGCCGTGAAATGTTTGATGAACTGCAAGATTTAAACAAAGATGTCAAATACGTGGAATTGAAAAATGGCGATCATTATTTATCTATTCAACGTAATCGTCATCGAGTATTTGCAGAAATGGATGCTTTTTTAAAAGTGCATTTAGGCGACAACGCCTCAAGCCAATCCGCAGCTATTAGCGAATAAGTGCTCAGCAAGCAATAACCCAAATTGTGCGCTACGTCAGTTTCAGTTGACCTAGCGCAATGAAGACAGCGGCTAGTGTGTGCGAAATTCTACCGGCTGCTGAAACTCATATTTTCCTCACCTTTTTTTGAATATTCCCCCAAACCATCGGTCGCAATCGATACGCAGTCCCCCTTGGGCTGACAAATACTATTTCAGTTCGATCATGATGATACTTGCCAATAACAAAAGTCTGATGATCAACCATATATCCACAAAACCATATCTATCTCCCATAGGTTTGGCTTAAAAAATTATCTGTAAACCAGGCGACGTTATCAATTTATACCAGGTTCTTTTTGCGAAGCCTGCGAGCATAAACAAAGCAAAATTTATATTTTTGAGTGTTAAAAATGGAATTGTAAGATTAATTTGCCAAGCACCACCTTTAAAGCCAAACCCTGTAAGCTAAATCATTTTTCATCACTTAATCAGGAGGCAATTATGCCCGTTGTAAAAGTAGCGTTAGTTACAGGTGGCTCAAGAGGTATTGGCGCAGCGATAGTGCGTAGATTGTCAGCGGATGGTTTTGCAGTAGCAATTAATTACGCTAAAAATGCCGAGCCGGCAAAAGCGTTGGTGGCCGAATTAAAGAAAGCGAATCGCCAGGCAGTGGCGGTTCAGTGCAATGTCGCCATTACCGATGATGTGAACGATATGTTCAATACCGTTGAAAGCGAATTAGGCCCAATTAACGTGTTAATAAATAATGCGGGGATAATGATAAATGCCCCTGTGGCGCAAAGCGAAGAAGGACATTTTGATGAGCAAATCGCCGTCAACTTAAAAGGGACGTTCAATACACTTAAGCAAGCGGCAAACCGCATGCCCCATGGCGGGCGAATTGTTAATCTGTCCACCAGCGTAGTTGGCTTAAAATTAGAGAACTACGGTATTTACGCAGCATCAAAAGCAGCGATTGAAACCCTCAGTGCTATTCTAAGCAAAGAATTACGTGGCAAAGAAATCACCGTTAATACGGTGGCACCGGGGCCGACAGCCACAGATTTATTTTTGAATGGTAAGTCACAAGACATAATTGATCGTTTAGCTAAAATGAGTCCATTAGAACGATTAGGCATGCCTGATGACATTGCTCGTGCAGTAGCCTTCTTAGTAGGGCCTGACGGCGCATGGATAAATGGCCAAGTGCTACGAGCAAATGGCGGCATAGTCTAGTTCAACCTTCACGTTGGCGGCTACCCCTAAGCCGCTACACCTGAGCATTTAGTTAGCTACAGCTTCAATATCTATTGAAAATAGTTTCCGAATTGATCCCATAACTACAAGCCATTATTGCGTTGTGACCTTTCCTGACAACCTCACTGAAGTAAACAAAGGCACTGACAAAACTTTACTTAAACGTGGAGTTCTTCAGCATTATCACGTTGTGCTCTTCGATTTCTTCTAATCGTTTGCTACTGTCTTTTTAGAGATAGATTTACTGGCGCATTTGACCAGAATAGCTTTGAACCGAGGGCATCACATGCTGCTAAACCACCGTCACAAGTTTTTATATATACACATCGCCAAAACAGGTGGAACAAGCGTTCGTGCGGTCCTTAATAAATTACGCTGGCAAGACCCTATGTATTACTTAATGTTTCCCTGCCACAAACTAAGTAATATGAGCGGCCATATTACAGGCACTAAGTTCCCACGTCACTCGGGTGCCATCGCAGCCAAAGAAATGTTGCCCGACGCTTTTTTTCATCAGTTATATAAGTTTGCGTTTGTTCGTAACCCTTGGGATTTGCAGGTTTCTTCTTATCATCATATTCAGCGTGAAAAGCCAGCACTGCTAGATGGTATTAGAAATTTTAAAGAATTCATTAAGTATAAATTTGACCCTGCAAGACCGTATATTTTCCACTTTGATATTGCTACAAAATTACAGAGCGACCATTTAGTCGACTTAGATGGCAATGTGATAGTGGATTATATTGGACGCTATGAAACCTTAGCCGAAGATTTCAACGTTATTAGTCAACACTGTGGTATGAAAAACGTATGTCTTCCTCACAAACGCAAAGCCCTCGACCGCCAAAAAGATTATCGCAGTTACTACGACGATGCATCAATTGCAGCGGTTGCAAAGCATTACCAACGTGATGTTGAGTTACTCAATTATCAGTTCGAATAAGAAGAGTCGCATTAAAACACTTCTTTGCGGGTTAAGTCCCTTCACTCAATACGTCTTTTAAGGCGGACAAGTGTGATTCGAAATTTTTCCATTGGTCCATTCCTGAACGATAAATTGGTTGCCTAACCTGTTCTGAGCTGGGCGTTTTAATCGCTCGTTCAGTCTTATGGAAATCGATACATTGTTGTTCAAACGGCAATCCACAGAAATCGAGTATGCGCTGCACTTGCCCATGTAAATCATCAATAAGCGCTTCGTGTTGTACTTTAAGCACAAACCCTGGCAAAACGCTGTCCCAGTGGGACATCAATTTTTCGTAAGCTCGATAATAGCGTCCAATGTCTTCAAGCCCGTAACTGAACTCTTGCCCGTCACCAAATAGTTGCTTAAAACCGCTAAAGCAGCAGGCCATTGCATCACGTCTTGCATCGATTACTTTCGCGTTAGGCAGTATCAGCTTAATTAAACCAATGTGTAGAAAGTTATTGGGCATTTTATCAATAAAAAATGGCGCTCCCGCTCGATAAACGTGAGTATCTTGCAGATATTTCTGCCCAAAGCGGGCAAAGTAACTTTCATCGAGATCTGACAATATTGCTGGATATTGATTCTTCTGACCTTGTAATTTTGAAGCCAACCCAAGAATATCATGCAACTCCATGGTGCCGTCCACTTGAGAATGGGAAGCCAAAATTTGTTCAAGCAAGGTTGAGCCCGCTCTAGGTAACCCGACAATAAAAATGGGGTCAGCGCTTTGCTCTCCAACTGCCTGCAAGCGAGCAAAAAGTTCTGGCTGGCAAGTTTCGATTTGCTTGGCAACCTGACCTTCGAATGCATCAGGGTTGTACTTGATCTGTTGCTGTTTGAGTTGATTGCCCTTGGTATAATGTGCAAACGCAGCAGCAAACGATTTTCTGTCTTCAAGGGACTTACCTAAGGCAAAATGTAAATGAATTCTATTTTCTAGGCTAACCTTGGGTTTACTAACAAGTGCTTCCATTGCGGCCAGTTCAGCATCGCTAAAATGGTAGGTTTTGGTATTCGCTAAACTCCAGTAAGCATCACCAAGTTCATTATTGAAATGGTAAGCGCGTTGGTATGCGGCAATCGCAGCGGATAAATCCCCTTGAGCTTTTAACGCATGACCGAGTAAAAGCTGTATTCCTGGTTGATCTTGATTTTGCTGCAACAAGTCTTGATAGATTGAAATGGCTTCTTTCACTTCCCCTAAACCGACCATGGCACTGGCTTTAGCACAGAGTAAAATCGCGTTAGAGGGCGACGCAACCAGTAACTTGTCAGCTAATGTTTTGGCTTCAGCAAATTTAGCCATTTTAGCCAGTAATTTAAGGTAAGCCATACCCGCGACTTTGTTCTGGGGATAAAGCTCAATGCAACTACTTAGAATAAATTCAGCTTCGCCGTACACTTTTAATTGAATGCCGATTTCAGCCAATAACAGCATTGCTTCAGCATGATGCTTGTTAGTTTGTAGAAACTGACGGCAAATCCTGTCGGCAGTATGTAAATCTCCTTCATACATTAAATCCGTCGCACCTAAAACCGCGCTTGGTAGTGCAGCTAAATACTCAACTTGTCCTTTGGCAATAGCTGCTGCTTTGCTATTGCCCTGTCTGTCATAAAGCGGTTGTATTGCACGCCAGCTAGATAATAATGCAGGATTAAGTTGTGTCGCTTGATAGAAAGCCTGCGCGGCTTTTAGATGTTCTCCCATAGCCGAATACAAATAGCCATTTTCTTGCCATGCGCGGGCATGCTCAGCATTCAGTTCAAGTAACGTTTTATTCGACTCAAGTGCCCCGTGGTGCTCCCCTTGTAGTCTTTGCGCAACAACCAACAAATATAATACTTCGATTCTGTCGTTGTCTGGTAAATCGGTGGCAAGTTGCTTCTGGCAGAGCAAAATAGCCTCGCTAAATTTTGCTTGCTGAATATTTGTTTTGATCACCTTGTACACTTCTTGAATTAAAGCTTTAGGTTGACCGTTATTCTTAGTGCTCAATATTGCCACTCCGGGAGTTATATGTTGGTAACAAACTTTGGGTCGTTGATCTTACACCCAATAAAAAAGGCAAGCCAACATAGGCTTGCCTCTTACAATTTCACTTACTTGTTTTGGGTAAGATTAAAAGAAGTCGTAAGACATTCTTAAACCAATTGTGCGTGGTCTGTTAGAAACAATTTTAGGCGTATATTGTTGAGCATCAATATACAAAGTTGCGTGCTCATCCGTTACGTTATCAATAAATATTTCTGCTTTCCATTCATCATTGGTAATACCAAAGGCGAGGTTTGCTAACACGTAACTATCCTGAATATAACGTCCACCTTTAAAGGTCTCTCCATTGGAATCTGGAAAGGTCACTCCTTCATATACATCTGCTTCTTGCTCGATACTTAAGCCGGTTCCCGTGCCATAAACCAATTGTGCAGTATCTTCGAGCGCGTAAGCGTCCATAGACATACTGGCGAGACGATCACCGGTGTAACTAATAGAGCCGTTCACATAAGCGGTCATGCCGTTATCCAATTCGTGGAAGTAACGTGCGCGTATATTGCCAGAAAAATCAGCGGAGTAAGGTAGTTTGCTGCCAACAGGCGGCGCAATACCATCCAAGGCAGAATTAATACGTGTCAATTCGGTATCTAGAATACTGAATGCCGCATTGATCACTAGGTTATCCGTTGCTAGCCAAGTGATATCTGCATCTAATCCGCGAATTTCAGCATCGCCTACATTATCTGTGAAGACTAGAAAACTGATGTTAGTGGGGTCATAACGTGAAGTCTGTAAATCGCTAATTTCAGAATAAAACGCCGTAGCATTGACCCGTAATATACCATCTAAGAAGTCACCTTTAATGCCTAGCTCGTAGTTATCGAGTGAATCTGTGGTCGAATAAACAGGTATTCTAAAGTTCTCGAATGCACCAGTTTGGTTGGTAGCCAAACCACCGCCGACTCGGTTAGTAACAGGTGGACGGAAGCCTTCAGAGTAAGTCGCGAACAGCAATATATCTTCGTTAACCTTCCAATCGACCGATGCTTTAAGGATCACATCATCAACTGTTAATGTGCCGTTGTCGTCCAATAAGCCCACTTCAAGTTGACCACTTTCTATTGCCTGAATAACGCCGGCATCCAAGCCTGATGCTGCCAACTCGTCTGGGTCTTGAGAGCCAAACGCACGCAAGCGACGGCTAACATCAACAGTTGTGGTCGAGCCTTTATAGGTATCTTCAATTTGGTACCAGCGTGCACCAAGCGTGGCTGTTACAGTTTCGCTCAGGTCATATTCAAATTGCCCAAACACCGCGACTTGGTCAATATCATGGGTGATATCGTTCACAAAACTGATACTTGGCTCAAACGGCCCACCATTTGAGTTTATGCCTTCAGTGCCCACAGTTGTTCTGGCCAGATTGTCGAATTTTTCTGTATTAGCAATATTAAATTTACCCACTGATTTTAATTCTTGCTCATCATAAAATACGCCAGCAGTCACGCGCCATACGTTGTCACTCGGTGTATTAAAACGAAGCTCATGGGTCATACGAGTGGTGTCGGTTTTTTCTTTATAGTATTTGGTTGGATCCAAGCAACGTTCGTCCTCTGCAGCAACATCGCCACCATAACTACAAACATAATACGCGGAGAATAATCCGCCATTGGTATAACCGGTATAATCAATGGTTGAATTGATTGAACGATTTAAGTAGCCACCAGTATAAACCACGTCCAGTTTATCCATACGCCCTTCAAGGGTCCAAGTGGTTAAACCAAATTCATCGTCGTTATCTTCTGGTACAAAACGGTTAGTTGACGTTTCACCTTCAAGGTTAGGATCGTAAGAAAAAACCCCTTCAGTGCTTAATGTTTGCTGGGTATGCTGAACCAACAAATCCCAATCTTCATTTATAATGTATGACAAACCAAATCGGGCGCCTGAATATATTGCATCGTTGAAATCATCTTCAACCAAGGCATCATTTTCAGGTGAATCAACTGGCGTATTCTGCGGATCACTAAGCACACCGCCAGATATTCTGTCGATGACTACAGCGCTACCAATATAGCCACCATTGTTTGGATCATTGCGAATATTATCAATCCAGCCGCCTTGATTGTCAGAATACGCTGCCACACGTACCGCAAGATCGTCTGTTACAGCGAAGTTCATAAACGCTTCGACTGAGTTGCTCATCTCACCACCTTTGGTGAAACCGGTGCTTGTATCAACGCCAGCAGAAAAACCGCTGTGATCAGGTTTTTTGGTGATCAATCTTACGGTGCCTGACTGCGAACTGGCACCAAAAAGTGTACCTTGTGGCCCTGGCAGTACTTCAATGCGCTGCATATCTGTGGCGTATATATCTAGATTTCGACCCTGCATAGAAACCGGCTGCTCATCTAAATAAAAAGCCACTGACGGCTGTAATGCCTGTACTGAAGACACTGATATATTACTTTGTGTGGTAGCAGCACCGCGAATATAGATTTCGTTTTGACCAGGGCCTGTTCCCTGAAAAATCACGTTTGGTAAGAATTCGACGTACTCTTGAAAATTATCAACACCAAGATTTTCCAATGCTTGGCCATTTAGCGCGGTAACCGAAACGGGAATATCTTGGATGGATTCAGAACGTTTTGTTGCAGTAACTTCAATAGTTTCAATATGAGCTTTGCCTGCTTTGCCTGCTTTGCCTGCATCTTCCTGTGCAAACGCTGAGGTAGTTGCGAGGGCGGCGATTACCGCACAGCTTAATTTAGATATTCTCATGTGCTAATTTGCCTTGTGTGATCGTGTGTTTTGAATATTTTTTGGATACTTTATTTGGTCAATTATTATTCTAGAGCATTATATTAATTCAATAATGCTAAACCGCAAAATAAGTTCAACACGAATTATTATAACACAGCACAAAACTCTGAGCACAAAGTCCTTTTTATAAAAAAGTCTTTATAACTAAGACTTTACATTGATACTAAAATAATAATAACTACAAAAACTTTTGTAAAACACCTACAGATCAAGCAATTAGTTCGTAAACGAATTATTTCACTACTACACTTTCAACCTGTTTTAACTGTACATTTTACGACCATTTAATATAACTAAAGTATATGGCTTAGTGGTCATACATTAGGTCTTTTATGGATATTTACTGGATTTATCAAGACGCGTTAGCATTAAACACAAGCATTGTTTTTGAGTATTGCGACACAATAAAATAGGTATTGCATAGCAAAGCCGTTCTTTGATAAAAGGCTATGTACACAATATTGTCACCGCAATGTGGCGCTTATTAAAAAGCTTGGTTTGTTTAAATATTTCTTATTTGTGTAAATAGAGAGACAAGCAAAGAAGTCAGCGAAGTTATGCTTTTCTTTGTTTTAAGCAGTGATGCAGCGTAAATAACACCGTCATCGAGTACACGGCGAGGTTGATATTGTCTACGAGGAGACTTAACGTCTTTTAAAAACCACCAAGCTTGCAAAGCAAGTTAATAAAAACGTAAAAAGGGCAGGCTCTGGCACATGTATGGCCATATCAGTGGGTACGGCAATACCGGCAAAATTAAATTCAAACACCTCATCAGGGTAATCCAAGTGTCTACCGAAAATACTCATACTACCGGTATTAGCAAAGGCCGTTGCATTCGAAGAAATCGACAAAAAATAGCTATCCTGCTGGGGATTTTCAAATAGGTTAGATATGACAAGGGGTGATAGAAAATCGAAGCTGAGTTGATTTCCGTCAAAGGAACGGGAAGCCGAGTTCGGCCCTTTATCACCCACGCCGTCAGTTCGATAATTTACATCTAATTCAAAATCAGAAAAGCCCGAAATAACAGCTCTGTCTATCAGAAAGTTGCCACTGGTATTATTCAAAGAGGAGATTATCCTAGGTGCAAATATTAAATTACCGTCTGTGTCTGAGCGAGAAACACGATTTTGAATATTAACACCCACTTGAAAAAGATCGTTGCCGCTGGGCGTTACGGAGTCATAAATCGCCTCATCATGTATTACCGCGCCAGCTAGCTCAGGTTGCATAATAGCCGTAGTGCCAAGGAGGTCAATGGTATTGCCAGAAATCAGCAACGCACCATTAGATTTGATTGGGGTAAGTGCAAGCGCACTACCTAGTAAGATGCCTATTAGCATGGGTTTAGTCATATTAACACCCTCATATCTGTTCGTTATATTCCGTTATTGGCTCCGCCTGACTAGTCGTTATTCCCCAGCAACGAACAAATGCCGTCAGTACATTTATTGTACAATAAGATCCGTATTATTGCGTATTTTCAACTTGAAATTTTTATTAACAAAACTAAGAAAACAACACAAAACAGATATAATTTATGCTTTCGCGTTAGACAAACTAATGGTTTATCAGAATAATTTACAGCGCCATAAACACACTTCGCGCGTGACGTTTAGCTTGATAAGCTGGGCATTAAGAGAACAAAATAAGTCAATACTCGAGGTGCATTTAGCCAAAGTCCAAAATTGAAATTCTAACCGCCCAAGAACAATCCCATGGTTTTAACTTGCTGGTTTTTATAGAGTCAAAACATTGATTCAAGAAGCGGCAGAGAATACCTTTAGCACAAGAAAAGGATATGAAAACACATAATAATAAGGCCGGAGTTAACCGGCCTTATTATTCATTCAAGCGTTAAGCTTGCTATTTAAGCTTAGAGGTCGTGTTGCTAACGCGTCCAAAAGCGTAGGTTGCGTAACGAACTGATCAAGTCCTTGGCAGACGCCTTATTTAGGTCAATCCAGCCAGCGTCAATTTTATCTTCAAGAGCTGCCGCTTTAAACAGCGCTAGGGCATTATCGGTGTAGCCTATGTACTTCATATGCGCATATGCATCACTAACAAAATCTTTTGCTTCAGGTACCTTTGCGAGCATTTGTGCGCCTTCTTTTGTCAATAGCACCAATACTCCATCGTACAACACAGAAGGCCCGCCGTTGATTACTTGCTGGGCAGGAATATGCTTGCCTTTACTGCATGTTACGCCACCCACTTGAGGCGCAACAACTTCATAATTAGCCCCCTCTTTTTGTAAAGCGTCGGTGACATCGGCGAATATTTTAGCATCTAAACCATCGCTGACTAATATGCCTAACTTGCGACCTTTAAACGTTTTAGGACCATTTTTTAAGATACTGAGCGCATCTGATACAGGTAAGTCGTGACGGGTCTTCATCGCGGCTTCTGCGGGCTGCGGCATAGCTTTTAGGCCTAATCCGTCGGCGACTTCCTTGGCTAACGTGTCATCAATATTAAGTAAATGTGACACCAAACGTTCACGAATAGGTAAATGCTCTACTTTTGATAGCTCGAAAATAAAGGCACTGTGTATATGTTGCTGCTCCACGTCGGTTTGGCTCAAATAAAACTGACGCGCTTGGCTGTAATGATCAGCGAACGTTTCAGAACGATAACGTAATTTGTCACCGCTCATAGGTTCAGATGAGCTCTTGTAACCGTGTGCTGGGCACTCACGAGGGTTGTTCTCTCCCCCATCCCATGAATTAGGTTCATAATTCACTCGACCTTTTGGATTCTGCATCGCCATATGACCGTCTTGTTGGAAGTGACGCATAGGGCATTTCGGGGCATTGACAGGAATATGCGTAAAATTTGGTCCGCCAAGTCGCTTAACTTGCGTGTCCAGATAAGAGAAGTTACGCCCTTGTAACAAAGGGTCAGGCGTGAAATCTAACCCCGGTACAATGTTTTGCGTACAAAAGGCAACCTGTTCAGTTTCTGCGAAGAAGTTATCCACCACCCGGTCAAGTACCATGCGCCCGATGAGTTTAACCGGCACCTGTTCTTCTGGGATAAGTTTGGTTGCATCGAATACATCAAACTCAAAATCGTCAGCGAATTGTTGATCAAATACTTGGACGCCTAGTTCCCACTCGGGGTAATCCCCTTGTCCGATTGCTTGCCACATATCACGACGATGAAAATCAGGATCCGCACCATTTAATTTTAACGCTTCATTCCACACAACAGACTGCATACCGCCTTTGGGCTTCCAATGAAACTTAACGTATTTCTCTTCACCTTTAGCATTAATAAATTTAAAGGTATGCACCCCGAAACCTTCCATAAAGCGCAGAGATCTTGGAATAGCGCGATCTGACATCGCCCACATCACCATATGCATCGATTCAGGGGAGAGGCTGACGAAATCCCAGAAATTGTCATGGGCCGTTTGCGCCTGAGGAAAGCCGCGGTCCGGCTCAGCTTTAGCTGCGTGAACCAAATCAGGAAACTTCATGGCATCTTGAATAAAGAATACTGGGATATTGTTGCCCACCAAATCCCAATTACCTTCTTGGGTATAAAATTTAACAGCAAAACCGCGCACGTCGCGGGCTAAATCAGGCGACCCCTTGTTACCTGCAACGGTAGAAAAACGCGCAAATACTGGGGTTTTCTCTCCCTTACGTTGAAAAATATCCGCACATGTGAGTGAGTCCAATGACTCATACGTCTCAAAATAACCATGGGCGCCATAACCGCGAGCATGTACTACTCGCTCTGGAATACGTTCGTGGTCGAAATGAAATAGCTTCTCTCTTAGTACGTGATCTTCCAATAAACCAGGGCCACGCGTGCCCACTTTTAAAGAATTCTGATCATCACTCACGGGACATCCCTGAGCAGTGGTCATGGTTGGATGAGCATCAGACGCTGGCTGATGTAATTCGCCGCCTTTGCCTTTATTTCCTGCGTACTTAAATGATTCAGTCATGGCTAGTCCTTCATTGCAATGGTAATAATAGAGTCAATGTCTAGCGCGCTACAAAAGCGCTAGCGTGACTGCACAGTGCAAAAAAAAGACCAGCGGTGAGTTCTACTAATTAAGCGGGTTTGCGCAGCATAAGCGATAAAATGACGGCCTAAGCGGGTAAGCATTTACACTGTCTAATGTAAAATTTTCTAAGCGATGTTTAATGGAAAATGTAAGTCAAACGCATTTCGGATTTTTCGCATATAGCACTACTGAGATTCAGCCTCACGGGTGCTTGGCTGTTTCGAAGATGTATCGCAAATTATGGTTAAAGCAGGTGACTAGGTCATCGGAGTTTGTAGACAGTATTTTAACGACATAAACACGAATACGGGTTTAGCGCGCATCTGTGTTAGGCCTTCAAGCCTAGAGCCCTGACCACCCGCTATAACCAACACCAAGGTATCTTTTAATACCTTTTGCATATCTGTTTCTATACTCATAATAAGTTCCAAATTAGGTCGTCCATGACCTTATTAATCATTAATTTGAAATTTTGATTTTGCGTTGTAACTCTTGAGCTTTAACTGATTTTGGCAATTTAACCTTAAGCAGTCCTTTTTTAAACTCAGCTTCAATCGCATCTTGTTCAACGCTTACAGGTAATCTAAAGCTACGTTGAAAGCTGCCATAATTGCGCTCCATTACATGCACATTGTCATCGGTGTCAGCTTCATTTTCGTACTTCTTCTGACCACTAAGGGTCAAAATACCATCCGACAAATCTAACGTAATGTCGTCATTATCTAACCCCGGTAATTCAGCGGTTAAGGTATACGCTTTTTTATTTTCGGTAATATCCACCTTCGGATTAACAAAATCGAGCTTGCCTTCACCTGTGCTTAAGGCTTCTCGAGCGAAAGGAAAGTGCGATGCAACGTTTTGTACGAAGTCATCGAAAACGTGTGGGCCAAACAAGCTTGGGAATGAACCGGAAGATTTTTTGTTATCAGAACGATTATTTACAGATAGATTACTCATCATCAATCTCCTATTAAAAGTCTTAAATGGGAAAACTGATAAGCACATCAAAAGTACATCGCCTATCAGCTGGTAATAGTAAACTCGATCTTTCCACTTATGATTTTGATCCAGATCAAATATTAGTAAGGCGTTTTATTAATCTAACGAGGCGTGCACAACGGACCCATCGGGTGAGGAGAATTTAAGTGGCAGTCGACAGCCCCATGTACTGAATACGTCGCAAATAACACCGCTATAATCCATAGCGATCAATTAAGCACCTCGCCAAAAGAGAGAGGTTATTTGATCATTAGCGTGAGAATTTAACGGTCGATTAGCGCAAGCAGTAACGAAATGTTGTCCGTTATAACTGTGAAGTTATAAGAACTCGTTGCCCGAAGGCCAGCGAGTAAAACTCTCATATCGTTTGTCAGAAAAATTATTTCTTACTATGTGCTTTTCGATTTTTTACTTATCCAATTTATGATTTCTGGATAAAGATCAGTAATTTTTTTATCGATCGATTTGTTTTTATATAAACGAATAAGTTCGTTATTAAATGCTTTAAATTTATAGAACCCTCTCTTATTTACCATAAATTTTTCAGTATAATTTTTTATATATTTATAATCGTGCGCAGAGTAATTATCAATTGCATACAGAGATACCATTGACCAGGTCATATACTCATTAAACGTCAAATATGGTTTATTGTACCCACCACCTTTATACCAGGGTTTTAAATCGACTAAAGCAGTATTTATATCGTCTATAAATTCATCTGAAATTGGATTAACGTACGTATGATCAATTTCAGTAAAAAATGAGCGAGTAAATTCTAACGTTTGAATGGATAAAGGGACTTCATCATTTTCATAGCGGTTAGGTGCACTAATAAACATAATAGATTCATTAAAATCATTATTAGAAAACATCCGAGAACTATTATTACCCGGGCCCAATGGAGAAAAGAAAATCTTGTAACTTTGGTACCTCCCAGGGAAGTTAGCTTCCAACCAGTGCCAAATATCTTTTGGCCGGGCACCTGATTGAAATGTATTACTCAAGGTTGAGTAATAACTATGATGTTGCTTATAAAACGTTTTGAAATCACTCTTCTTTGCGAAGTCTTCTAATACGCTAATATTGCCTTTGACATTATCAGTCACGCGAAAGCCTTTATATACAGAGGACTGTTGTATTTGATCACCATTGAACTCATAGGCGACGGCATTCTCAACGAAAGAATAATAATCAACATCATTCAGTCTCATAAATATTTCATGGTCTTTAAATGTTGAAAACCATGTTAGAACATCCGCGTAGTATTCACCTTGGGCGTACATTCTATAATTTGCTTGATGAAACTTATCCGCTAGCGCTAAGATTATATTATTCAGCTCATACACTTCCGGTGTCTCAACACTGACTGTTCCTTTGTGTAATTGAATATATTCTTCAGTATAAATAGCGGGATTAGTTTGAATATTGAATGAAATTTTTTTTATCTTTTCACCAAATTGTAAATATACTCGTTCGAAACTATTACCTTTTTGAGAAACAAATAAGTTATCGCCATTATATATGATTTCAACCTTAGGGTTATTCCCCCAATAAGTTAAGCTCATTACTTTATTTTCAGGTAGCGAGGTGAAATCTACACTCTGACTAAAAAAAGTGTCTTGAACCAACTCAAAATTCGGACTTTCTAATATTATATAATGCTCACTTGCTTGCGTTATCCTAATTGCGCAAAGCAATAAAACTAACAGCATATATTTCATCGTAGATTATCCTTCAAAATTTGTTACTGTCGGTAAATGCATATTACGCTTCATTCAGAGGCTAAAAATGGTTGGCTAAAATAGCAAAGCACGAGTGATACCTAGCGGTTTAAAGCCCTTTGCAAGGCGTTATCATTGAGCGTGTGATATATATAACCGTTCGAATAATGTTGATTGGCGTCATGCTATGTAGTTACCTCGGTTTAATTCGATAATTTCCTTATCTTCTTATCCCATCGGAAATACGATAAAAATGAATAGTCAGTCGCCGGGATCGCTTAGGCTTTTATGCACCTTATTAAAAACCATGTATAAAATATTATCCATTAGTAAATTAATAATATGGTTGTCGTGGGCATTTCACTCAAATGTAGCCATCGAATATCACGGTCCCATCAGCGCGTCTTAATAGCTGCTTTGCGATAAAATAATTAGGTTTATTTCTTATGCTGGATATCAAATAACTTAGCCCTATAAAACGAAAAAAACGGACCATAGGTCCGTTTTTTTACAGTAATTTCCAACTAGATTTGTCGGTCACTACTTTGAAATGTTGTGAGCAAAAAATCTACTCTTCTATATAACTCTCAATACTTGGGCAAGAACAAATTAGGTGGCGATCTCCGTAGACATCATCAATACGATTTACGCTTGGCCAAAATTTGTTTTTAGCGACGCTCGCTACAGGATACGCTGCTGTTTGGCGATCGTAACTGCGATCCCAGTTGGTATCGCAGATATCATCGAGGGTATGGGGTGCGTTGTGTAATGGGTTGTCCGTTGCGCCCCACTCGCCTGATTCAACCTTAGCCGCTTCTGCATGTATGCACACCATCGCTTCGATAAAGCGGTCTAGCTCTACCTTGGCTTCAGATTCTGTAGGTTCGATCATTAATGTACCTGCTACAGGGAAGCTCATCGTAGGCGCATGAAAACCGTAATCATTTAAACGCTTAGCAATATCAACTTCTGTTACGCCTGATGCTTCTTTAACAGGGCGTAGATCGATAATACATTCGTGTGCAACTCGGCCATTACGCCCGCGGTACAACACGTTGAAGTGACCGTCTAGCTTGTTGGCGATGTAGTTGGCGTTCAAGATTGCGACTTCAGTGGCTTTTTTCAGCCCAGCACTGCCCATCATCTTGATGTACATATAGCTGATAGGCAAAATAGAAGCGCTACCCCAAGGCGCTGCAGATACAGCACCATTGCCAGCTGTTGTGTTGCCTGTGTCGACCACTTTATGATTCGGCAAAAATGGCGCTAGGTGTGATTTAACACCAATGGGGCCCATACCTGGGCCACCGCCGCCGTGCGGGATACAAAAGGTTTTATGCAAGTTCAAGTGCGATACATCAGAACCTATATAGCCTGGCGAGGTGATGCCAACCTGTGCATTCATGTTTGCGCCATCTAAGTAAACCTGACCACCAAACTCATGCACTATGTCGCACATTTCTTTGATCGTTTCTTCGTATACCCCGTGGGTAGATGGATACGTGATCATTGCGCATGAAAGGTTGTCAGCAACTTCAGTGGCTTTTTTACGCAAGTCTGCTAAATCGACGTTACCGTTTTTATCGCAATTGACCACCACCACTTTTAAACCAACCATCTGCGCTGAAGCGGGGTTGGTACCGTGGGCTGAACTGGGAATAAGACAAATATTACGATGTCCTTCATTACGACTTTCGTGATAATGCTTTATCGCGATAAGACCAGCGTACTCACCTTGAGCACCGGAATTAGGTTGCATAGAAAGCGCGTCGTAGCCCGTAATATCAAGCAACCACTCGCTGAGTTCGTCTAGCATTTGGCTATAGCCTTGTGCTTGTTCAATTGGTGCAAAGGGATGCAATTTACCGAATTCAGGCCAGGTTACAGGGATCATCTCCGCTGTCGCATTTAACTTCATGGTGCAAGAGCCAAGACTTATCATCGAGTGGTTTAGCGCCAAGTCTTTGTCTTCTAAAGATTTAATATAACGCAACATTTCAGTTTCTGACTGATAGCTGTTGAATACTTTGTGGGTCAAAATATCACTGGTACGCACCAATTCAGCAGGAATTGACTGACTACCTTTGGCCACGATTTGCTGGTCAAGTTGGTTCAGATCTAAATCATGTGCCTCGCCTAACAATACGTTGAACAGTGCATTGATGTCGTCACGAGTGGTAGTTTCGTCAAGACTGATACCTACGGCACCTTCCATATCGGTACGAAGATTCATTTGCGCTGCGTTGGCAGCGGCAACAATTGCGTCTTTTTTATCGCCAACGTTTACCGTTAATGTGTCGAACCAAGTGCTGTTTACTAGGCTCAGTCCTTTGCTGGCGTGCTGTTCGATACCTGCCGCAAGAATATCGGTCAAACGATGTATGCGTGAAGCAATGGTTTTCAAGCCTTCAGGGCCATGATACACAGCATAGAATGACGCCATATTAGCGAGTAATACCTGAGCAGTACAAATGTTTGAGTTGGCTTTTTCACGGCGTATATGTTGCTCACGCGTTTGTAGCGCCATACGCAAAGCTGGGCGACCACGGGTATCTTTTGACACACCAATAATACGACCAGGTAGTGAACGCTTATATGCATCACGAGTAGCGAAGAATGCAGCATGTGGCCCGCCGTATCCCATCGGTACGCCAAAGCGCTGAGCAGACCCTAGTACAACGTCGGCGCCCATTTCGCCTGGTGCTTTGAGTAATACTAAGCTCATTATGTCTGCAGATACGGCAACGATGCCTTTGTTTGCTTGTATTTGAGCGATAATGTCAGTTAAATCATTCACCGAACCGGTGGTGCCTGGGTATTGCAACAAAGCACCGAATACGTCTTGGCTAGCGGCCTCTTTGGCACTGCCAACAATCACGTCGAAACCAAACATGTCGGCACGGGTTTGAATAACGTCTAATGTTTGTGGATGCACATCATCAGCCACAAAAAATGCATTTGATTTTTTGTTTTTTGATACACGCTTTGCCAGACCCATGGCTTCAGCCGCTGCTGTTGCTTCATCAAGCAAAGATGCCGAGGCTAACTCCATTCCTGTTAAGTCAATCGTGACCTGCTGGAAGTTAAGCAACGCTTGCAAACGGCCTTGAGCAATTTCTGGTTGATAAGGCGTGTACGCCGTATACCAACCTGGATTTTCTAACACGTTACGCAATATAACATTGGGTGTTAGCGTGTCGTGATAACCCATACCGATATATGAACGGTGAACTTTATTCTTGCTAGCAACCGATTTTAAATAGGCCAAGGCTTGTGCTTCGGTTTGACTCTCACCCACATTAAGGCTTTGGGGCAAACGAATGCCTTCTGGCACAGTTTGTTGCATCAAGTCGTCCAATGAGTCGGCACCGACGAATTCCAACATTTCAGCCATTTCAGCTTCACTTGGGCCGATATGGCGGCGAATAAAATCTTGAGTTTGCTCTAACTGCGAAAGGGAAAAATTAGCATGTGGCATAACTGGCTTACCGATTCCTTAAAACGTGAATGACCTAAATCAAAAGTAAAGCCTTTGATTTAATGTATATTTTTTTAGATGATGGGTAGTGCATCGTTCACCAAATTTAGACTTTGCTAAATCCTTAACGATACTCAGAAACACAAAGAGCAACACTAGGTTGCTCTTTGATTTGGCTGATACTTAGCCTTCTGCGATACTGGTTTCGTAACTTTCAGCATCAAGCAAGCCTTCAACTTCTTCGATGTCATCGGCTTTGATACGGAACAACCAACCGTCGCCGTATGGGTCAGAGTTAACTAACTCAGGGCTGTCTTCTAAGTCTTCGTTAACCGCAACAATTTCACCGCAAATAGGTGCGTACACATCAGATGCCGCCTTGACCGATTCCGCAACCGCGATATCGTCACCTGCGCTAACAGTTGCGCCAACATCTGGCAATTCAACAAACACCATATCACCAAGCAATTCTTGGGCGTGTTCGCTGATACCAACAGTGAAAATACCATTGCCTTCTGGACGAACCCATTCATGTGTTGCGGCGTAACGTAAATCTGCAGGGATATTGCTCATAGTAGTTCCTAAATATTGAAGTCGTTTGCTCAAGTGAAATAACGGTAAACCGCTATTTCCCCAGTTGATTAGTTATAAAACGCTTTTACCATTTCGTACAAAGCTCGGCTTAACCACGTTTACTGTAACCCACTTTTTACGTATTTCCACCTGTGCCGTTTCGCCTACCGGAGTAGGGACGCGAGCCATAGCAATACTGTGGCCCAAGGTCGGGGAGAACGTGCCAGAAGTAATCGTTCCTTCACCGCCTTCAACCTTAACCGCTTGACCGTGGCGTAAAACGCCTTTATCGGTCATCACTAAACCGACTAGCTTTTCGGTGCCGGCGGCTTTTTGCGCTTCTAGCGCTTGACGCCCAACAAAGTTGCGGTCCGCAGGTTCCCAGGATATGGTCCAGCCCATGTTGGCAGCAAGTGGCGAAATAGTTTCATCCATATCCAAACCATATAAATTCATACCCGCTTCTAAGCGCAACGTATCACGTGCACCTAAACCACATGGTGCAACACCTGCATCAAGCAGCTTCTGCCAAAAATCAGCGGCCTGCTCATTAGGCACCATGATTTCGTAACCTGCTTCGCCGGTATAACCTGTGGTGGCGATAAACAAGTCTTCAGCCTGTACACCAAAAAATGGCTTCATACCTGCGACAGCTTCGTTTTGTGCAGAAGAGAATAAAGTCGCTGCTTTTTCTTTAGCTTGTGGCCCCTGAACGGCAATCATGGCAAATTCAGGACGCTCAGTAATGGTCACGTTAAAGCCGCTGGCTTGTGATGTGAGCCAATCCATGTCTTTTTCGCGAGTGGCTGAGTTTACGACTAGGCGATAATTTGTGGTTTCAAAGTGGTAAACAATCAAATCATCAATCACTCCACCTTCGTCATTTAACATACCGCTGTATAAGGCCTTGCCGCGCTCTTGAAGCTTAGCTACATCGTTAGCGAGTAAGTGGCGCAAGTAGTCTTGGGCTTGCTCGCCCGTGACATCTACTATGGTCATATGAGATACGTCAAACATACCAGCAGCGCGGCGCACAGCATGATGCTCTTCTATTTGTGAGCCGTAATTGATTGGCATTTCCCAGCCGTGAAAATCAACCATTTTAGCGCCTGCTTCCAAGTGCTTACTGTGCAAAACCGTTTTATTGGGCATGTGACTTATCTTATTAAATTAACGTTGTGCCAGTATAGGCAGGCAAATAACTCACAACAAATTGGAAATATTAATGCTTACATTAACAATACTTATCTATAGAATAAGTTTCATCAGATTACTTAATCTATAAGGCTAATTATGAAGCAACTCTCACTAGACAACCTACGCACCTTTGTCACTGTGGTAGACCTAGGAGGTTACGCTAAAGCAGGTGAGTATCTTGGTCGCTCTCAGCCAGCGATTAGCTTGCAAATAAAACGTCTGGAAACGCAATTAAATAAACGTCTTTTCAGCAAGGCGGGGCAAAGGCACGAGGTTAACCACGACGGCCTTGGGTTATATCATCAAGCTAAGGCCATGTTAGTCATCAATGATGATGTTTTTCGCCAATTTGAACCTGCCTCTATTCGCGGCAGATTACGCTTGGGGATCCCCAGCGAGTTTGCAACGACTTTACTGCCCGGCATTGTGGGGGAATTCAGCAAGTTATACCCGGATGTGTCCTTAGAAGTTACCTCAGCATTAAGTAAATCACTGTTAAGTGAGAATTTACGTCAAGAATTCGATCTGATTATGGCATTGATCCCGCACAATCAACCGTTAGAAGGAGAACTATTGCTTGATGACGATTTGGTGTGGGTGGGCAGTAAAAATCAAAATTTTGTAAGCAACACATTGAGCTTAGTGCTCGCACCGGACGGTTGTATGTATCGAAGCCGAGTGATCCAAGCATTAAAACAGCAGACGACCCAGTGGCGGATAACCTATACCAACGCAGATTTAGCGGGTATTACCGCTGCGATTAATCAGGGCTTAGGCATTACTGCACTTGCCAGAAGCAGTGTACCCAAAGAGCTGAACATCATTCGTCATGAGATGTTGCCAGACTTAGGCAAAATTCGAATTGCGCTGTTTAATCAAGCACAACGATATTGGCAAGCAAGTGAGAAGTTAGCTGAGTTTATTAAGTCTCGACTAGGGGAAATTTAGTAAGGGGAGCGATTTAAGCGTATGCAACAATTGACTATAAACTGTTGTTAAAACAACAGGGTTAAAAACATCTACTGATGGTTTACTTGATAGTTCAATCTAACGGCTACCTTGCCAACCAGAACGTGCAGACAAAAACAGGTAGGTGCTAGATTGAATTTAAATTCCGGTGCGCAATAAAAACATGCCGATGCATGCCAGTAATAAAACCACTGAAAAAACTTCACGATTATATTTACCATGGTAATACGCTTTGCGGCGATCTTTTAGAGCCTGGTAAACACCTGATACATCGTGTTCTGGTTTTCGGTTGTAGGTGTCGCGTCTCATAATATTATCCTCCACGGTTTTGTCCTGTATCGGCCGAATGGTTAAAAAGTTAACCCTCAGCAGCAAGAAACAAGTTTATCTCTATATATGGATAATATAATACCCTTTAAGTTCAAATTCATCTTTTTTTACTAAATATTAACAACTTAGCGTCATGAATAGTTGCTTGAAACAGATTTAACTAGGTATTTATGGTCCAAACGACATTAATTAGTCGTCAGATTTTAATCGAACATAGGTTTTGTATTTCTTTTTAAGCAATTTATCAATGTAGCGCGTCAATTTGATTTTATGATCAATGGCGTCGTCTAATGCATCTGTTAGCTCTGTTAACATGGTTTTATAATATGTGACGTCTTTGACTAGTGGAGTCACACCGCCCTCAGGCGTTTCTGGGGAACTAGTGGGTTGTTCTGCAGCTTGTACTTGAGGCGCTGCTTCTTCGACAATCACCTTTTCCTCTGGTAAAAACATTTCATCTGCGACTTCTTTTACGACCAACTCAACGGCTTCTTCATCGAAGGTTTCTAGTTCTTCGAGAAATCCATATAATAATATGCGATCCATCAGGGTATTTATTTTACGCGGGACACCACGGGTAAATACATATATTTTGTCGTAAGCATCGCTAGAAAAAAGCGTACTACCAGTATAACCCGCTTGATGCATGCGATATTCGATATACGCCTGAGACTCCGCCTCAGTTAGTGGGGCTAAATGACAGGATGCCACAATCCGCTGGCGAAACTGCTCCATATTTGGCGCACGCAATATGGGTTGTAGCTCTTCTTGGCCTAACAAAAAACTTTGCAATAAGGGTTTTCCACCTTTTTGAAAGTTCGACAACATACGTAATTCTTCTATGGTTTCCAAAGGTAAATTTTGCGCTTCATCTACCAGTAGTAATGCGCGCTTGCCTTGTTGATGTAGTTGGGTCAAAAATGTTTCTAAGTCAGCTAAAATATCAGCTTTGGTACTGCCTTTAACGGGGATTTCAAACTTATTGGCAACCATTTTAACCAGTTCATCTGGCGTCAATTTTGGCGTTACAATTTGTGCTGCGACTATGCCTGCTTCCATCGCGTCAAGCAAACTATTGGCAATCGTCGTTTTACCGGTACCAATATCGCCAGTAATCACAATAAAACCTTCTGCTTGAGAGAGGCCATATTGCAAATAAGACATAGCCCGCTTATGCCATTTACTGGCAAAGAAAAAACTCGGATCGGGAGTCAATTGAAAAGGTTTAGAAGTTAATCCGTAATAATTTTCGTACATAAAAACGCAGAGTCCATTGGGCAAATCGCACAAGCAAATATTGTTCTAGCTTAAGCCATCAGGGTTATACATAGCAACGTCTAAGGAAATAAAGGCACACAATATTTAACCCTGCGGGGGTCAACGACGCCAGCCCAGCAAAGAGCGGCGGATATTCAATGTCGTTATACCACGTAATAATAGATAGAAAAGAAGTGACAAATGCACCCTGCTGTTACAAATAAATGCCAGATAGGATGAGTGTAGCGAATTTTTTTCGCCACATAAAAGATAACGCCTACAGTATAACAAAGCCCCCCCGCTACGAGCAGCCATAGACCTTCGCTTGGCAATGACATATACAAAGGGTAGATAAAGAAAATAGCCAACCACCCCATAAGTAAATAGGTCATCAGCGAAATTTTTGGAAAACGCCCTGCCGCTAAACATTTAAAGCCAACGCCTATAATAGCCAACGCCCAAACCAGTGAAATACCGATAACACCTACCCAGCCTCCTACAGCCAAAAGCATAAACGGAGTGTAAGTGCCCGCTATCAGTAAGTATATTGCGCTATGGTCTATGACCTTAAGCACGGACTTAATGTTAGGATTTGTGAAGGCATGATATAAAGTTGACGACAAAAACATCGCTATCATTGACACGCCATAGATAATCGAAGCGACTTGCGCTAACGTATCCGCGGCTCTTGATAGCAAAAAAACTAACCCTACCACAGATGCAATACACCCAATGCCGTGACTTAGTGCGTTGAGCCATTCTTCGACGATCGTGTAGGGTTTTATGTCAGTGAGTGGTGGAACCTGTTCTTGCATTTAAGAGCCTTAATTTTGAGTGACGCGATGATAGTAATATTTGAGCGAACACTTGTACACTGAATAATTAACTGCCTTTTGGCATTACACTTAGTAGAGTCTTCATCAGTGCAACAATGGTTTTTATATATGATTGAAAACAAGTATCAGCATTATTACACTGGAATATGCAAAGACTTGGCCAAACGATTTGCCCAACATCGAAATAGTGGCCCCTTGTGTGCTAAAGCCTTGCGCGGGAAAGGCCCATTAACCATGATTTATAGCGTGTCTTTGGTCAACCACTCAGAAGCGCTTAAAATGGAAATATGGGTCAAAAAATTAACCAAAAAAAAGAAAATACAGCTAGTTGATGGCGAGTTAAATTGCCCATTTCATATTCAAGTTGTGCCAAAAATCACAGTTCCTGAAGATGAATGTAACACCATCACGACTTAGATATTCAATACAGCAAGTAGGCCACTGCTTGCCCCTAAATAGGTCATTTTTATGCAGCAGTTTCCAGTTACTCAAAGTTTATCTTCAGAATTAATCGCCGTAGCTGAACGCCATTGGCAAGAATTATCCGAACATGCAAATTTTGATAACCAGTGGCAGAGACACAAAGAGCCATTTTGTCAGGTCTTTGCTTTAAGCGACTTTATTGCTCGGCAGTGCATCCAGCATCCGCATTTTGTTCCTCAATTAGTGGCGCTGTTAGCCCAAAAAAATGCGCTGCCGGATTTTGAAGCTCTATTGACTGATATCTTAGCTGACGTAACGAGTGAAGCGCAATTATTAAAAGCACTACGCCTTTTTCGACATTTACATATGGCACATATTGCTTGGCTTGATTTAACCAACCAACAACCCATCGAGACCTCATTAGCTCAGGTATCTGCGCTATCCCAAGCGCTTATAGTACAGGCTAATCAGTGGCTCAAAAATGAATTAGCCAAGCGTTTTGGCTTACCTATGGGGGAGCTAGGCGAGCAACCTATGTACATTATAGGCATGGGTAAATTAGGCGGTCGCGAGCTTAACTTTTCGTCCGATATAGATTTGATTTTTACTTATCCCGAACAAGGTATGACCGAGGGTGGGCGAAAGCCTATTGAACATCAGCAGTTTTTCACCAAACTGGCGCAAAAACTGATTAGCGCCTTGCATCAGATTACCGCCGATGGTCAAGTCTATCGCGTTGATATGCGCCTTCGTCCTTTCGGTGAAAGCGGCCCATTGGTCATGCACTTTGCAGCAATGGAAGACTATTACCAAGAGCAAGGTCGTGAATGGGAGCGTTACGCCATGGTTAAGGGCCGAGTACTTAACCCTGATGACAACTACTACCCTGAAATAGCGGATGTTTTACGGCCCTTTATCTATCGCCGTTACTTAGATTACGGTGCGCTTGATTCGCTGCGCAAGATGAAAGCAATGATAAAGAAAGAAGTACGCAGACGTCAGCTCGGCGACAATATTAAATTAGGTCAAGGCGGCATTCGCGAAGCTGAATTTGTTGTACAAAGCTTGCAGTTGATCCGAGGAGGAAGAGAGCCCGCGTTGCAAGAGCAAGGCCTTCTTTACAATCTAGCCTTGCTTAATGAAATGGAAATACTGCCCAATGAAGACGTAACCGCGCTACGAGGTAGTTATCTTTGGTTACGTAAAGTAGAGCATTGCTTGCAACAGTTTGATGATAAACAGACCCAAGTGTTGCCCGACAATACCATTGATAAACAGCGTTTAGTTACCGTTTTGGGACTCACTGATTATGCACAATTCATGGACCAGCTAACTACCCATACGGATATCATCCATGAACAGTTTTTATTGCTTATCGGCGAAGATGCGGCACCTGAGCTACAAAAAGACGAAGAAGCATTATCTCCCCTTGAAGATTTATGGCAACTTGAACTGTTACCCGAAGAGCGCGAAACGATATTAGAACAGTGGCTATCAAAGGAACAGGCTGATATTTTTAGTCAGGCACTCATTACGTTTAGCGACAGCCTGAGTACCAGTCGTATCGGCCAGCGCGGCGAAAACATACTGAATAAACTAATCCCTCAGTTGCTGCTAGTGATTTTGCAACAAGCACCAGATACAGCAAGCGAAAGTCTAAATCGGTGTTTACAGGTCTTTCGTGCCATTTATGGACGCACCGCATACTTAGATTTATTATTTGAAAACCAAGGCGCTTTAAAACAGCTCGTCAGCCTTTGTGCATCGAGTCCTTGGGTGGCCGATCAGATTAGCCGCTTCCCTTTGTTACTGGACGAACTACTTAACCCTGCACAACTGGTCAACCCCACTGAACTCACTGAATATGATGCTGAGCTTAGGCTCGCAATGTTGCGCGTGGATGAAACCGATTTAGAGCAGCAAATGGAAGCATTGCGCCAGTTTAAACTATGCCAACAACTCAAAATTGCGGCGGCTGATATAACCGGTGTACTGCCAGTGATGAAGGTGAGCGACCATTTAACCTACCTCGCACAAAGTATCATTCGCCAAGTGGTGAATTTAGCGTGGCAACAAATGACTGAAAAGTACGGTGAGCCTGATTTCACCGACCTGCCTGACGAACAACATGAGATACTAAGTCGCGGTTTTGCCGTCATTGGCTATGGCAAGCTAGGCGGCTACGAGCTAGGTTATGGATCAGATCTTGATTTAGTCTTTTTGCATAACTGTAATAGCCAGGCACTAACCAATGGCCCGAAGGCGATAGATTCTGGCTTATTTTATCTCAAATTATCCCAGCGCATATTGCATCTATTTAATACCAAAATGCCATCAGGGCAATTATACGAAGTCGATATGCGATTGCGTCCATCTGGCAATGCCGGGCTATTGGTTTGCCATATCAATAGCTTTAGCGACTATCAAAATCAAACGGCTTGGACGTGGGAGCATCAAGCGCTGACCCGGGCACGTTTTATTGTTGGTAGTACACAGCTAGCTCAACAATTTCATAATGTACGCCATCAAGTTTTAGCAAAAACAAGAGATCTTGTTGCGTTGCGAGAAGAAGTGGCTGACATGCGCGAAAAGATGCGTCAGCACTTGGGCTCCAATACAAAAGATGGGTTCGATTTAAAACAAGATGCTGGCGGTATTGCCGATATCGAATTTATTGTTCAATATTTTGTACTCGCCTATTCTTGCAATGTACCAGCATTAACAAAATGGCCTGACAACGTAAGAATATTGCAACAACTTCACTCGAGTGAATTACTGAGTGCTGAAGATGCGCAAACGTTGAATGACGCGTACTTAACCTATCGAAACACCAATCATAGATTGGTCTTACAACAGACAGCACAAATGGCTGATAGTAGTGCATTCCAAACGTTAAGAGACGGAGTTAAGCGCATTTGGCAGCAGATATTTGAGGGTTAAATTGAACGAGATTACAAAGTTTGTTCGCGTTGACTCATGAGTTAACGTACTTCTTTGCAGTTGTCTTTTAAATACTGACTGTTCACTGCTGTGATCACTAGCGATCGCTGTTTGGGACAGACATAGGTTTTGACCGTGCCATCGAAATTACTGTCTATCGCGCGTGCAATCTCATCTAGGCTGCCTACGATAGAATTATCAATTTGAAAACCGTGCTTAATGATAAAGTCACGATTAAGCTCCCAAATAACCTGTAATCCCTCTGACTGAGCAAAGCTAATAATGCTGTTACGTAGTGTTGAGCCCGCTTTGAAAGACCGGTGTTTATATTCTCCGACCCAATTAGACGGCAGCGGTTTTTGCAAGCTTTCCATCTTCTGCAAGCGCTCTGCTAGAGGTATATCGGATATATTGACTTCATTAACAAAATCACCGATGTTTTCTTCACGTGGATGACGAGATGACAAACGGTATTCAGCATAAAAGTCTGTCATATTCTGAGAAACAGACTTAGGCCCTTCCCCGCCCTCAGGAATAGGCGCATTGATATTCATTTGCTGTAGCACAATCACAAAAACCGCAATCACGATTAATGCTAACGCCAATATCGTATGGCGCCACCAAGCATAGGATTGGGTTTCACTGGGGTTGTGTCTCATTGTTATCATTACTACCTTTCAAACTCTGACTGAACAAGTGTTAATGTACGCTACATATAATCACTTCGCTGCTAGTTATAAAACGAAGGAGACGCTTTATCAGGCCGCGTTTTAAAGCGCTTATGCATCCAGAGATATTGTTCTGGTGCCTCTAGTACTAAGGATTCGATCATTTTGTTCATTCGCGTAACATCTTCTTTATCGTCACCAGAGGGGAAATTCTCCAGTCCAGGAACGACTTTTATTTTATAGCCAGTGGCTGTTTTAATTGACGCAAGAAAAACCGTTTCACAATTTGCTTCTTTAGCGAACAATAGCGAGCCGGTGGTGGTCGCTGTTTCTTGAACGGCAAAAAAGGGCACGAATTCACATTTAACTCGGCCATAATCTTGATCTGGCAGGTAAAAACATATCTCCCCCTCATTCAACGCCTGAATGAGGCCACGCACATCACGTTTATGCACCATATATTTGTTAGAGCGATTTCGCCCGTGATACTGCATGTATTCCATTAGACGGTTGTTATGTTTACGGTAAAACGCCACCGATGGATTCTTAAGACCTGCCACGCGCACAGCAAATTCAAGATTCATATTATGAATAGCGTAAGCCAGTACGCCTTTACCTTTAGCCAGTATGGCTTCAATGTGTTCATAACCTTCAAACTGCGCCATTTTTCTGATACGCCAGGTTGGCCACCACCAACCCATGCTCGCTTCGAGTATCGCCATGCCCCCGTTTTCGATATTAGCAGCAAGGATTTGCTCGCGCTGAGCAGGGGTATAATCAGGAAAACACAACGCTAAATTACGCTTGGCAATCTGTACGCGTTTTTTTGCCAATATAGACAACAGCTTTCCCAGTCCCTTGCCGATATAAGTTTGTAAGCGATATGGCAGCCCAGAAATCGCGTAAAGAATAACAATACTGATCCAAGTTAACCAAAAACGAGGATGAAAAAATGCGAGTTCAAATTTTGGTGCGGTGACAAAAGACTGGCGCAATACCCACTCCGAAGGAAAATTAATGGGCTATTGTAAGCGACAAATAGCCAATTACTATTTAACTGGGTATAAAATTCTATTTACTTTATTCTATACATACAGAGCGCGTACTTTTTTGTTTTGCTCGGTTGAGCAAGACAAGATGAATTACTTTGATTTAAACGGAACATAGATGCCTCAACCTAACTCTCTCGATGCGTATTATTGTGGACTAGAAGCGGTAAACAGCGCGACTTTACACATGACCAAAGACCAACAGGTAATATTCGCGAATCAGGCGGCCTGCTCATTATTTGGCTACAGCGCTGAAAAAATGGCAAATATGCACATCAGTCAGTTGCTAGAAAATTTTAGTTCCAATAAAAATCATCCGTTTAAAGATCATTTATTTTACAGTGAAACGAAAGAGCAAAATCAGCTCAATGAGATATTCAAATGTCTACTCTTAAATGAAGACCATGTCATTGCGGAGGTCAACGTAAAGTCAGTAAATTGGCTTGGCACCGATACGTCTTATGTATTGAATATCAATTCGAGTAATATTCGTCCCCCCTCTGGAAATGAAGTTTACGACATAATTCATCGCATAAATGTCGCCACCACTGCTGCGAAAATCGGCATTTGGGAATTTAATATCAAGCAGCAAACGCTTATCTGGGATGAGCAAATGTTTCAAGTCTACGGCATTGATCCAGCCAACTTTACTGGCCATCTGAGCGATTGGACTGATTTACTCCACGAAGACGACAAAGAAGGCGTTTTGGCATGCTTAGATCAAGCGTTAAACAATATCGAAAAACTCGATATCGCCTTTCGCATTACAACCCCTGAGGGTGAAACCCGCCACATAAGGGCGTTTGGCAGACCAGTGCGTTACATCGATGGTGATGTTTCAAAGATAATCGGCGTAAATTACGATATTGGCGAACAGCAAGAACAACAAAAGTGGTTAGAAAACGGTTTACAAAGTAATGAGCTTCTTATCAAGGTATTACGCGAGACCGATAACGCCGTCATCATCACAGATGAAAACGTCAAAACGAAATGGATTAATCCCGGGTTTACCCGTATTACAGGATACTATTTGGACGAAATAGTAGGTAAAGATCCTGGTCTCATGTTACAAGGTCCGCAAAGTAATCCGCAAACCATAGCTCAAATGGGGCAGGCCATTGCAGAGCGTGAACGTTTTAACGTCGAGATATTAAACTACCGAAAAGATGGCAAATTATTGTGGTTAAAAATAAACAGCCATCCCATATACCAAAAAGGAAAATTCAGCGGTTTTATTGCTATACAAAGCGATATCACAGAACAAAAGAACGCCGAATTTGAGCTGCTAAAAACCAATAGTATTAAAAATGCCATACTCGATAGCGCACACTTACTCATGGTGTCGTGTGACGCCCAAGGACGTATTCTAACCTGTAATCAAACAACTGAAACGGTACTGGGTTATGCACGAAAAGCATTAAAACGAGACGGAAATATTCAGCAATTTATGCTTAAAGCCGAACTTGAGAGGTTTGCTCGCGATAGTCTTAACCCGTATCATTCTCCACTTGAAGCTTTTTTCTATGGGGCTTCACAAGGCAAAGTCGACGAAAACCAATGGACCTTCATAACCCAAAATGGCATTCCACTGCCAATGGAAGTGGCGGTAACGAGCATCCGTTCTCAGGACGACCAGTTGGACGGCTATCTGTTGGTTGCCAAAGATATAAGTCAAATTAAACTCTTGGAGAAGGAGCGTCAGCGTCAGCAAGACCTCTTAAAAACCACAGGCGAGATGGCCAAACTTGGCGGTTGGGAGCTCAATCTAAGTACCAACAAAGTGACTTGGTCTGATCAAGTTTATCGAATCCATGAGCTTCCTATCGGTTCAGAAGTCGACTTAGATAGCGCCATGAATTTTTACCCTGAAGATGTTCGCCCTATGGTGCAAAATGCCATTAATAACTCTATAGCCAATGGGCAAAAATGGGATTTGCAGGTGCCATTTATTACGGCTAAAAACAACAATATATGGGTACGCGCCGTGGGGTATGCTGAATATCAACAGGGTGAACCTGTGATGCTACGCGGTGCATTTCAAGATATTACTGAAATGAAAAAAGCAGAAGAGCACGCCAAGGAAGCGAGCCGTGCTAAAAGTGAGTTTTTAGCCAATATGAGTCATGAAATCCGCACTCCCATCAATGGGATTGTGGGGATGAATGATTTATTGCTGTCCACCGACTTAACTAAAAAACAACGCCATTTTGCCGAACTCGTGCACAGTAGTAGTGAATCACTGTTACTGCTTATCAACGACATACTCGATTTTTCCAAGATAGAAGCTGGCAAATTAAGCATAGAGGCCATTGGCTTCGATTTGCATTTACTGTTGGGAAACATCATTGATACCTTTGCCAGCCGTGCCCAGCAAAAAGGTATTGAGCTAATATTTGATTTACATCCAGATGTGCCTCAATGGATAACAAGCGATCCCGGGCGAATTCGGCAGGTTTTAAATAATTTGATTGGTAACGCGATTAAATTTACCCACCATGGCGAAGTGATACTACGTGCAACTTTACACAGCGATGAACAACTTAAGTTTTACGTAGTAGATACTGGCATAGGCATTCACGCAGATAACCAAAAAGCACTCTTCTCTAAGTTTATGCAAGTGGATTCCTCAACGACTCGCCATTTTGGCGGTACAGGATTAGGCCTAGCCATTAGTAAGCAACTAAGCGAATTATTAGGTGGTGCAGTTGGTGTTGAAAGTAAATGGCAACAAGGTTCTAGCTTCTGGTTCACGATTACACTAGAAGCATTCTCTCGTGTTATTCCCCCCGACTCTGCACTTTTTGCAGATTTTGCAAAACCTGTACAGGTTTTGGTTGTACACGACAACACAACATTAAACGGTATTTTACAGAATTGGTTAGCGGCGCAAAATATCACGATGCATCACGCTAAAAATGCATCTCAAGCGTTGAAAATACTGAGGCATCGACACCTAAGTGATACTCCAATAGATGTGGCGTTAATCGATACTAATTTGTCCGGCATCAATGGTGTTGAACTAACCAAAGCCATTCGCAGCAATGATTTGTTCGAGAAACTGCATATTATATTAATGACACCTCATGACTGGCTGGAAGCCGGTACTTCTAGCCAGCTAACCGGTGCAGTAAGTTATATTGCGAAACCCATTAAGCCAGCAACGTTACATGACGCCTTTAACAACGCACTAGACACGCAATCACCGTCTAAGCCAATTATTGCCGTGCCTACAGTCAAGTTGCTTAACAAAGACCAGCAAGTGCCGCATATTTTGTTAGTCGAAGATAACTTTATAAATCAACAAGTGGTTATCGAGATGCTTAAGAAATTAAATTGCACGTTTGAGGTGGCTGAAAATGGTCAAGAAGCAATACATACCCTCGAACAAGCCGACAGAGCCTTTGATACCATTTTAATGGATTGCCAAATGCCGATAATGGATGGGTATAAAGCGAGTCAGATTATTCGTAAAAACATGCATGAAAACTATGCCTCTACCATACCGATTATTGCGCTTACGGCTAACGCGATGAAGGGCGATCGAGAAGCTTGCTTGGCCGCTGGCATGAATGCATATCTTTCTAAACCGATAGTATTGGCTGACCTTAGAGCTGAATTGCACCAATGGCTTCGATCGTAGATTTGGCCAATACCATCGTAGCGTTGACCTATGCCATGCCAAAGGGATCAGTAGTCTCTAGCAATAGCCTTTAATTTCTTCTCAAACTGTGCCATATGCTCATCTTTTTCATAATCAAAATGGTATTGATTATGAAACCCAAAACGAAGTTTGACTAATTGGTCTTCCATAAAAATGGTGTAGCCATCAAAATCACTAAATGCAGTCACGCCACCGAGTAAATAGCCTTCTCCTTTTCGCTCTCCTTGTTCACGGATTTTCTCAAATACCGACAGTATAAATTTGCTATCTATGTCATTTTTCATGCTGCTGCCTTTTCAGTGATTAATCTTGATTTCACGTTTTCTTATTTACCCTAACGTGTCTGGTGATAATTATCAGCAATAACTACTTTAATAATCACTTCAATAACTATTGCAATAACCGAGTTGCGATAACCAAGCCTGTGCAATAACTAAGCCTGCTGAGTATTTTCACTGCGATAAGGGCGTGGTTGGCTAAACGCGATCGTGCCCCATACTGGATGTTACATAGGGATGTATACGAACGATATCAATACCACATTTGGCCTCTATTGTAGCTTCATACACTTCAATGATCATTGGGACCGCCATGCTAGCGGGTAAATTTGGGACGCCAAAGTACAAAATATACACACGTATTCCCGAGCAAGAACACAAATAACTACGGCTAGTGCATCAGAACATGGTGTATGTTAATAACGTATCCTAAATATATGCACACATATCGGCATGGGCCACAGAAACGAAGAAGCCACTGGTTTATACAGTGGCTTTGTTGACTAGCTTTGGTTTATCCGCGATGTGTTAGTTAATCAACTAGCGCTTGATAAGCCATATTCTTAAAGTCTTTATTATATGAGAAGTAGCTTGAAGGCATAAGCTGAGTCATAGAAATCACTATCATCTGCTCTTTAGGATCAATTCTAAAGTAAGTTGACGCAGCTCCTGCCCATCCATAATCGCCTTTAGAACCCAGAGTATTTGCGCCCTGTTCATCAACGGTAACAGACATCGCTAATCCGTAACCTTCACCTGTAGAAGAAGGTTCAAACGGGATTAAACTGGCTGGCAAGTGATTCGTGCGCATATATTCAACAGTTTTGCGCCCAAGAATACGCTGGCCTTTATATTCGCCGTCATTTAATAGCATTTGGGTAAAGGTGTAATAGTCTTCAATGGTAGAAACTAAGCCACCACCACCTGATTCAATTTCAGGCGCAGACAAATAGTCTCCTAGAGGTTCGTTTTCCATCGGAACTGTTTGGCCTTGTTGGTTAATCACATAAATTTGCGCTAAGCGCTCTTTTTTATCTTCTGGTACATAAAAGCCGGTGTCATTCATTTTTAAAGGACTAAAAATATGCTGCTTAAAGTATTCACCTAATGTTTGGCCAGATAAACGTTCAACTAATACACCAATAATATCGGTGCCGATACTGTAATTCCATTTCGTTCCGGGCTGATGATTTAACGGTAACTTAGCCACTTCTGTTAATAAGTCTTCACGCTTGGTTTTACCCGAAAAAAGTGCCGACTGTTGATACAATTTATCCACTGGGCTTTGGCTAAAGCCGTAACTAAAACCGGCAGAATGGGTAAACAGCTGCTTAATTGTCATGACCTTGTTGGTGTCTTCAAGGATCATTTTCTCACCGTCCATTCCAGCATATACCTTTAGGTTTGCCAACTCAGGTAAGTATTTACTCACGGGATCGTTCATCTGGAATTTACCTTGCTCCCACAAGGTTAGCGCAGCTACTGCTGTAATTGGCTTGGTCATTGAGTAAATGCGAAATATTGTGTCTTCGGTCATAGGGGTTTTCGCTTCACGATCGCGATAACCAACGGCTTCAACATGCACTACTTTACCTTTGCGAGCCACTAAAGTGACGGTGCCGGCTAACTTTTGTTGATCGACGAACGCCTGCATTGCCGGTTCGATCCGCTCAAGACGAGCTTCAGACATGCCCACTTTTTTAGGCTTTGTTACACGAATATCTGCAAAAGCAGTCTGCACTAGTAAGGCGCTGACGGCACTTGCTAGTAGGAATTGATTGATTTTGTTCATTAAAGACCTGTTTTAGGATAAGAGTCAGTTATTGCATTTAGGATATATCATACTAATGTGACAAATCATCAAAATTAACAATAAGCTATCATTAGTCCCAGATATAAACGCCAGTAATAAAGGCCTGATTCCGCTGATTAACCCATCAAACCTCAGTAAATCAACCCACTCTTATACATTCTCGTACCACATTCCATTGTCATTTTTTTTATATTTTTGTTTAACAGCAGACCAGGCAACCTTGTGCGCCACCTCTTCTCGACTCTGATGGCCACGGCGGTCCTCGGGATCTTTATACTCATCCCAAGCACTATTAAACGCGGCGAGATAGATACTTTGCGCTTTTGGCGGTAACGCATTTTGCACGCTGTTTGGTAAGTCTTTGTGAGATTTATATGGCATGTTTATCCCCTTCATTTGATAAGCGGTATCGTACATTTGCTGGCTGTCTTAAACATCTGTTTAAAGAGACGTTTGATAAAACGAGTAAGCAAAAAGGATTCCATACTGAAATAATCAGCCGCAAAAATATGAGCCGTCGGACAATGTGTAAACCTGAGCTATGAATGAGGGTAATAAAATTAATATAGTGATGAACGTAAGGGCTGGGCATTACTCAGAATAAAAGAAAGGCTAGCAACATGACTTATTTGGCATATTCAAGGGGGACCACATAGTCCCCTTTAACGGTGTAAATAGTGCCGATTTATTGACTGCGAAATGCGCGTAATAATTTACTCGCTAGTGAAACAACTACTAACACCAGCCCTCCGGCGATAATCCCTACTAAACCGTCGGCTACCACAGGTAAGGCAGAATTAATTATGTTCCCTAGGCCAGAGAATGACGCTAGCACGTTAGCGACGAGGTGATGAATAATCGGTACGCTGTGTACGATGATACCGCCACCCACTAAAAACATGGCTACCGTGCCGATAATGGCAAGGCTTTTCATTAACAAAGGTGCAATGATGAGCAGGCTGCGACCGATAAATCGCTGAATGGCGTTAAAGGAGCCGGAGACCGATTTACGTAGCATATACAAACCCGCATCATCAAGTTTTACAATACCAGCAACTAAACCATATACCCCTATCGTAATGGCTATGGCCAACAACGACACCACCACAATCTGTGTACTTAAGGGTTCGGCCTGTACAGTACCTAATACGATCACCACGATTTCTGCTGATAGAATAAAGTCGGTTCTAATCGCACCTTTTATTTTGTCTTTTTCCAAGGCCACTAAATCAATTTTAGGGTCAGCCAACGCACTCAACTTAGCTTGGTGCTCTGCATCGAGTTCATCCTTACTGTGCAACCATTTGTGCGCAACCTTTTCAAAGCCTTCGAAACACAAATAAAGACCACCAATAACCAGTAAAACCGTAATCAACCAAGGCAGAAACGCACTGATAAGTAATGCTGAAGGTACTAAAATAAGTTTATTCAGAAACGAGCCTTTGGCCACTGCCCACACCATAATACGAATTTTTAATTTATAGTACACATTTCACATTGAACTTTTCTTATTATTAAATATAATTAAACAATGATTTAACTTAAACAGTACACTTTTATGGCAAAAAAGAAAAAGGATAGACTAACGGTAACCACCGCAACACATGTATCAAATACGATGCAATTGCCGGTGAAAGGCGGTGATGGTCTGCCCGAATATCAGCGCTATTACACTAGTAAAGAATTTCGCTTTTTTTTTGAACCTCCAGAATGTGAGTCTGAAATACTCAAAGGCTTAAAGAATACTTGTTCAACGCCCTTTTCATTTAAGATTGTAAGTGATGGCAAAAACCTGGTAGGACTTGAAATAGCCAAAACATTCAGTCGCCTAATAACGCAGTATTTCATAAATAAAAAAAGCATTAAGCCTGCTGATTTTAATAGCCATACGAAACATTTTTTCATATATCTTGCTTCGTTAGAAAAAACACCGACCGTATTTGAAGAAATCACTTTTAAAATGGTAGTGGAGTTTCTTGTAAATCGCCCTAGCAAATCACAGGGGCTGTTAGCTAAACATTTTTTCCTTACCCTCATGCCACTTCACCCGCACAGTAGATTGTTCAATATCGGCTCAATATCAGTAAGCCGCCAACTTATGCCTCCAATTCAAGGACTTGATATGGACTCTTTGCTTGACGAAAAAGACTATTCAGATCACGTGATGATGCAAATGCTCGCATACTGTTTTTATGAACTGGATGTATGGAAAAAGCGCTGGGAACTTATGCAAAATACTACTAAAGAAAATCTTGGTGAGTACTATTTTGGTAAATATTCGATTCACGATCCGATATTGGCAAAGACATTAAATAGTGGTGGGGATGGACATAATAAGCTTTTTTTAAATTTATTGCTTGAAGCTAAAGAAGAACGAGCTGGACGCATACTGTCTCCTGACAAAAAGCAGTCAGTAAGACTACATAAGGTTACTAACCATACTAAGTATAAAAGCGTATATGGGAATACTGTCTATCCAGAATATACCAAGTACCTAGTAAATAAAATGTGGAGTTTCTACGCGAAATCTGAACAACCAGAATATCGCGCCTATTTGCATTTTAAAACCCAGCATTTACCAGCAATTCTAGTGCTTTATTTGATGATTTCTACAGGAAAGAACCAAGAAACTATAGTAAGTATAAAGCGAAACTATGGAAATAGGGCTTGGTATGAAAGTTTCGATTTCAATCTTGGCGTTGATGAAAAAACACCTAATTCTCAACAAGTAATTCGCGTCGTTGGACAGAAAACAAAAGGGGTATCTGGCGTAAAAAGCATACCGATACGCATCCCTATCAACTCACCAGTATTCGAATATATGAAACTTTATGATGACATTGCAAATGACCCAAATAGGGAGCATTTTTTTAATTTTAATTCTTCAACCTTGAGACAAGCATATAACAAATTCTGTACATCATTTAAGATCCTCGATGATGACAACAAACTCGTGACGAGTATTCAAACAACTCGTTTGCGTAAGACTTTCGCAGGTCACTTGTTAATGAAGCTAGTGGAAGACGTAGACAACGCTCAAGATTTAGTGAGTAAATTACGCGAAGCACTTAATCATCAAGAGTTTGACACAACATTGTTTTCTTACATCATGAAAACAGGTTTAGGAAACCAAGTGATTAATGCTGCAATAGTAGCCCTTACAACAAATATGCTTGAAAAAGCAATGATTTTCCAAGGTGCCATCTGCGAAGACACTGATCGCGACCCAACTAATAAAGAAGCCTACTTGTGTGATTGCACAGATGACACAAAACCCACGCATAACATTCCTATTGCAAATCGGTGTAAAAAGTACGACATGTGCTTAGGTTGCGAACGCTCAGAAGTCTATGCCTCGCATGTGCCAAACATTTGTTATCGAGTCATGCAATACGATGAAATTGCCCGACAAAATCCATTGACATTTAGTGGCCTGCTCGAAGATCGACGGCAGATCGCGCTAGACACAATAAAAAAATTTAGTCATGAGCATGGTCGAGGCGTTCAAATTGTTGAACATGGCTACTTTGAGGCTGCTAAAGCTATGAAAAATGGAACCCCATTGCTCCCTGCAATAATGCAATTTCAATAGGATATTTGACATGTTAGAAAAATTTGAAGTTTTAGGCCGTGACGAGTCCCCTTATGATTTAGGCAAGCAACAGTGGGAACTACTTGATGATTTAAAGTCCCAATATGACGTTAGCGACATGTCTAAGTTAACCTACGACGATAGCTTTTCATCTAGTATTTGGCACCCCATTGATTCTTCCTTTGAACAAATAGACTTTAAACGTTATTTCCCCACTAAAAGTCACTACCCACTTGAATTGGTTTGCCGAGTTTCCTGCTACGAACTTATTCTGGTTAATGGTTTTGCAGCCAGTACAGTCTTTGGCGCAATGGTAGAGTTACTCAAGTTGGCCAACTCATCTGCATGGGGAGGTGTCATGTTAGCTGAACGAAATCAACCATTCGCACTTTTTTCTGCGCTTGAACCTGATGCACTGGCTAATTACGCTCAAACACATTTAACCAAGGGACTGAGTATTTCAAATGCTGGGTTTCAATTTTTATATATGCTCGATTTAGTCAAACACACGAAGGGCGTAGATATTTTTTTAAAGGGAATGATTTTACCTTGGCATGCGCAAGAAATAAGCCTTAGCAGTTGGTTTACACAGCAAAAAGAAATTGCAGGTGTAGAGAGTGAAAGCAGTTTTTATGCACCATTACCATTTGAAAATGTATCTAATATAGTCAAATACGCTATGCCGATTATCCTGGAGCACCAGAATGAACTAATTAGATTTTTCGACGAATATAACAACCTAGATAGGGGCAATCCCTACACGTCCTCTAAGTTAAAGAAAAAGAGTAAACGCACGAGAGAGCTTGTGGAAAGATACAAAGATACTTTTGATTTCATATTACCTATTCAATATGTGACGTTTGATGGGATTAACTCTATTGCCCCATCATGGTTTAGCCAATTATTAAAACTAACTCAGAGTGCCTGCGTTTGGATTATTTTATTGACCACAGGGTTGCGGAATACTGATATGCGAAACTTGGTGGTTGGCAGTTGTCAGCAATCCAAACGTATGAAAAATATATGGTGGTTGGTGTCAGATATAAAGAAAACCAAAAACCGTATCGTTATCCCTGTAGGGGAGCCAACCTATAAAGCTACAAAACTACTTGAAAGTGCTCGATACTATGACTCCGACTTACTAATAATTAACAGCCAGAATAGTACTCACAGTCAATTGAGTGGCAGAAAATACACTCCTACAGAAATAGGTTTAATTCGAACTGCTGGCGCGTTGAATAAGTTATTAAAGGTTCTCCCAGAAAAATATGGGTTTTCCATCGAAACTGTTGCAGATGCTGCTGATGATGCCACAGCTCACTGTGTCCGCGCTACATTAGCTGGTTACATTGCCGAAAATTCACACGTGGCAATCCTGATATTAAAGCGCTTGTTTGGACACAGCAACGCATTAATGCCCAATGAATACATTCGCAGAAACCCATTGGTCATAAAAAAACGGCAGGAGCTTCAGTTAAAACTCACTAACAGCATGGCTAAAGATATGGGATACGCTGTAGCTCATGGCGAAGTCTCTGGAAGAAACGGTGAAGCGTTGCTCAAGGGTGCGAATAATATCAAAGCCGAAATTGATAGGGAGATGCGATTAGAAAACCGCAGTTTGACAGAGATGGAGTTATTTCAAACTTTAGAAGAAAGACTAACCAATATTTATCATGATGACATGATAAATGGTGAGACATACGCTCTACTTACCCCGATGGCTGTAATATGTAATCGAGCGTGTAACAACACATCAGACAGCCCGTGTGCCGCACAAAGCAATAATCAGGACAGAGTGGCGGCAGGGGTGAAAAAGGCTATCACAGACGCATTGAGCACCCTACCGAACCCAGCTCAGTGTGTGGGGGTAGGTTGCGCTGATGCACTACTCGGAAAAAAATGGTCTAGACCACTACTTGAAACTTTTGATTATTTCCTCAAATATCGCCAGGCGACATCCGAAACAACGTGCATTGAAGAAGACGCAAAGGTGTTTTTAAGCACTTATGCTGCCCCATTGATGGCTATTTATGGTGATGAACGTGAAGAAGGATACTTTAATGTTACTTCCTGTTAATGCTGAAAAAAAAGCCAAACCTGAATACGATAAACGCACACACGATGAACGCATAGCGGATTTACGATCCGCATTTACAGAGCTTTCTGCTATTGCCGTTGCTACGGGGAAAAAGACCGACGCATCTCAAGCTAAGGTGTTGAAAAAGGCACGTGTCCATAAGTCTTATTTTCACGGAGAAAAAATTAAGGATAAAGCAACACAGCAGCGCTACTTTGGCATACATGACGAAATTAAGAAATTTCAGGATAACTTTGATCAAGATTCAGGTAATGAATCCGTATTAGGTAAGGCTGAGGCACGCACAGAAAAAGAAAAAAGTCGCGCCATTGGGCTTGAGAAGCAATTGATTGTCAGTCGCGAGGATGTGGCAGGGCTTAATCAAAAAATAGCTCAACTTCAAAAGCGCGATAAGAATAAGGATCATAGTTTAATAGAATTATCCCATCAGACATTGACGGCAAATAAACAAAAAAACTCCAATTTCGTTAACTTTTCGAATGTCCCGTATATATCTCCAGATAAGTATTTAAGGCCTAACGGAGTGTATTGCTTCGATGACGAGGGTGTGTGCAAAAATGCATGGGCACGTTCTGAAAAAGAACTACATGAAGCCCTAAATCGCCCTTTGGCAATGCGAGTTTACATGTTAATTGGCGCAGCTTGCGCGGGTAAATTACACTGGGCAAGAGATGATAAATCCTATTGGAATGACCGTCACCCTGTGGTAATTGATGCGACCAACCTCACTGTTTTTAGCCGAATGAAGTGGTTCAATATCATCAACCAATACATTAGGACAAACGATATTCATGTCTGTGGAGTCGTGTTTATTACTCCACTAGATGTTCTATTCGCTCGAAACAACGTAAATGAGCAGGGGAAAAAGATGACAGACCAGGTAATCAAGGACAAGTTTAATTCGTTAGAGTGGCCTGATTTACAAGAAGAGATATTTAATGAATTAGTGGTGGTAAGGCATGGATAAGCAAGAGTTGATTGAACAATTCGAAGCAAACGTAATTAACCGACAATCATTAGGTGTGTTGCGCAGGATGGTGATCCAAGAAATTTTTGAAAACTTAATCGAGCAACCCATCGAAGTTATAGCAACTATCTTGAACAAAAAGAGAACTAAAGTTGACTTGAAAGAGCTTGCTAAAAAAGTGGGTTATAAGATTAAAACGGATAACATTCGCCAGTCATTTATGGATGAAGTAGTCAAATTTCAAGATAGCTTAAGGGCAAAAGGCTATATTGCTGAAGATGAAAAAAACCGTACTCAAGAGAGTTACGAAAACACCAATTTGCTCATTAATTTTATTAGATTGCGACTTGCTGAACCAAATTACGAATGGCCTATCAACCTGCGTGGAACGCTTTACAGATGAGCATTCTGGGCTTATTCCATCGATACTCCGTTGGCGGAGGTCAAATTTCCTGGTTCAGCGATGTCAAAACCTGAAGTTAAAGAATTGCTTGCTGAGATTGACGTAAAAATAGTCAACGGGAAATTAAAAACACTGAACTACTCCAATGATTCAGCGCTTGATGAAATGTCTGACACCATGGAATCAAAAGCAATCTCACGCATACGTAAGGAATTGAAAGAATGCAGAGATGCGTTAGTTGAAAAGCGAGAAGTCAGACTTTCATTGGAAAAAGAAGTGGCGCAGTACAACCAGCGACAAAAAGGATTATTTGGTGCAACTTCTGACGCAATTGAGTCTGGGAGCATTCACTAATGAAAAGCGCAGTTGGCACTGTCAGCAGGATTATTTTTGAATCTGGAAAAAAGCAAATCATTGAGTTGAGAAACAAGCAGGATTCGATTCAGGTCTTGTTTAATGATGCCAATCTGCACGTTGAGCAGCACGATCATATTTGCGTTAGATGTGAAATTTTAAATTCAAAAACATGAGGTGATCATATTCAGGCATTTAAAACAAGGTAGCACACAAGTTGCTCCTAGCGTCTTCGCTGAAGACTTAACCAAGCTTATTGGTTCATCTGAATTGATGTTAAAAGCGCTATCAGCAGCAGTAAGCGCTGGTACAGAGGGAAATCCACTTATTATTGTGTCTGAGTCATCTTGCTCAGAAGACACGTCTGAAAATGAGCGTTTGTATCATAGGCAGTTTGCGCTACCTGGTACAACGATAATGGAAAACTATGTATCAGAACAATTACGCGAAAGGCTTAGCAATAACATCTTACCCATTATTATCAGCAATGACGTATTGGATAATTACGTACTGAAAGGAAACAAGCTGAGCACTGAACAAAAGCAATTGGTTAAGACGATATTGACCAATTCTGTGAACGTAGTCAGCGGTGGAGCTGGGACAGGAAAAACGTCCGTTTTATACTGCGCTAATGATTTGATCAAGCAATCAGGTAATGATGTTCTTCAGGTCGCATTGTCTGGTAAAGCAAGCCAACGCTTGATCCAGCAAACAGATGATGATGCATTTACCATTGCGGGATTGCTTAGCCGAATAGAATTCGATGACGAGTTTTTGGATGCTTATCAGACACCTGTTGTGCATATAGACGAAGCCTCGATGGTTGATTTGCAGTCGATGTTCCGTATTCTGACGGTGTTTGAAAACAGACCGTTGCGCCTAGTATTTATCGGGGATTGGGCGCAACTTGCACCCGTTGGGATTGGTTTGAAATATCATAAACTTGTGCAATCAGATGCTGTCCCAAAGGCTGAGCTGACGATCAACTTTAGAAGTAACACTGCCATTGTTGAAGCTGCTGAGGACATCAAAAAAGGGATAACCCCAGAGACTAATGAGACAGTTCAAATTATTGAATATGAGTCTACCGAACAACTACAGGAGCTTTTACAAAATCAGTACTATCTAAACACATATAACGACAATGAAGCGCATATCATAGCTGCTAGACTCAAAACGGTCTCTGAATCAAATACTGCACTTAATCGCTTTCTATCCAAGGGTTGTGAAGTTATTAGAATTACCCCTCAATTTCGTATTGGCGATAAAGTTATCTATAAAAAAAATGACAAGGACTTGGGTTTAGTCAATGGCAGCACTGGCACTGTAATCGGACAAGCTCATGACACCATGATTGTGAACTTCTCAATCGAAGGTCAAGCAACACTTACAGTAGAGCAAATTCAAAATGACCCCAAGGGGATTTATATGTTGCAACATGCATATGCAATGACCTGTCACAGCTCACAAGGAAGCGAATTTAATGTCGCTATTGTGGTAGTTGAGAATTTTGCCTTGGTTGAAAGAAGCTGGCTTTACACAGCCGTTAATCGTGCTAAACAAAAAGTGGTGCTTCTTGCACAAAAAGGCGTTATTCAAAACGTGTTAGACAGAGGCTTTAGGTTTGAAAAGATTTCTGTTGGGTTTAAAATATGATGATTGAACTGGAGCATCGGGATGGTACGGATATACCAATTCCATACAATGTAGATACGAATGACGTAAATACTCATCTCATGGACTACTTTATCTACAGGAAAAAATACGCCAAGTTCATTCATCACACCTTGCGCAACGTCAGTCCAAAGACTATTAATAATGATGCGCAACGGATCAAATATCTGATCAACCTCTTATCTCAACAAAAATATGTAGATCAAAAAATCACAAAGGTCGGCATTCATTATTGCTCTGCAAGATACGAAACCAATATGGTGCCGATCATAGATGGGCTGCGCACTGCTGAATGGGAAGAGGAATCAATCGAGCAATATGTTAAATCATGGCGTAATTTCTACCGATATTTAACTGTCGCCGGTATTGATCATTTGATGTATATGCCAGATACCGTGCAAGTATCTATGCGTAAAGATCAAGATGATAATTTTCTATCGCATACGAGTTATGACAATAATTATGCGGGAGAAAAAGAGACGGCTATTGAAAGTAGAAATAAGAAATTCAAAGATGATTACGTAGATTCTGTCATTTCAATGGCTGACTTTTGGCGGCTATACGCAAACCTTCATGCACAAGACGAAGTTTATGCTGTGATGGCATATTGTGAATTTGCCACATTATTACGTGTTGAAGCATTAGTTCGCGACTTTCCGCTAATCCCTAATTCACTTAACCCGAATTTTAAACCATATGCTCTAATGGAACGTCAAGATACACGTATTCAAGACCTTAACTACATAGCCAAAGGTGGCAGAAAGAAGACAACTCAATTCTCCGTTTCAGTCCATAAAATTTTTAATGATGAATACATTAAGTCAGACATATGTAACTACGAGCAACGATTTAAAAAATACCAAGACAACTACTGTAAAACCAAATGGGCTAAGAAAAAACACAGAACACCACAAATGCGATTCTGTTGGCTAAATAGGCAAGGCACGCCTGTCTCTGTAAGGGAGTATCAGGGCGCTTTTGAAAAGGCTGCTGACGAGCTAGGGATTACCGTGCATACCCACATGATGAGACATTCAGGGGCTACTCAACTGCTGTGGCGCTATTTGAAGGAACACAACCTAACCGCATCACATACTAACGATTTACTTGTTACAGACGCCCATGCAGTTTTACAAAAAATGCTGGGACACATGGATATAAAGACAACGAAGATGTATGTAAAGACTGTTGAACGTATGATCCAATCAGAAAAATTAAGCATGTTGTTGAATGTAGCGCTATCTACATCACGCAAGCACCACGAAGACCTTGTAAAAAACAACAAGGTATTGTCTGATGGCCTTTCATCAATGGAACGCGCTATAAAGCGATTTGAAGAATATATGACTGGCAGTAATATATTGTCAAAAATAGAAAGGAAAATGGGTTAAACGATCACTATATCTAAGCTTCAAATATAAGTTATTGCTAGAAAGTACTATTTCTTAGTAACCTGTCGTTATACCGCATAGAACGATAACAAAATAAGGCTAGCGAACAGATGGAAATATCCGCTAATTTGGTTCAAGAAATAAAGCGTGGAAATGTGGTGTTATTCCTAGGGGCAGGCGCTTCAATGGGCGCTGAGGATAGTGACGGAAATGGGATGTTTGCGTATTCCGGTAAAAACAGTCAGTCATTTCGGTTTTATCCGATCGCTTCATAACCTTCTTTTCTCCCACCTCACTTTTTACCCTAACTGATCGGATTGGTCTAGCTTTCTCATCGATTCTCCTGCTAATTCTATGCGGTGGCTGTTGTGTAATAGTCGATCGAGCAGCGCGTATGCCACGGTCGGGTTTGAGATGAGTTTGTACCAATCTGTTGCGGGAATTTGGCTGGCAATGATGGTGCTGGCGTTTTGATATCGGTAAGCGTCTAGCAAAGGCCGTCTTTTAGATATCAACCTAGTATCCC